>ENA-OQES01001028-OQES01001028.1-human-gut-metagenome-genome-assembly--contig:-NODE-1028-length-11047-cov-4.817674_pt1 | contig 11047 bp, 15 predicted proteins | sample MGYA00242798_ERZ504641 | MGnify/ENA primary metagenome ERZ504641 (study PRJEB26092, sample SAMD00036327) | human gut metagenome | host: Homo sapiens | study: EMG produced TPA metagenomics assembly of... | reverse complement strand
ATCATATCGTCTGATAAGCCGCCGAAAGATATTGAAACTTTGGAGGCCAGACTTCGTACGCGCTTTGAGTGGGGTCTGATTGCTGATATTTCATCACCTAATTATGAAACCCGTATGGCGATTTTACAGAAGAAGATCGAGCTGGATCATCTGGAAAAATACAATATTCCGAATGATGTACTCGAATATATCGCAACGAACGTCAAGACAAATATCCGAGAACTTGAAGGGTCTCTTAATAAACTGATTGCTCTTTATAAACTGAACAACACCGGTTCTATCGATATTGCCCTTGCAGCAGAGGCCTTAAAAGATATCATTTCTTCGGATAATCGCAGAGAAGTTACGCCTGAACTGATTTTGGACATCGTTTCCGAACATTTTGGTGTATCTATTCCTGATCTGAAAGGGAATAAACGTAACGCCGAGATCGTATTTCCGCGCCAGATTGCCATGTATCTGATCCGAAATATGACAGAAACTTCATTAAAAGGCAGTCGGTGTCATTCTTGGGGGACAAGGATCACTCTACCATCAAGCATGGGATTGAGAAAATCGAGAACGAATTAAAGGCGGACGAGACTCTTTCTAACACTATTAATATTATAAAGAAGAAAATCAATCCGGCTTAGCCTTATTTTGCCATTTTGGCCTGTGAATAACTATGTGGAAAATCTGCGTCTGACATGTGGATAACTATGGGACAGCCTTGGGAAAAACCCAGGAATTTTACACCTGTCTTTAGAAACGAAAAGTTTTCAACAGTCGTTCCACATAAAATCCAGTCGAATTCCACAAAGTTTTCAAAGCCAAAATTCCTTGCAAACACTGGGCTAGAGGCACTTTTCCTCTTTTCCACATCCCCTAATACGGCTGAGGCGGAAACTACTTTTATTTATTTATCTATCACACACGTGCGAAAGGAGTTATACACATATGAAAATTACCTGCAGTAAATCCAATCTGGTCAAAGGTGTCAGTATTGTTTCCAAAGCAGTTCCATCTAAAACAACAATGCCAATCCTTGAATGTATTCTTATTGATGCAACAACAGATATCATCAAATTAACAGCGAATGATATGGAACTTGGTATCCAGACAGAAATTTCCCGGAGACATTATTGATCGCGGAATGATCGCTATCGATGCAAAGATTTTTTCCAGAGATCGTTAGAAAACTTCCGGATAATGAAGTAACGATCGAAACTTTAGATAATCTTCAGACAGTCATCACATGTGAAAAAAGGCAAAAATTTTCGATATTGCCGGTAAACCTGGCGATGAATTTGCTTACTTACCAATTATTGAGAAAGAAGATTCTATAGAAGTCTCTCAATTCACATTGAAAGAAGTCATCCGTCAGACAATTTTGCTCTATTTCTGACAGTGAAAGTAATAAACTTATGACTGGAGAATTGTTCGACATCAGTGATAATATTCTGAAAGTTGTTTCGCTGGACGGACACAGAATTTCCATTCGAAAAGTGCCATTGAAAAAAAGCGTAGCTGACAGAAAGCTTGTTGTACCTGGAAAGACACTGATCGAGATCAGTAAGATCCTTTCGGGTGAGGCTGAAAATGTGGTATCGATTTCATATACAAAGAATCATATTGTGTTCGAATTTGATAACACGATCGTTGTATCACGTCTGATCGAAGGTGAATATTTCAGAATCGATCAGATGTTGTCAAATGATTACGAGACAAAAGTCAGAATTAATAAAAAGAGCTGCTCAACTGTATTGACCGAGCAACACTTCTGGTAAAAGAAGGAGACAAGAAACCAATCATCATCAATATCGGTGACGAACTTATGGAATTAAAGATCAAATCCCAGATCGGATCCATGAATGAAGAGATTATGATCACAAAAGAGGGAAAAGATCTGCTGATCGGATTCAATCCGAAATTCCTGATCGATGCACTTCGTGTTATCGACGACGAAGAAGTAACAATTTATCTGATGAATGCGAAAGCACCTTGCTTCATCAAAGATGATGAAGAAAGCTATATCTACCTGATCCTTCCTGTTAACTTTAATGCTGCAGCATAAACGGGAATGGAATATCTGGAAGAAGATTAAAAGATAAACAAAAAAGCGCAGGAATACTTGCAAAAAAGATTTTAAGTGATAAGTATAATAAAAAGGCAAACTGAAAAAACCAGAAAAATATGCATGAAAATACACAAAATGCATACAACAGAACGCTTTTTTGATAGATGGATCGGATATAGCCTGGCTGATCTGATAAAATTTATTTATAAGTTATGCTTATAAGATATGGGAGAATCCCGGGAGAGGAATGCGAGACATATGGAGACAATTAGATTACGAGATGAATATATCAAGCTTGGACAGGCTTTGAAAGCTACAGGAATGGTGGAATCCGGAGTAGAAGCCAAAGAAGTGATCCAGGAAGGTCTTGTCATGGTAAATGGCGAGACAGATACACGCCGCGGACGTAAGTTATACGGCGGAGATGTTGTATTATTTGACGGAGAAGAGATCAGAATTGAAGGTTAATTCCCTGAAATTAAAGAATTTTAGAAATTATGATCTTCTGAATGTGGAGTTTGATGGTTCTACGAATATTTTTTACGGGAACAATGCCCAGGGGAAGACGAATATTCTGGAGGCTGTGTATCTGTCCGGAACGACCAAGTCCCACCGCGGGTCGAAGGACAGGGATATGATCCGTTTCGGCGAGGATGAATCACACATCGAAACCGTGGTGGAAAAGAACGGAATCAGTTATCAGATCGATATGCACCTGAAGAAGAACAGTCCGAAAGGGATTGCCATCAATAAGATGCCGATCCGGAAAGCAAGTGAACTTTTCGGAATTGTGAATCTTGTAATTTTTCTCGCCGGAAGATCTGAACATTATCAAGAACGGGCCGGCAGAGAGAAGAAGATTCATAGATCTGGAGCTTTCGCAGCTTGATAAGGTGTACCTGAATAATCTGTCGAATTACAACCGGATCGTGAATCAGCGAAACCATCTGCTGAAAGAGCTCAGTTTCGGCGGAAAGAAAGATCTTTCGGATACACTGGAAATATGGGAGCTGCAGATGGTACAATATGGGGAAAGGCTGATTGCCAGAAGAAAAGAATTTGTCGAACAGATCAATGGAATCATTGCAAAGATTCACCAGAGACTGACCGGCGGTAAAGAAAGCCTGAAGATCATATACGAGCCAAGTACGGGAGATCTGCCATTTGAACAGGCACTGAACCGGTACCGGGAGAGAGATCTGCGGATGAAGAGTACAACGGTGGGGCCGCACAGGGACGACATCGGCTTTCTGATCGGTGATATGGACATCCGCAAATATGGTTCCCAGGGACAGCAGAGAACGGCTGCCCTGTCTTTGAAACTGTCGGAGATCGAGCTGGTCAAACTGGCAACACATGACACCCCGATACTTTTACTTGACGATGTATTGTCTGAACTTGATAAACACAGGCAAAACTATTTGTTAGACAGCATACATGATATACAGACTTTGATCACCTGTACGGGTGTTGAGGATTTTGTAAATCACCGCTTTTCAATAAACAAAGTGTTCCATGTCCAGAATGGGCAGGTAACGAAAGAAAACTAGGAGGACTGAGAATGGGTACAGAAAAAGTACAGCATGAATACGGCGCAGATGAAATTCAGATATTGGAAGGTCTTGAGGCAGTCCGCAAACGTCCTGGTATGTACATTGGAAGTACATCTTCCAGAGGTTTGCATCACCTTGTATACGAGATTGTCGATAATGCCGTAGATGAAGCTCTGGCAGGCTTCTGTGATACGATTTATGTAACAATCAATAAAGACAATTCGGTGACCGTTATCGATAATGGACGTGGAATTCCGGTTGGTATCAACCACAAAGCAGGGCTTCCTGCGGTAGAAGTTGTATTTACCGTGCTGCATGCAGGAGGTAAATTTGGTGGTGGAGGATACAAGGTATCCGGTGGACTTCACGGTGTTGGAGCGTCTGATTGTAAATGCGCTTTTCCAACTGGCTGGAAGTTGAGATCTACCACGAGGGTAAAGTATACCAGCAGCGTTACGAGCGCGGAAAAGTTATGGAGAAACTGACCGTGATCGGTGACTGTGAAGAAGGAAAGACCGGTACAAAAGTAACATTCCTGCCGGATGATACCACTTTTTGAGACAACGATCTTTGATTTTAATGTTCTGAAACAGAGATTCCGAGAGATGGCATTCCTGACAAAAGGACTGAAAATCGTATTGAAGGACGACCGTGAGGAAGAGCCGAAAGAAAGAACATTCCACTACGAAGGCGGAATCAAAGAATTCGTTACTTACCTGAACCGCAGTGCGACACCGCTTTATGAGCAGATCATTTACTGTGAAGGTATGGTAAATAATGTGTCTGTCGAAGTGGCTATGCAGCACAACGATTCTTACAGTGACAATACGTATGGATTTGTCAATAACATTACGACTCCGGAAGGTGGAACACACGTTGTCGGATTCCGTAATGCGATCACAAAGACATTTAATGATTATGCAAGAAAGAACAAGCTTCTGCGTGACAATGAGCCGAACTTAAGCGGTGAAGATATCCGTGAGGGCCTGACCGCGATCATCAGCGTCAAGATCGAGGATCCACAGTTTGAAGGCCAGACCAAGCAGAAACTTGGTAACAGCGAGGCAAGAGGTGCGGTTGACAATGTAGTCAGCAAGCAGCTTGAGATCTTCCTTGAGCAGAATCCGGCCGTTGGTAAGATCATCGTAGAGAAATCTGTGATGTCCCAGCGCGCGAGAGAGGCTGCAAGAAAGGCAAGAGACCTGACACGTAGAAAATCAGCACTGGATAATATGGCACTTCCTGGAAAGCTTGCAGACTGTTCGGATAAGAATCCGGAGAACTGCGAGATCTACATCGTAGAGGGAGATTCCGCCGGCGGTTCTGCGAAGACAGCACGTGACCGTGCGACGCAGGCAATCCTTCCACTGCGTGGTAAGATCCTGAACGTAGAGAAGGCAAGACTGGATAAGATCTACGGCAATGCCGAGATCAAGGCGATGATCACTGCATTTGGTACAGGAATCCATGAAGATTTCGATATTTCCAAACTGCGTTATCACAAGATCATCATCATGACCGATGCCGACGTGGACGGTGCACATATCAGTACACTGCTTCTGACGTTCATTTACCGGTTCATGCCGGAGCTTATCAAGCAGGGGTATGTATATCTGGCACAGCCGCCGCTTTATAAGCTTGAGAAGAACAAGAAGGTATGGTATGCATACAGTGACGAAGAACTGAGTAATATCATCAATGAAGTCGGCCGTGACGGTAATAATAAGATCCAGCGTTACAAAGGTCTTGGAGAGATGGATGCAGAACAGCTCTGGGAGACAACCATGGATCCGGAACACCGTATCCTGTTACGTGTAACGATGGATGATGAGACAACGAGCGAACTGGACCTGACATTTACGACACTGATGGGTGACAAAGTAGAGCCAAGACGTGAGTTCATCGTTGAGAATGCAAAATATGTTAAGAATCTGGATGTATAATATAAGCGTGTAGAAGAAAGGAGGAACAGGGATAATTAAATCTCTGAGAGATTGATGGAAGACAATATATTTGACAAAGTCCACGAAGTGGATCTGAAACAGACAATGGAAACCTCTTATATCGACTACGCGATGAGTGTTATTGCGTCCCGTGCCCTGCCGGATGTAAGAGATGGTTTGAAACCGGTACAGAGAAGAATCATGTACTCTATGATCGAGCTGAACAACGGTCCTGACAAGCCGCACAGAAAGTGTGCGCGTATCGTCGGTGATACGATGGGTAAATATCACCCGCACGGTGACAGCTCTATCTATGGTGCATTGGTTAATATGGCACAGGAATGGTCTACCAGATATCCGCTGGTAGACGGACATGGTAACTTTGGTTCTGTGGACGGTGACGGTGCTGCCGCCATGCGATACACAGAGGCAAGACTGAGTAAGATTTCCATGGAATTAACAGCGGATATTAATAAAAATTACCGTTGATTTCATTCCGAACTTTGACGAGACGGAGAAAGAACCTACCGTTCTGCCGTCAAGATTCCCGAACCTTCTGGTCAACGGTACTTCCGGTATCGCTGTAGGTATGGCGACGAATATCCCGCCGCACAACCTGCGTGAAGTGATCAATGCAGTCGTACAGATCATTGATGACCAGATCGAGGATAAAGAAGAGACAACGATCGAAGAGATCTTAAAGATCATCAAAGGACCAGACTTCCCGACAGGTGGTATGATTCTCGGAACAAGAGGAATTGAAGAGGCATACAGAACCGGACGCGGCAAGATCCGTGTGCGTGCGGTCACAGATATCGAGACGATGCCGAATGGCAAGAGCCGTATCATCGTAAGTGAGCTGCCTTACATGGTTAACAAAGCAAGACTGATCGAGAAGATTGCAGAGCTGGTACGTGATAAGAAGATTGACGGAATCACAGATTTAAGTGACCAGTCAAGCCGTGAAGGAATGCGTGTAGTCATTGAGCTTCGAAGAGATGCCAATGCCAATGTTATTCTGAACCAGTTATACAAACATACACAGCTTCAGGACACATTCGGTGTGATCATGCTGGCTCTGGTCGGCAATGAGCCGAAGGTCATGAACCTGATGGAGATGCTGAACTACTACCTGAAACATCAGGAAGAAGTAGTGACACGCCGTACACAGTATGAGTTAAATAAAGCCGAAGAGCGTGCACATATTTTAAAGGGATTACTGATCGCATTAGATAACATCGATGAAGTGATCAAGATCATCAGAGGTTCCCAGACGGTCCAGATAGCAAAATCAGAATTGATGGAGCGTTTCGGACTGACAGACGTACAGTCACAGGCAATCGTAGACATGAGACTGCGTGCTCTGACAGGTCTGGAAAGAGAGAAACTCGAGGCAGAATATAAAGCACTGATGGAGCAGATTGAACATTTACGTGCGATCCTTGCTGACAGAAAGTTATTACTTGGCGTGATCAAAGAAGAGATTCTTGTGATCCGTGATAAATACGGTGATGAGAGAAGAACATCCATCGGATTTGATGAATTTGATATTTCCATGGAAGATCTGATCCCGAGAGAAGATGTGGTCATTACGATGACTAAGCTTGGATATATCAAGAGAATGTCTCATGATACATTCAAGGCCCAGAACCGTGGCGGTAAGGGAATCAAGGGAATGCAGAAGCTGGATGAGGATTACGTAGAAGAGCTCTTCATGACCAATACACATCATTACCTGATGTTCTTTACGAACACCGGACGTGTATACCGTATGAAAGCATACGAGATTCCGGAAGCAAGCAGAACATCCAGAGGAACTGCGATCGTGAACCTGCTGCAGTTAATGCCGGGCGAGAAGATCAGTGCGGTCATTCCGATTGAGAAATATAACGATGATGAGTATCTGCTGATGGCAACCAAGAAAGGTCTCATCAAGAAGACTCCGATTAAAGAATATGCAAATGTCAGAAAGACAGGACTTGCAGCAATTACTCTGCGTGAGGAAGATGAGCTGATCGAGGTAAAATACACAGACAGCGATCATGATGTGTTCATGGTTACAAAGTATGGACAGTGTATCCGTTTTAACGAAAGTGATGTACGTCCGACCGGAAGAACATCCATGGGTGTCCGTGGTATGAATCTGGTAGACCGCGACGAAGTGATCGGAATGCAGATCGACTCACAGGGAACAGAACTGCTGATCGTGTCAGAATATGGTATGGGTAAACGTACTTCCATCGATGAATTTACAGCCCAGAACCGTGGCGGTAAAGGCGTGAAGTGTTATAAGATCACAGAGAAGACCGGTAACGTTGTAGGTGTGAAAGCAGTAGATGAGGACAATGAGATCATGATCATCAACACGGAGGGAATCATCATCCGTATGAAGTGTGACGGAATCTCAGAACTCGGAAGAGTGACATCCGGAGTGAAGCTTATCAACCTGCCGGAAGGCGATAAAGTAGCTTGTATCGCAAAAGTACGTAGAGGCGATGAATCAGAAGATGATCTGGTAGAGCCGGAAGAAAGTACAGAAGATGCAGAGAACGTAGAGACAGAAGAATAAAGATATAAAACGAGGCGGAAGATTAAAAAATTTCCGCCTCGTTTTTGGAAAAAATATTTTTATTTTTCCGCCTCATCTGCAGCAAGTTCACGAAGAATGATCTCCGCAGTCTTCTTCACAGTAGCAGCTACAAAGTCTGTACACTGTGCTTTACGTTCCGGAGAATTCTTCTCTTTGCCTTTTGTCAGAACACGGCAGCATGTTGCACCACAGTATTCCTTGAAGAAATCGTGGATTTCGTTCGAAAGCTTGAAACAGCGGTTTACTTTAGGATCTCCCGGTGTCTTTCGTCCGAAAAATGTAACCGATGCACATGGTTGCTCCGGCAAGCGCACCGCAGATACATCCGCCTCCTCCAAGTCCCCATGGAAAACCGGAACTCATAGCGATCGCATCATCAGACATGTCCAGTTCAAAATTCTCCTTGATTGCATAAATGACAGATTCTGAACAGGCAAAACCCTGATTAAAGATGTCTACGGCATCCTTTTGAAGTTTCTCTAAATCTACATTTGTTGTCATTTCAACCCCTCCTAAAAATGTATTAAATTCATTATAGCACAGCGAAAAGAACTTGTATATCATATGGGGAGAGGGTAAAATGAATATGAGACAGGGCATTTTTTATTTGGGACGGAGGATATAGATGAGAATAATTAATGTAAATACGATCACACAGAATATAAAAGATATGTGCATAAAAGCAAATCATTTTCTGGCAGAGGATATGGATCAGGCGATGAAGCATGCGTTGGATACAGAACAGTCTCCTCTTGGACGCCAGATTTTAGATCAGCTGCAGGATAATTTAAAGATTGCAGCCGAAGATATGATTCCAATCTGTCAGGATACAGGTATGGCAGTCGTATTTCTGAAAGTTGGTCAGGATGTACATTTTGAAGGAGGCAGCCTGGAAGATGCCGTGAACGAAGGTGTACGTCAGGGATATGTGGAAGGTTTCCTTAGAAAATCAGTTGTAGGAGATCCGATCATTCGCGAAAATACAAAAGATAACACACCGGCAGTCATACATTACAGTATTGTTCCGGGAGATAAAGTAGAGATAAAAGTTGCTCCGAAAGGATTCGGAAGTGAAAATATGAGTCGTGTATTTATGCTGAAACCGGCAGACGGAATTGAAGGTGTAAAGAATGCAATTCTTACAGCAGTCAGGGATGCAGGCCCAAATGCCTGTCCGCCAATGGTAGTCGGAGTCGGTATAGGTGGAACATTTGAAAAATGTGCACTGATGGCAAAAGAAGCACTTACAAGAGAGGCAGGATCACACTCTGAGATCCCATGGGTTAAAGATCTGGAGGAAGAAATGCTGGATACAGTTAATAAACTTGGAATCGGCCCGGGCGGACTTGGCGGAACGACAACCGCATTAGCAGTTAATGTGAATACTTACCCGACGCATATTGCAGGACTTCCTGTAGCGGTCAATATCTGTTGTCATGTAAATCGCCATATTATCAGGGAGGTGTAAATACTATGGAAAAGCATATCACAGCACCTATTACAAAAGAAACAGCAAAATCTCTTCACGCAGGAGATTATGTATATGTCACCGGAACTATTTATACTGCCAGAGATGCAGCACATAAGCGGATGGACGAAGCATTGGACAGAGGCGAAGAATTACCAATTGATATCAAAAATCAGGCAATTTATTATATGGGACCATCTCCTGCAAGAGAGGGGCGTCCAATAGGATCTGCCGGACCGACAACCGCCAGCCGTATGGACAAATATGCACCACGTCTTCTTGATCTTGGACAGACAGCAATGATCGGAAAAAGGAAAAAGAAGTCAGGCGGTAATCGATACTGTTGTGCGCAATGGGTGTGTATATCTTGCGGCAATCGGAGGAGCTGGTGCCTTATTGTCCAAATGTATAAAATCATCAGAGGTTGTTGCATATGAAGATCTTGGAACGGAAGCTATCCGTAAACTTCAGGTAGAGAATCTTCCGGTTATCGTAGTAATTGACAGCGAAGGTAACAATCTGTATGAGACAGCAATCAGGGAGTACAAAAAGATATGAGAAGAATTCTTCTGATGGTTATAAGAAATATTTTGTTTGTGCCGGTTTATTGGTACAAATTATGTTATCATGCAAGACATGTTGAAAAGTATACAGAGGAAGAACACTATGAATTATTAAGATACATAGATCATCGTGCCAATACTTCGGGAAATATTAATATTAAAGTATATGGACAGGAGAACATCCCGGATGATAATGGATTCATGTTCTATCCAAATCATCAGGGACTTTATGATGTACTTGCGATTATGGAAGCGTGTCCAAGACCATTTTCGGTAGTTGCTAAAAAATGAAGTGGCTAATGTTCCATTTCTTAAACAGGTTTTTTGGCGTGTATGAAGGCTTACATGATTGACAGAGAGGATGTCCGTCAGTCTTTACAGGTAATTATTAATGTAAGCAATGATGTAAAGCGGGAAAAAATCTTTCTTATCTTTCCGGAAGGTACAAGATCTAAAAATGGGTAATCAGGTTACAGGAATTCAAAGGCGGAAGTTTCAAAGCGGCAACCAGGGCAAAATTAGTCCGATCGTGCCAGTTGCGCTGGTTAATTGTTTTGTGCCATTTGATTCCAAGACAACAGAACAAGTGGATGTACAGGTGCATTTCTTAAAACCATTACTTTATGATGAATATAAAGATATGAAAAATCAACAGAAATTAGCAGCCATAGTGAAAGAAAGAATACAATGTACGATTAACAGTAGTCTTTAGATCTTTAGAATAAAGAAAATAGGCATATATATAATGTAAATATATGCCAGTAAAGAAAATATTAGAAAAATGCGAAAAAGTAATTGACATACGTAGAAAGGCTTGATATAATAACTTTCGCTGGAGAAATACTCAAGAGGCTGAAGAGGCGCCCCTGCTAAG
>ENA-OQES01001027-OQES01001027.1-human-gut-metagenome-genome-assembly--contig:-NODE-1027-length-11049-cov-2.616371_pt1 | contig 11049 bp, 13 predicted proteins | sample MGYA00242798_ERZ504641 | MGnify/ENA primary metagenome ERZ504641 (study PRJEB26092, sample SAMD00036327) | human gut metagenome | host: Homo sapiens | study: EMG produced TPA metagenomics assembly of... | reverse complement strand
CTTGCAAGATTTATCGCCCAAATTTTGATAAAAAGATTTAATTCCCTTATTCGTAAGGATATAAATTGTACTTTTTGTGCACCATTAATTAATTTTGCTAAGCCGTATGGCACCAAAAAGAACAGGAAACAGCCCTAACAGGGCTTTCGGACAAAGAAGTCCTTATCAGTAGAGAGAAGTATGGGAATAACCTCTTGACACCTCCCAAACGTCCTTCCATGTGGAAACTTTATCTGGAAAAGTTCCGCGACCCGGTTATACGTATTCTTTTAGTCGCAGCATTCTTTTCCTTAGTGATTGCCATTATTGAAAATGAGTATGCGGAAACAATCGGCATTTTCTTTGCTATTTTTCTGGCAACCGGTATCGGATTCTACTTTGAATACGATGCGAATAAGAAGTTTGACTTACTGAACGCTGTAGGCGAAGAAACACCAGTTACAGTAATCAGAAATGGGAAAGTACGGGAAATTCCCCGTAAGGAGATTGTAGTAGGTGATATCGTAGTTCTGAATACCGGTGAGGAGATTCCTGCCGACGGAATCTTGCTGGAAGCTATTTCCCTGCAAGTGAATGAATCCAACTTGACAGGAGAATTAATGGTCAATAAAACCATCCATGAAGAACTATTTGATGAAGAAGCCACTTATCCCAGCAATGAAGTGATGCGTGGCACCACAGTGGTTGACGGACATGGAATAATGAAGGTAGAACGTGTGGGTGATTCCACCGAAATAGGTAAGGTAGCACGTCAGGCCACCGAACAAAGTGAAGAAGAGACTCCATTGAATATCCAATTGACAAAATTGGCGGGTTTCATCGGAAAAATAGGTTTTACTATTGCCACACTTACCTTTATCGTTTTCACAGCTAAAGACCTTTACTCCTACCTCAGCGTAAATGAAATAACAGACTGGCATGGGTGGATAGCAATAGCCCGCATTGTATTGAAATATTTCATGATGGCTGTCACTTTAATTGTAGTAGCCGTTCCTGAAGGCTTACCGATGAGTGTCACCTTAAGTCTTGCACTAAATATGCGCCGTATGCTGAAAACCAATAATCTGGTACGTAAAATGCATGCTTGTGAAACAATGGGGGGCCATTACTGTGATCTGCACCGACAAAACAGGTACATTGACACAAAATCCTGATGCAGGTACATGAAGCGAAACTTGATGCCACCAAAGCAGATTTAATAGCTGAAGGGATCAGTGCCAACTCCACAGCTTTCCTTGAAGAAACAGGAGAAAACAAGAAACCATCCGGAGTAGGTAATCCTACTGAAATAGCCTTATTGCTTTGGCTGAATGAACAGGGCAAGAACTATTTGGAATTACGTGAAAATGCAAAAGTTATCAATCAACTTACTTTCTCTACAGAACGTAAGTATATGGCTACATTAGTAGATTCACCTATCCAGCAGAAAAAGGTACTCTATATAAAAGGAGCTCCCGAAATTGTGATGAGAAAATGCAACCTCTCTTCCGAGGAACAGGCTCATTACAATGCCGATCTGCTGGCCTATCAGAACAAGGCAATGCGTACTTTAGGATTAGCTTATAAATTTATCCCCGAAGACTCCGGTAACGATTGTGCCGAACTAGTCAATGAAGGGAATATGATTTTCCTAGGTATCGTAGCTATCAGCGACCCTATTCGTCCGGATGTACCGGAAGCCGTACAGAAATGTCAGTCGGCAGGTATCAGTGTGAAAATTGTTACAGGCGACACTCCGGGAACAGCTACCGAAATTGCCCGCCAAATAGGGCTATGGAAACCTGAAGATACAGACCGGAACCGCATAACAGGGGTAGAGTTTGCTGCATTAAGCGATGAAGAAGCTCTGGACCGCGTACTTGACTTGAAAGTAATGAGTCGTGCGCGTCCTATGGACAAGCAACGTCTGGTCCAACTGTTACAGCAAAAAGGAGCCGTAGTAGCAGTAACCGGAGACGGAACAAACGATGCTCCTGCACTGAATCACGCTCAAGTAGGTCTTTCTATGGGAACCGGTACGTCAGTAGCCAAGGAAGCAAGTGACATAACCCTATTGGATGACTCGTTCCACAGTATTGCTACCGCAGTAATGTGGGGACGCTCTCTTTACAAAAATCATTCAGCGTTTCATCGTATTCCAGCTGACTATCAACGTAGTCGCATTAGCCAGTGTTTTATTAGGGGCTTTCTTTGGTACAGAACTACCACTAACCGTAACACAAATGCTTTGGGTAAATCTTATTATGGACACTTTTGCCGCCATGGCCTTAGCATCTATTCCCCCCCGAGTGCAGACGTCATGAATGAAAATGCCACGCAAGACCGATGATTTCATCATCACCAAAGCCATGCGTAAAAAGTATACTAGGTGTAGGCTTCTGCTTCCTTGCCATACTGATGACATTAATTGTCATTATCAAACAGATGCCAGCAGATTTAGTAGGACAAGCTTTGACGCAATTCTTCACGATCTTCGTGATGCTGCAATTCTGGAATCTATTTAATGCCAGTGTTTTCGGAACCAACCATTCTGTATTCAAGGATTCCCGTCATGCATTAGGCATGCTAAGTGTGGCTATCATTATTTTAGTCGGACAAATTCTGATTGTCGAGTTCGGAGGTAAAGTGTTCCGTACCGAACCTATGAATTTCATGACTTGGGTTTATATTATCGCAGGAACGTCATTCGTATTGTGGATTGGTGAAATCTACCGTTTGGACAAACGAATACAGAAAAAGACTAAGAAAGAGAATAAAGCACATAAAGAGTTATGGACAGTAAGATTAAAATGTCGTTTTTGATTTAGGAGGAGTATTAATAAATCTGGATTTTGACAATTGCCTGAATGCTTTTCGTAAAGCAGGATTTCGAGATATAGAGAAACAGGCATGCCAGTTCAGGGGAAAAGGTTTCTTTTCCCAATTTGAATTGGGTGAAATCAGCCCGGAAGAATTCCGGAAAGCCATTCGTAAGGAGGTCAGCGAAGCCCTGTCCGACCATGAAATTGATGATATGTGGAACCTGATGCTACTTGATATTCCTCGTGAAAAGCTGGACTTATTGCTAAAGTTACGCGAACATTATATGGTTTACCTGCTTAGTAATACCAACCGGATACATTGGGATTATGCCTGTGAGCAAATGTTCTGTTATCGGGGATTCCGTGTAAATGACTTTTTTGGAAGATATTTTTCTGTCTTTTGAAAAAATGCACAAGGCCAAACCGGAAAAAGACATTTATGAGCAAATGATGAAAGAAGCAAACATCTTGCCCGAAGAAACGCTTTTTATAGATGACTCGGCAATCAATTGCCAGGCAGCAATATCGCTTGGCATACAGTCCTATCATTACCATATTGGAGAAGATTTAAGTTCACTTTTTGAATAATGAAATAATATCAGATATAAACCATCAAACATTGCCTCCTTCAGTTGCCACTATCGGCTTCTTCGATGGAGTGCATCGCGGACACCGCTTTCTTATTAATCAAGTAAAAGAGGTCGCTGCCAAGGATGGGTTATATTCTGCATTGATCACTTTTCCTGTACATCCCAGACAAGTGATACAAACCGCTTATCATCCGCAATTACTTTCTTCACCAACAGAGAAACTCGAATTATTGGAAACGATGCAAGTAGATTACTGCTTTCTTCTCCCTTTTACACAGGAACTTTCACTGTTTTCGGCTCGAGAGTTTATGCAGTTGCTACGTAACAAGTTCAATATCCATACATTAGTTATAGGCTACGACCATCGTTTCGGTCACAACCGCAGTGAAAAATTTTTGAAGATTATTGCCGTTATGGTGAGGAACTGAACATATATATAGTACGCGCGCGAGCTTACACAGACAAAGAGGGAAAAATCAGCTCTTCAGTCATCCGCCAACTATTAAAAGAAGGTAAAGTAAGTCAGGCTGCCAAATTCCTGGGGTATAACTACTATCTGGATGGAACAGTGGTAGATGGCTACAAAGTAGGCAGAAAAATAGGATTCCCTACAGCTAACCTGCAAGTGGATTGTAGCGACAAATTAATTCCCTCGGAAGGAGTTTATGCAGTATATGTATATGTGGAAGGTAAAAAAATGGGCAGGAATGTTGAACATAGGACACCGCCCTACTATCAATAACGGCAACAATTTAAGTATTGAAGTGAACATCCTCAATTTTTCGGAGAATATCTACCACAAAGAAATGCGCATTGAGTTCGTAAAGTATCTTCGCCCTGAAGAAAAATATGACACTATAGATGCACTCATTGCCCAAATGCATAAAGACCGGGAAAAAACGGCCAGAATTCTTCTCTAAATACAAGGGAGCATTGTACAGCCTTCCCCTTTTCAAACTACTCTTTCTACACATCTTCGTTTACAGTCAGTTTTGCCTGCTCGAAAACAGTTCATTCTATGTAATTCGGGCAGACAAAATCGCCCCTGCCAGTGAATGCAAACGCTATCGGAAGAATTAATTCACCGATACCAGTCACTTCTTGCATAAAATCTGTTTCTTCATACACTTCCATCCTACAAAGCACGAAAAAGATATATTTTTATCGTTTTTCGATATTTTTTTTCCGTTTTCTTTTGTAGTATCAAAATAAGATATACATTTGCATATCGATAAACGATAAATGAATATCGAGAAACAAGAAAGAATAAACACAAACATTAAAACACGAAGTAAAAATGAAAAATGTCAGTATTAAAATCAGTTTTAGCAGCAATTGCAGTAGTAATGATGAGTTGTACAACAACAGCAAACGCACAAACAGGAAACACAAAGTACATCTACGGTCAGAATGACACAAACACAACCGTGTACACACTGAATGAAGACGGCAAAACATTGACACGCAAACTGAAGTATGAGTACAAACACGATGAAAATGGTCAGGTAATTGAGAAAAAAGCTTATCGCTGGGATGCTTACCGGGAACTGTGGAAGCCGGCCTATCTGCTTACCGTAACTCCCGGAGTCTATGAAATCAAACTCAACTACGCTGAATGGAACGCCAAAGAGAGCACTTTCAACCATAACAAACAAGAAAGTATTTACCGTGAAGGCAACAACGCAAACTTGTTGGCCGACACACAAAACAAAAAGTAATGGAAACTTTGAATGAAACACAAACCCAAAATAAGAATGCGACCAGCCTGTGGCAAACCATAGGAATGTACATAGGAATGATGGTCGGATTTTTATATCCGCAAATAGGATTAGGCTTGGGTATGCTTTTGGGAATAGCTTTGGGAAGACTGGTCCTGACCAAGATTCCTGTCAACACCCCACTGGCCCAAAGAGCACAACAAAAAAGCGCAATTATCCTTATTTTAGCATTTCTTATCCTATTCATGAACCATTGGTACGTTCCATGCAAACATGCCATTGCTCACTTGATGAACTAAAAACAAATCAACCAAATTTTAAAAGACAACCAGATGAAAACAACCATGATTTTGATCGCACCAAGGAAAAACCCAAGGATGCTTACTTAAAGAAACAGATACCCTCAGGACGGATGCGGAAGTCCGTCCTACCCCTTAATTCAAATCCATTTTAAACCAATAAACATTCTATTATGGGACGCGCAATTAAATTAGTACTTTATTACTTCGCTTATCAGTTAGCTTTCACCTTCCTGGTAGGACTTCCGGCGGGAATTATTAAAGTGATGAACGAAATTTCAGAAAATGATAATCTGGCTTATGCCGCAGGTAAGAATACAGCCTCTATGACAGGACTCGTTATGGTACTGGCAGGAATAGCCATGATCTGGCACCTGATCTACTTTAAATACGTTCAATTCAACAAGACAAGCTGGACTGAAGTACCTGCAAAAACCATTTTATTGAGTATTCCCTTCATTATAGCAGCCATGTTCATCTGCAATGTAGCCAGCGAATTCATAGAACTGCCCAACCTAGTGGAAGACACATTCATAGGAATGAGCCGCAATGTATTCGGCATCATCGCCATTGCCGTCATGGCACCTCTGGTAGAAGAGTTGCTGTTCCGTGGAGCCATTGAAGGGCATTTCCTGCAAACCGGAAAAAGACCCGGTATGGCAATCCTCCTGTCAGCACTCATTTTCGGTCTCATCCATGTCAATCCGGCACAAGTACCTTTCGCCTTCTGTCTGGGATTGGTATTCGGATGGCTTTATTACCGCACAGGAAGCATTATACCGGGAATGATAGGGCATTTTCTAAATAACTCCCTGGCTACCATTGCCATGGCTACATCAACCCAAGAAGAGTTGAATGGAAAAAACGGTTGATATGATTGGCGCCACACCTACTTACATCCTTTTGGCAGCCGCCATAATCATCCTAGTCGGCATGTATTTCTATCTGAACAAACATTTGCCACAGCCGGGAACACCCTCTGAAGTCACTAACACACAAGCATAAATATAACAATGAAAACAAAATTAAATATCCTATGTTTCCTGCTGCTGATAGCCTTTGCCGGATGTATGTACAATGCATTCCTGGGAGGTATGGAAGGCGCCAGTGATGCCTCACGCGGTGACATAGGAAACAAACTGCAACCCTTGTTTTATGTGAACGTTGTTCCTACAGAAGGAAATGAATTGAATGATTCAATCCCCAGTGTCATAGAAAAAGGGAACTTCCTGAAGTATCACATAACAAGTATAAAAATAGAACAGGAAAATACACCCAAAGACGCCCTTATTCAACTAGTTATGGGAATAATAGCCATACCCTTTAGTCTGATCACCTTGGGCGCTCTTTATTGTTTCATCAGACTGATACTTTCTATCCGTAAAAAAGACCTGTTCAATCCCAGTAATGTTTTCCGGGTACGCCTCATTAGTGCAACCATCATTGTAGCAAGTATCATCAAAACACTGGCACAATATATCAATTATGACATAGCTACCCACAGCATCCAATTATCCGGATACCAGGTAGAAAGCGTACAGATTCCTTGGAGCATGTTCCTGTCAGCCCTATTGCTGGCCATTTTTGCCGAAATATATGCCCAGGCCATCAAACTGAAAGAAGAACAAGATTTTAACCCATTTTAAAAAAATCAAAGCAGACTATGAACAAGTTCAGAATATTAGGTGTCATAGCCATTATAGCCATCATTGCAAACTTCTTTGGAGGATTGGATGAAAATTGGAAAGATTTCAAGAAAGGATTTGAAGATGGACATAACAGTGCAATGGAAATATATGAGCCTGGACGCCACATTATACCCCATCATGCAACCTCAGTCAAACTGAATGTAGAGCCGTTACCTGAAACTACTGTCGATTCACTGAGCAACAACCGCGTGGACTGGACACTCCCCTACACAGTGACTGAAATAGAAACGTATGCCAAGCCATCGGCCTGGCACATCCTTGTCATGGGACTTGCCATACCCGGAATATTCCTTTTCTCATCGGTTTCTGCTCATTGATCCGGTTGCTCATTTCCATCTCACGCCGCGAAGTATTTACATCTGCCAATGTACGGCGCCTCCGTTGGTTTGCATACACCAGTGCAAGCTTGGAAATCCTCATAGCTGTTGACGAATGGATTGTAGGAAACGCAGCAGTTGAGCAAATCAGTCTGCCGGGCTACAAAATCATCAGCTATGCCGGTTATTCTCCCGACTGGTAGCTGTGATAATTCCCATTCTTTTTGCCGAGAATATTTGCTATCGGGGCAAAAATGAAGAAGAACAGGATTTAACCAATTTAAGAAAAATGCCATGAAAGAAAAAATACTTTCCCTCAAAAGAAAAGCATCTTTTATTTGATACTTTGCCTGATAGCTACTCTGTTTGTAAGTTCATTCATCTATTTCCTTGTGTTACATCCATCGTTGGACAACAAAATAGTGAGGATATCGATCAACATTGGATGGACTTGCTTCTGTCTGTATGCCTTTAATAAACTGACGCAACGCCACACCCTTTGGTGGCGCGCAGTAGATGAGAACCCGAATAAACCCAAAATGAATTGATCTATGCCAATTATAGTAAATTTAGACGTAATGATGGCGAAACGAAAAATTTCGCTGGGAGATTTAGCCGAGAAGATAGACCTGACTCCTGCTAACCTTTCCATATTGAAAACCGGGAAAGCGAAAGCCATCCGTTTCTCTACCCTTGAGGCTATTTGCAGGGAACTAGATTGCCAGCCCGGAGATATTTTAGAATATAGAGAAGAAGATGAATAATATAAACAGCCACATATACAAACACTCTGACACCATAAAATTCTCATATCTTTAATCCGGATACTCTGACCGATAAAGCATTTCAATTGCCATACCGGCAGAGTATTTTCACCTTATACCTAAAATTTTCTTATCACTTCCCGACACGCTTTAGCCAATATTCCCTAAAAATACACTACTGATAAAAACAAATATTGCATAAGCGCCATATAATCCCATGATTATCCGTATCTTTGCAGCGAATTAGATATTTGAAAATAAATGAAGACATTTGAAGAGTTAGGCGTTTCCCCGGAAATACTAAAAGCGATTAAAGAAATGGGATATGAGAATCCCATGCCGGTACAAGAAGAAGTAATACCGTATTTATTGGGAAACGGCAACGATGTAGTAGCCCTAGCACAAACAGGGACTGGAAAAACAGCCGCATTTGGTCTGCCGCTTATCCAAAAAGTTGACGTAAAGCACCGTGCACCTCAAGCACTAATTTTATGCCCCACACGCGAATTGTGCTTGCAGATTGCAGGCGATCTGAACGATTACTCCAAGTACATTGACGGGCTGAAAATCCTTCCCGTATATGGTGGTTCATCCATCGAAAGCCAAATACGCATGTTGAAAACAGGCGTACATATTATTGTGGCTACTCCCGGACGACTGATTGATCTAATAGAAAGAAAGGTTGCCAAACTAGAAACGATTACAGATGTAGTAATGGACGAAGCCGATGAAATGCTGAATATGGGATTTACTGATAGCATAAATGCTATCCTTGAAAAAGTTCCTGAAGACCGGAATACCTTGATGTTCTCGGCTACCATGAGTCCGGAAATCTCACGCATCGCCAAAAAATATCTGCATGACGCAAAAGAAATCACTATCGGTACCAAAAATGAGGGCAGTAAAAACGTCAATCACATAGCCTATTTAGTACACGCTAAAGACAAATATGCCGCATTGAAACGTATCGCGGATTATTATCCACAGATTTATGGCATCATTTTCTGTCGTACCCGTAAAGAAACTCAGGAAATTGCAGATAAATTAATACAAGACGGTTATAACGCAGACTCTTTGCACGGTGAGCTCTCACAAGCCCAGCGCGACTTAGTGATGCAAAAATTCCGCCAACGCCATTTACAGCTTTTAGTTGCTACCGACGTAGCAGCCCGTGGCCTAGATGTAAATGACCTTACTCATGTCATTAATTATGGCTTGCCCGATGATATAGAAAGCTATACTCATCGTAGTGGTCGTACAGGACGTGCCGGAAAAACAGGTATTTCTATTGCCATCATCAACCTGCGCGAAAAAGGAAAGATGCGTGAGATAGAACGAATCATCAACAAAAAATTTATCATGGGTGAGATGCCCAGTGGTAAACAAATTTGCGAGCAGCAATTGATTAAATTGATAGATGACATAGAAAAGGTAAAAGTAAACGATGAAGAAATTGAATCCTTCCTACCCGGAATCTATCGTAAACTGGAATGGCTTTCAAAGGAAGATCTGATAAAGCGCGTGGTGTCAATGGAATTTAACCGCTTCTTGGAATACTATAGTAACGCTCCGGAAATAGAAATTCCCAGCACAAATGACCGTCGCAGCGAACGTGGCTCCAAAGAACGCAAGGATCATGGCAGTGCTCGTGAAAAGACAGAGCGTAAAGCAGAAAAAGGATACACCCGTCTATTCCTGAATGTAGGAAAGACAGACGGTTTCTATGCCAACCAAATCATAGAACTGATTAACCGCAACATGAAGAAGCAACGTACTACCATCGGACGAATAGACCTGATGCAGAATTTCTCTTTCTTCGAAGTAGCAGAAAATCAGGCACAGGACGTGATTAAAGCATTGAACAAGGTTAATCTGAATGGCGGCCGGAAAATTGTAGTAGAAGTTGCCGGTGACAATAATGGCAAAACGACAATGGCGAACGCAGAAGCAGTGCAGCAAGGAATGCTTCATTCGGCAAAAAATGGTGACAGGTCCAATAAAAAAAGCGACCTCAAAAGAAGGAAGACCCAGCCGTGCGGAACGTGGCTACATTGAAGAACGCGGTCCCAAAACGAAAGACGACTGGAAACAATTCTTTAACAGCGATAACAATAAGAAAAATGAAATCCAAGAAATGAGGAAGCCAACTTCATGAAAGAGAATTGGGCATAGTAGAAATATGCAAATAACATCCACTTCTCTCGAATAATAGCGGAGCAGGCAGAATTGAAACAACCTGTCATTTCAAGGACATTCCGCAAATAACACGATAAATCAACTGACTTATAATGAATCAGTTGGATTTATCGTGTTATTCAAAAAAAGGATTTACCGAATATCCTTGTTTACATCGAATTAATATTAACAGTTTTTTTGCCATCTTTCCGAATGAAAGATTATATGACAAACTATCGGAACTTTGACATACCCAAGCTTCCTGTCATTTCATACTTTTCTTTTAGTCTGTCAATTTCAGTTCATCGATCAAACGGGAAGCTTTCCCATATTTTTCAATCATGTAAAGAACATAGCGGATATCCACCCCGATACAACGCTGCAAATTAGGTTCAAAAACAATATCTCCACTCATTGCTTCCCAATTCCCGTCAAAAGCAAGACCTATTAATTCCCCTTTTCCATTAAACATTCCACTACCGGAATTCCCTCCCGTAATATCATTATCCGAAATAAAGCAAACATTCATATTACCATCTCCGGTAGCATAACGTCCGAAATCCTTCCTTCTCAAGCATTCGACTACAGAAGGAAGCACATCGAAATCACTATCTCCCTTATACTGCCTTATCTTGTCAAAAAATACCCTTTTTGTTGTCGTAAAATAAGAATATTC
>ENA-OQES01001026-OQES01001026.1-human-gut-metagenome-genome-assembly--contig:-NODE-1026-length-11062-cov-2.706356_pt1 | contig 11062 bp, 11 predicted proteins | sample MGYA00242798_ERZ504641 | MGnify/ENA primary metagenome ERZ504641 (study PRJEB26092, sample SAMD00036327) | human gut metagenome | host: Homo sapiens | study: EMG produced TPA metagenomics assembly of... | reverse complement strand
CTCCTGCCTGAACATTAGATTCTAATTCAATTTATGCCATACATACTCTCTGAAACTTCTTATTCCGGGATACTGACTTTTTTATCTTGCTAGTAACCTTCTTTCTTCCTGATACTACTGTCACATTCTTAACAGATGACGTTGAGGTGGTTCTAATTTTAGGTTTTATTGGATTTACATTTTTGGAAGTTGTAATTGATGACTTAGAACTTACTGCCGCAGAAAGTCCTACCGCCGCAAGCTCTGCTGTCTGACCAACAGTATAACCAACTCCCGCATTTCCAATTATCTGCGCTGCGGTTGTTTCCAAAGCAACTCTTTCTCCAGTCCAATTATTAGCAGTAAAACCTGAAACATATGTAGCTCCTGCTTCAAATACTCCACAAATAAAACGAGTCACAATATCTCCCTCTGTATTAATTGCTGTATTCACTCCATTAATTACCGCAGCTGCCTTTGAAAAAAATTCCCTCCCAGCGGCGCTAACGCTCCTGAAACTGCACCTACCAGGCATGACTTTGCCAGTTCAACACCATCAATTTCACCTCCACTCGAAAGTACATAAGAAAATCCGCTGACTACTGCTCCAACAACAGCGCCGACAATACATGGAATTGGAAACTCTCCTGCATAGTCTTCTCTTGCTACTGGATTATTATCGCAGTATGCGTACAAATTTTTACTTCCTAATTCCTGTGGCTTCGCAAAGATCACATCCGTGTCATCCGCATTCACAAACCTTCCAACTTCCGGATCATAATAGCGGCTTCCCAGACAATACAGTCCTGTCTCTGGATCGTAGACATATTTTCGGTAGCGGAACGGGTTCAGCGTTGCAAGGGGTACACGCCACTTGTATCCTGTGTGGACGTTACCTTACCCCCAGCTGTTGTACTGGTATCTTACCACTACCTGATTGCTGCTGTCAACTAGTCCCACAACATCTCCAAGACCATTATACAGATAGAAATAGTCTGTCTTTCCATTGAATCGAAGCATGAATGGCTTGCCTTCGGCATCGTACACAAACTGTACCGTAGTCTTAGTAGTACCTGTGCTTCCGGCTGTGGTTCTCACCAGACCGCTCAGTATACTTCCATTGTAATAATACTTTGTTTCTGTATTACCGCTTGTCTTTTTGACGCGCTTTCCATCACTGTCGTAGGCAAAGTCTACAGTTCCCCATGACAGACTTACCTTCTTTAATCGGCGGCCTTCTCCCCAGGTTAACGGAACGCCTCTTAACAGAGTCGGATTGCCACCTGCATCATATGTATAGCGATAGCCATTCCAAGATAAAATCTGATCCTTCCATCCATCACTTCGATAGGTGAATGTCTCATTCTTCTTTATGGTCTGCAGGGTTCCTTCCGTATAGTCATATGTCTTTCTCGAAGTCATATTTCCGCCTGCATCGTAGGTATAAAGAATGGTCTCATTTAACACACCGTTGTTTTCACGAATCAGCTGATTTAACTTATCATACTGATAGCTGATGCGTTTTCCTCCTGATGTGATTGCCGTGATATTTCCTGCATTATCATAGGTATAATTCCAGCTGTCAGTTCCATTTGACATAGATTCAAGCAGGCTGTCGGTATCTGTAAGATGATTGATAGTTCCAAAAAATATATCGGTTTTCTCGCTTACTTCCACCAGAAAGTGTTACAATCTCCTTTGTACGACGTGACAATGCATCATATTCAAGTGTCTGTCGTGTCACGCCATCCACGGTTAAGCCATAGGAAAGTCCCGGTCGCTGCGCCTTTGATGCATCACCGTACACCAGTCCGGTCTTTGTCTTTGATCCCTCCAGACTATGCACCAGTCGATTTACGCGATTATAACTGTCATAACCAATCTCAAGTGACTGCACTGTATGAGTGTTTGCCACGGTCGGCTCACCTGATGCCCCGGTATTCTTTTCCAGCGTCGTACTCTGTACGAGTCTTCCAGTCATGTCATACTGGTCTTTGTCAATTCGTCCATTTACCAGATCGGTTTCCTTTTCCAGTGTACCGTAGTCATCATACTCATAACGCACGGCATCTGTACTTTCTCCATTCCAACGTCTGGACTTGATGCGCTCCTCTTTGTCATACAGAATTTCCTGCGTATCGCCATTTCCATAGGCAACTGTTATGAGTGGACCATTGTTTGGTGCATAGCCGTAGCGTTCAAGAGTCTTGTCACCCGCCTTTACCATTGTCTGATTTCCGAAACCATCATAATCAAATGCATAAGTGGTTCCACCATGCTTGATACTCTTAATTCGGTCTCCCTCATCATATGTATAGGAAACGTCCCTTGTCTGCCCGGATGCAGTTGCACTTACGCCTGTTAAGCGATCGGTTGATGCCTCGTAATGATACTGTGTACTATGATTGTTGGCATCGGTCATCTTTGTCAGAAGACGATTCTCACTGTCATAGGTATAGGAAACCGTTTTCTTTCTGGCATCGGTTACACTCGCCACATTTCGGCAGTCTTTCGTGTAGCTCATACCGGTCTGAATGCGCTTATATACATGTTCCAGCACAAATACCTTATTGTCCTGAATATCGGAAAATGCCACACTCGACGGAGTTCCCGTTGCAATGACAGCTGCCTGATCGGCATAATCGCCAAACTTGACATCCAGCTGATCTCCCTGCTTATTCTCGATAACATAACCGGTTCGAAGTGCTTTAAAGCAGAACTTCTGGCTGTCTGCGCCGCTCTTTGCCTGCAACGTTGGGCAATCATAGCCATCTGCCCCCTTGCTGCATACATCAACATAGTTCTCCGGATTGCCTACACTTCTGATATAGTACCAGTCGGTACCGTTTTCCGTCTGCACCTTTGTCAGAAGAAACTCCTCTTCCTGCTTCTGGCTGCTGTAGGCCTGCTTAAAGGTGCTTCCCACTTCTGCTCCTGTTGTCTGCACATACTGACCGGAGTGACGTGCGCGAATACGACAAAGCATTCCATCCTGTGGCGCTTCACTGACGTTTCCCTCATCCGCCGGCTCAAAGTACCAGATACTTCTTGGCTCGCTGTCAGAAGCGGCACTTCCCAGCTCCACATTTGCCTTATCCGCAAATACGTCGTTTGGTGCACTTCCTGCGGACACCATGATGCATCTTGTATCCTTACTGCACTTGGCAAGCAGCTGATAACCGCCTCCCGCTGCCAGCTTTAACTTAAACTTCTGTGCTTCATGTCCAAGATCCGGATAAAGCTGGATATTGGTTCCATCTTCATTCAGCGTATTAAAGACATCTACCGCTCTCCACTGGCTTCCGGTCTGAGAAATCAACTTAATATATCCTTCTCCGGCATTCTCGACTCTCCACTTCTGATCATCGGAACCGTTGAAGCTGTACTGCTGAATATTCGAGCCAGTTACATCACCATCCTTTGTGTCCAGATATTTTCCAGAACGCTGCTGGCGAATATAATAGACTCTTCCTGCTGTGACAGAAGCACTATGCTTGTCTGCCTCAATGCACACGGCAATCGGCTGGCCCTTCTCATTGTACTGGAAATTACTTCTCTGACCCTCGGCACTCTTTGCATACAGCGGCATTCGCTTCTCGTTATAGTAAATGTCATATGCAGTGCCGTCCATTGCAGCCATTCGGCTGATCTGGTCCTTGCTGTTATGCTGGAAGGCATTGTTTTCTCTTGTCTTTTTGGCTGTGTTTAAGTTTCCCTTACTGTCATACGTATAGCTCCAGCTGTCATCCTTCATGAACTGAACATCGGTAAAATAGCCCGGATTGAGCTGGTTGTCATACATAATGTAAAGATGAACCGCAGTATACTGCTTGTTGGTTACAGAATTCTCATCATCCGTTGATACCACACCGGAAACATACTGCCAGCCGCTTCGATATGGATCAAAATCCACATTTTCCCGACTTATGGGTTCCGTCGGCATAGATGACTGCTGCTGCAATACGAAACGTCTTTCCCGGAATGGCATCCGCCTTTGCAAAACAACCGAAACGGAATACGTCACCTTCGCCGCCTTTCGCATAGATTCCCTGAAGCACACGCTTTTCCTTATCGGGTTCTCCTGTGATTTTTAGGCAGGTTCCTCGCTCACTGTCCGTTACTGTTGTATCGGATGCGACCAGATTTACATGGTTCCAGTCATTTACACCGTTAGTGCTGTTTCTTGCAAAGCGGCCATTATTCACCATGTTAAAATCACTCATGCGATCTCCTGTCTCCAGCTGGAAACAGTCAAACCATGCGGTACCTGTTGTGTTAAAGATTCCACCATAGATTGTGACAACCTGTGCGCTGCTTACGGTGAAGGTCTGGCTGATTCGCTTCCATCCGCCGTCAATATCGGTGTCCGCATTTCCTGTCAGAAATTTCCAGTCCATATGCCATCGACTTATCCGCAAAACGAACTGCCAGTCCTGCTCCTGCCTGTGCATTGTTTGAAACCGCTGCGACATCCTTTACAAAAGTATAGGCAGAAAGGGTATAGGTTCCTGCTGCCAGCCAAACCTGCTGAATAACAGCTGCATAGCTCTGCGGTACTCTCTTTAAAACAACAATAGAAGTATCCGCAAAATAGCCCTTATCGGTAACACGACCAACGCCCCATTGGGAAGTATCACTCAGACCTGACTCATTGCCCCAGCCGTCTTCAAACTCACCCATCGCATCAAAGCCGGTATTCTTTAACAGATTGGTTACAAGTTTTCCTGTCAATGACGACTGTCTCAGCTTATGACGTCTGGCACCATCATCATAATGACTGAAAGTGCTGACATGACCGGCATTGTCTGAGATCTCAGAAGGAGAACCAAATCTATTAAATTTCCATGTATACACATGATTATCTGCTGTTGATGACAGTTCTCCATCCAGTCCCGGTTCTGTGAAAACAGTGGTTCCAAGCTCTGGATAGGTTACTTCAATCTCAGTTCCCTTATGGAAGGTTCCTGCTGTATCTGTATACCCTTCACCAATTTTAGCGATACGCTGCACACCACAATCTGTACGGTATCCATAAGTGATTCTTTTCTTGTCCGGGTTCTGCGCCCATATTAACTGATCTCCATCGTAGCCAAATGTACTGCTCTTTCCATCCGGGTATGTAAATTTTTATCAGATGACCGGCGGCATCATATGCAAAGGAAGTACTTCTCTTATTTGCCGTAATGCCGATCAGCTTTGTCAGATCGCTGTTGTAATTAAATACAACTCTTGCACCTGTCGGATCTTCTGCATACTGAATATAATTTCCTGCACTATTCGGCCCATACTGGCACTTCATTGCATTTCCATATGTATCCTTGATCTGACGCAGATATCCGTCCTGACCAAAAATGTACTGTACCTCATCCTTATCCTTCATAATGCTATAGGAATCATACTCACTGCTGGAAGTCTGTGTAATCACAAGACCCAGTCCGTCCTCATCCTTGAGCTTATTTGAATCAGATGTATCCTTATAGAAGTAATGATTTGTTCCATCTGCATCGGTTAACACATACGGGAAATCAGCATTTCCTGACTCCTTTAATTCCTGCATTAGACTCAGACGAAATCCTTTTCCAAATCGGCTCTGTGTTCCACAATCGGAAAGATTGTAAACATGGCTGACACTGACAGGCATCAGAATACCACTTGTGCCTTCATCTTCATGAATAAATACAAGGTTTCCATTATATCGGTTTACATAACCGCTTCCGGTACGTCCTAACTCCTGCTCGTGATAACTATAATAATCCTCAAGACCCTTTGTACTTCGGTAATAGACAATTCCAATCGGATAACAGTCAGCTGTCAAACCATACTTATTGACTGGCATATCAGAGGATACCAATGTTGCTGTTGCATACACAGTCTCATTGACTGCTTTTAATGCGATTCCATGATTACTAGGCGGATTGTTGTACCAGCCACGAATCAGCTTTGTCACATCAAATGTCTTCGGCACAGCCATGCCATTGGTATTTTCCAGTGTCAGATAGTCTAGTGCCTCCGGCTTAAAGGAAGGCTGATTGTTCCATGTCAGAGTACGCTGATCCCATGAACCTGTCACCTCATGGGCACTGACACGAAAGCCCTGTCCATTATCTGCTGAAAACTGATACTGATATAAGTTTAATCTCGCGTCCGTGATTACCGCTCCCTTTTCAAGTGGTGGAAGTGTATTAAACTTTAAAAAGGTACGACAAACCTGATACGGCCTGTTTCTTCCGACCTCAAGCTCACTAAAGTTATAGCCATAGCTGCTGTTAGGATCCTTGGAACGCACAAATGCATCATCAATGGTGGCTGATTTTTTCTCAATACGAACTGTCGGATCAACCGTGATCGGATAGGCTCTTTCTTCATCCATAAGCCATGCTTGATCCATCATGATCGTGATCTCAGACATTCCATTTCCTGCCGCGATCTTGTAATCTGCCTTTAATACCGCACCGTTCTGATCAAATAGAATCGGCTGATCCAGGTAAAATACAATATCCTCATCAGAAGCTTCTCCTGTCTGATCTTCCTCTAATTCTTTGCACAATACAAGGCTGCCGTCTGCAAGCATTTTTGATTGCAAGACTAGGATGTTTCATCACAAAGGTAAACTCGGCTGTTGCCGCCTCTTTGCTTTTTTCAATAAAATCTCTTCTTTCATTACCTCTGATTCCAGTCGGTAACGAATATCTATACCCGGAAGGATTTCCTTAAAGTATCCTGCTGAAGATAGCGTAGCAAGCTTCAAAAGTTTCTCTTCTGCTGTCTGCATACGGATCGGACTGATCTGAAATTCAGAAGTTTTAAGATCTTCCAAGCACTCAGTTTCTTCTGACAACATAGCAGTCATAATATCCTGCTGTTTTAATCCCCATGATACTGTAAAACCGTCCTTCTCTACACTCGCAAGCTCTGTAAATGCTGCAGATTCAGTTGATGATGCAGGCATTTTTACTGTTTGATTCAACTTAGATACATCTGATACTTTTGCCTGATCATGCGCAGATGCGACTGATACGATACCCTTTAAAGCCTTTGCAAACTTTGGATTTCTTGCAATTCTTACCTTCATTCTGCCCTGTGCATTCTCATATGCGAGCTGATCTTTAGAAAGCACAAGTGTATTGTCGATGGACTTCCACACACCATTCTCCTGAAAGTGAACTGCCTTCGGATAGATTACTGCTGCCTTTTCTCCACCCTTAGTCTCAAAAGACACGAGAAAAACGTCCTCTCTCTTTTACACATTCACGTACAAGCATACGATTTGTAGCTGCGGCTTCTGCATTAACTGCACCTTCTGTATTGATTACAGCCTCAGTCTCGCCATTTTCAGGCATTTTCTTTGTTTTAATTGTTTCATTTAATCCATTCATTATTCTTTTTCCTCTCTCTTTTCTAATTTTTCATTTTCCCTTTTTATTAACTGTTCCCTTTTGGCCTTTTGTTTTCTTGGCATCTGATACACTTTTTGCTCTTCACTCTTTTGTCTTAGCAAATCAATCGCACCACTCAATACCTTTGGCACCGGCACGCCCATCAGCCCAAGATTTTCTGTGATGGATAACAACTCATTCACAAGATATGCCGCCATTACCGCATTGCAGATAAAATCAGTTCCGGCAATGAGATCCATCCGATATGACACTAATACAATGAGTAGTGAAATTCCCTTTCGACAAAGCCCTTTCCATCCACTTCTGCTTTCCAGCCCTCCTTCGGCTGACTTTTTACTCTTGTGAAAAATTCCTGCTGCCATCATTCCTGTCAGATAATCAAGTGCCATACATAAGATCAATGTCTCTAGCATCCTGCACCTACTTTCTCTTTAACAGGTCAGCTCTCACATATCCGGCATAGGCTCCTGCAATCGAAATCAGATTCCAAACGGCTCCATCACTCCCCTTTTGAGTACCAAGTACCTCCACAAGATTTCCATTGTTCAGCTGAGGATAGTTTTCCAAAAAGTTCACTATCTTTTCCTGCCTCCTCGTAAACGAATGTCCATCCATCTGGATCATTTACTTCTGCCACATAGCGGGCAAATGGCTGTGTCTTCTGATTATCTGGAATTGCCACTCCCCAAAAATGTATGATTCTTTAACTTTCCCATGTTCGTATAGTGGGAATCCCAGTAGCTTCGCCAGTAGCTGCTTCCTCTATCTGACATAAAGAAATACACGTAATGATCTGTAAAAACTCCTCTGTCCTTCAAGAAATACACGAATCACCGCCTCTAAGCAGCTACTTCCCCGGATATCCTGATTGGTCGGCATAGTGTAGGCATTTTTGAATAACCTCTTCGAGTGTCTTTCCAAAGCCTGAACCATCCGCTCCGATAATGTTGTGGTGCAGTTGATCATACATCGTCTGTGCCACTGCCATCTGGCCGTTCAATCCTTCGGTTGCTGCTTCCGCAAACACAGTTCTGGCTGCCAGATTTAGTTCTTTTCGCTGTCATTTTTGATTCCCTTTTCCTTTCTCACCGCTTCCTCTTATTTTTCTCTCCGTGCTGCGGTGTAGCACATCCTGTCAGACCTCCTTGCTCTGACATTGCTTATCATATCAGAACAAGTATTCTTTTAACAGTGAACGTGTGCCACATTTTGGGGTGAACATGTTACACTTTTTTGCAATTTTTTATTATTTTCAGCACAAAAAAATGAGACTCCTGCAGCTTCAATTTAAACTGTAAGAGTCTCAATTTTTTGATATTTTATCTAGCCGCGTCTTCACATCCAACAAGATAATCCAATGACACGTCATAGACATCTGCTATTGCCAAAAGTACATTCACACTGCCTTCATTTCCCCGTTCCAGCCTCTTAACTGTATCCACCGATATATTTGCCTGTTCTGCAAGCATTGACTGAGTAACATGACTTCTCTTTCTCAACTGACGTATTCGCTCTGCGCTTCCCTTCGTATTGTAGTATCGTTTCATCCGCAATTCCCTCTTTCGTTATACTTATGAACATTCGTTCTAATCATTGTTGTAGCACATTTGTTCTGCTGTGTCAACCCTTATTTGCGAACTTTTGTTCCTTTTTTTTGTAAATCAACATTCCCACTTAAAAATTTTTCCCACACAAAAAACGCCATAGCCGCTTTTGCAGCTTCTGACGCCTTTGCATAACTTAATTGTAAGCCACTGGGACAGTAATTAAGCCAACGTACCCAATTAAAAGTCCGCCAGACCTGTCCCCATGGTCACCCCTGTTTTCTTAAATAATTTTCAGAAACATCCGGTACCGTTTCTACTTCGACGTCTATTTCTTTGCCATCAATCTCCAAAGTGATCGTGTCATCAATCTGCATTGGCGATGGCAACACAACATACAAATATGCTCCGAAAAAAATCTTTCATCTGGATAAGAGGAACTTTTCATTTCAACGTTCACGTTATCATCGCTGCCTTTTAGCTTCATTGTATCAAGCAAAAAATTCTCTTTTTGCGTTCGAAATTGGATACCGATTAAATAATACCAGCCATGTTTGCCATTCCGATATGCCATCACACTGCAAAAGGATACAATCCCTTTTCTAACTTCTGAATTTTCTTATTAAGAAAAACGGTCTCTGTTCTTAACTCATCCAGATGCCCATCCACATCTAACGCTCGCCCTCGTGCCGAATTCCAATAACTTCCGCTTTGCACACTTTGACATAATCTTTCATACGTCCACCGAGGAGGCCCCGTATAATATACAATCCACGGTTGCGCAAAATAAAAAGTACCTCCAATCACTAGCAGTACTATTATCACTTTTATGATATTTTTCTTTTTTCCTTTCATTCCACGTCACCCCTCTTCCTTGACTTAATTAGTCCTCTCTAAAGCCACCGGGACAGTAATCAAGCCAATGTACCCAATTAAAAGGCCGCCAGACCTGTCCCCATGGTCATCTGTTTTCCCTCCTTAAAATTTTTCTACAACTTTTATTACTCTATAGTTGTAAAGTAACACACTATACATATCTTGTCAATTTAAGATTTTCTTAAACGATTATTAACTTAAACTGTCGATTTTCGAACCTCCGCCATAAATTTTCTGGCTTGCGCACCCTTTTCAGGTCTGCTATAATGGCAACGACACCATTGTAATACATCATCCCAAAGAAAAGAGGGGCAATTCATGAAAACAAAAGTATTTATTGACGGAAGCGAAGGCACTACAGGACTTCGCATTCACGAGCGTCTTGACAATCGCGACGACATTGAACTGTTAACTATAGCACCAGAGCTTCGAAAGGATCCTGCTGAGCGCAGCCGTCTGATCAACTCTTCTGATATCACATTTCTTTGTCTGCCTGACAGCGCAGCCAGAGAGGCTGTTGCACTTGTAACAAATCCGAATGTGCGCATTATTGATGCTTCGACTGCACACCGCACTGAGGCTGGCTGGGCTTATGGTTTCCCGGAGCTTTCCGCTAAGCACCGCGAGGCTATTAGAACTGGCAAGCGCATCGCTAATCCTGGCTGCCATGCATCTGGCTTTATCTCACTCGTTTACCCGTTGATCGCAGGCGGTATTCTCCCGGCAGATTACCCTGTTGCCTCTTTTTCTCTGACTGGTTACAGCGGCGGAGGCAAAAAAAATGATTGCGCAGTATGAGGCATCTGACCGTGACGCAGAGCTTGATGCACCTCGCGAGTATGGTCTTTCTCAGCAGCACAAACACTTAAAGGAAATGCGACTTATCACAGGATTATCCCGTGCTCCGCTGTTTACCCCTATTGTTTCCGATTATTACAGCGGAATGGTTGTCAATGTTCCTCTGTACACTGATCTGTTAAACACCACTCAGACTCCAGAATCCTTGCAGGCATTTTTTAGCTGACTACTATGCAAATGAACCTTTCGTAAAGGTTATGCCGCTCGGTGCTGAAAGCGAAATGTCTGGATTTTTAAGCGGCAATCATTTAAGCGGCTATGACGGCATGCAGATCTATATCACTGGAAATGAAAATCGTATTCAGCTGTCTAGTGTCTTCGATAATCTTGGTAAGGGTGCTTCAGGTGCAGCTATTCAGTGCTTTAACATTATGACTGGATGTGATGAGGCGAAGGGACTAAATCTTT
>ENA-OQES01001024-OQES01001024.1-human-gut-metagenome-genome-assembly--contig:-NODE-1024-length-11070-cov-6.268939_pt1 | contig 11070 bp, 6 predicted proteins | sample MGYA00242798_ERZ504641 | MGnify/ENA primary metagenome ERZ504641 (study PRJEB26092, sample SAMD00036327) | human gut metagenome | host: Homo sapiens | study: EMG produced TPA metagenomics assembly of... | reverse complement strand
ATCGCACCTTCAGTGATGAATGAAAGTCCCATAACGATGTTTGTCAAACCAGAGTTGCGTTCTTCTTCAGTGAATTTATCTTTAAACAAGAGTGTTGCTACAAATACTGCCAACGGAGGAACCATACCAGCCGCCATAACTGCTGCCATAACAACTGAACCACCTGAAGTTACTGTTGCTGCGAGAGTACCTGTACCAAAGACATAAGCTGCTTTGTTGACTGGTCCACCCATATCCACTGCCATCATACCACCAACAAGGAGACCAAGTAGTACGGCTGAGCTTCCTGACAAGCTTGACAAGAAGTTATTAAGACCAGTATTAATTGCTGCCATTGGGATATTTACTGCCAACATCAAGAAACCAGTAGCAAATACACCAAGAAGTGGCAAGAGCAAGATAGAACGGATTCCTTCAAGGGCACGTGGAATACCTGCCAAGAGTTTACGAAGAACAAGGATAACACCACCTGCAAGGAAACCACCAACAAGAGCTCCAAGGAAACCTGAAGATACGCCAGCAAGGGCAAGGGTTGCTTTACCACCTGAAGCAAATGGAACACCACCAAAGGCTGCACCACTTGAAGCAATAGCACCAGCTACGAAACCTGATACCAAACCTGGTTTTTCAGCGATAGAGTAAGCAATGTAACCTGCAAGTACTGGAAGCATGAAGCCATACTGCTACAGCAATAATGATAAATACACTAGCAAACATATAGAAAACCAGTATGCATATCACTGCCAGCTTCTATCATCATACCTACAACAAGTGGAGCCGCCATACCACCAATACGACCGACACCTGCTGCCCAACCACTACCCATAGCGCGGATAGCTGTTGGATAAAGTTCTGGTGTATAAGTATAAACAACACCCCATGCACCAAGATTGAAGAAGGACATCACACAGCCCCAGAAGATAATCAATTCTGCACTTTGAGCTTGTCCGAAGAAATAACTTGCTACACCACTCATACATAAGAATAAAGATAATGTATATTTTCTGCCTAATTTATCCACTAGCCATGCTGCACAGAAATATCCAGGAAGCTGAGCAAAGGTAATTAAAAGCACATATTCAAAAGTTTTTACAAAGGCAAAACCTTGCTGATAAACGATAGCAGGAAGCCATGTGAAAATTCCATAATAACTATAAACAATACCAAACCATACAATCCAAAGCATGATTGTTCTTGCTAAATATTTACCAGACCATAAGTCTTTTAATTTTGGTTTTTCTGTAGGTGTATCATCAGTTGTTACTTTTAAATCGCCTTTATATTTAACACCAAGACGCATTTCTAAATCATCTACGACTTTTTTGAGCTTCTTCTACTTTGCCTTTAGATAATAAATATCTTACAGATTCAGGCATATGCAAACGAATGAAAAATACATAAATAGCAGGTAAAGCACCAATGATAAAAGCATAATGCCAACCATAAACAGGGATGAATAAGTAAGCGATACAAGCAGCTGCTATCCAGCCCACGCCCCAGAAGCTTTCTAATAAGACGATAAATCTACCACGTAAATTAGTTGGTGCATATTCAGACATGAGTGTTGCCGCTACTGGAAGTTCACCGCCTAGACCAAAACCAACGAAGAAGCGGAAAATCAACAAGGATTCATAACTCCATGAAACTGCACAAAGTCCTGTGGCTATACTGTACAAAATTACTGTTGCGGAAAATACAGCTTTACGACCGAATTTATCAGCGATAGAGCCTGCTATTACTGCTCCTATTGCCATACCCACAAGACCGATAGAGCCGATAGCTCCCATCTGTCCAGCAGACAAGCCCCATTCTTTACCAAGTACAGGTAATACGAAGGCGATAAGCCCTGTATCCATAGCATCAAATAACCAACCAAGACCTGTGATAACTAATAATTTATAATGGAAACTACCTACTGGTAAAGCTTCCAATCTTTGTAATAACATCAATTCCACTCCTTAATATATTTAAAAGTCTTTTATGTAAATTTATTTTTCTATGAAGATAAATAAATTTTTAGCTTATACAGCTTTTGATATAAATTTAATAACACCATTTAACTTACCCCTTATTAAATATTTTTTGATATTATACATCAAATATTAACAGCTGACAAGACAGTAATATATACAAATATTTTCAACTTGTCAATAAGAAGTCGTTTTTACTGCTAAACGAAGCAGTGATTTTACTCGATTATGATATAATTAAGCCAATATATTTTTGATAAATTTGTGAGGTAATCTTATGTTAGAATTCATCATTGGCAGAGCAGGAAGTGGCAAAACCACAGCTTGTTTAAATGCCATTAAAGAAAAATTAATCCATTCACCGACAGGGAAACCTCTAGTTATATTATTGCCTGACCATATGACTTTTGCGATTGAACGTCAATTAGCTTTGGAGTTAAAAGATTATGGCGGTTTTACTAGAGCTTATGTCTTGGGCATGAGTAGACTTGCCTATCAAGTATTAATGCGTTGCGGTGGGATACTCCATCCACATCTCAATGAAATCGGCAAGGAATTATTATTATCTAGAGTTTTAAGTTCTACAAAACTCTCTATCTTAGCCAAGGCTGCTCGCCAACATCATTTCACAGCTTCTGTATCGCAAATCATTGAAGAATTTAAAACTTCTGGTATCAGCGTTACTACTTTGCAAGATATTTTAACGCTTATTGATAATGATTCACTCAAACAAAAATTGAGCGATTTAACTTCTATTTACGCTGGTCTTGATGAACAGATGGCTGGTCGTTATCACGATAGCGAAGATATGATGGAACTTGCGATCAAAAAAGTTACCTGAATGTACATGGCTCCAAGATGCTGAAATCTGGATAGATGGTTTTGATGCTTTCAATCCTCAACATTTTCGCGTAGTCGAACAATTATTAGCATTAGCTAGCGATATTCATTTAACATTATGCATCAACAATTTAAATGATATTGAACATGAAGCACCTACTGCTTTATTTCATCGCCAATTCAATGTATTTCAACAGATAAATAATATGGCTAAAAAATTTAGCTATACCTACAAAGATAACTACACTTACAGCAAATCACCGCCACAAACAACAAGATTTAGCCTTTATTGAAGAACAATTATTTAAATTTCCTTTGATGAAAAAAAATTTATACTGGCGGTCTTCAAATAGTCGAAGCACCTAATCGCCGTTTGGAATGTGAAGCTGTTGCCTGCGATATTTTACGTCTATGTCGCGAAGAAAATTATCGCCATTATGATATCGGTATTTTAATCCGCAGTAGTGAAGATTATAGCGAATTATTGCAAACAGTCCTAAATGATTTTAATATTCCTTATTTCAGCGATAGCAAGCGACAAACTGCTCATCATCCTCTAGCTGAATTAATCCGCTCTAGCCTAGAAGCTATTTCTACATGGCAATATGAACCACTATTTCGAGCTTTTAAGACTGATTTCTTCAATGATAAATATTTGCAAACACTTAAAAATCTCGAAGAAAATACAGATGAAATAGAATTAAATTTAACAGAACAAAAAGCTATCGCTCGCAAAGCCATTGATAAATTGGAAAATTATGTCTTGACTTTTGGTCTTCGCGGTCGCAATCGTTGGTGTGAAGAAAGCGATTGGCGTTTTTCTCATCATAAACAAATTGACTCTATGGGCACAGATTTGGAAGAAGAAGCTAATTTCACTGCTATAAATTTAACTAGACGCAGTTTAGTCGCTCCTTTAGAGAAATTCTATACTGCTTGCCAAAATTCGCAGACTATCGAGGAATATACGCTTGCCCTATATGATTTTCTGATCGATTTACAAATACCGATTCAATTACAATTATGGGAAAAAATAGCCCAAGAACAAAATGATATTGCCCTTGCCAAAGAACATCATCAAATTTGGGATAATATCATTGATTTGATGGATCAATTAGTGCAGACATGTGGCAAGGATTATATCAATCTTGAAAATTATTTAAAATTAATCAATGATGGCTTAGATAGTATCCAGATTGCTTTGATACCACCTGGATATGATTATGTTACACTTGCACCATTTGAACATAATACTTTAAACAATAAGAAGGCTATTTATATCTTGGGTGCTAATGAAAAAATCATGCCTCGCCATAGTAAAACAGAAGGTATCTTAAGTGATGCTGAACGTTTATTGATGGCAAGTCTAGGGCTGAATATTTCTAGCGGTACAATGGAGGATAATTTTGCGGAAAGATATCTTCTCTACAAAGGCTTTTCCTTAGCTACAGATTATCTTTGGGTATCTTATGCTCTAGCTGATGGTGAAGGAGCTGGACTGAATAAATCCATCTTGATAACTAGATTGCAAAAGATTTTGCCTAAAGCAAAGTTCACAGCCATTCCTCTAAATAAAATAATCTCTTATCCAAGTGATTTTACGCTAGAAGAAAATCCTTTAAATAGCTCATTTGCGATAAAAACTATGCAAGTATCTACAACAAGAAAGACACTTAGCCATTTGACTTCCGCTCTTCGCCAAGCTCGTGATGGTGAAGATTTAGCGTCATTTTGGCAAGATGTTTATAATTATCTCTTAACTGCTGATGTTCCTTTATCTACAGCACTGCAAAGTATTTTCGCTCAAGCACCAAAACCTGTATTGCCAGCTGATTTAGCTAGTAAATTATATACGAAACGCAAAACACTTCGTGGCAGCGTAACACGCTTTGAACAATTCTTTAATTGCCCATTCAAACATTTTGCTCATTATGCCTTAAATCTGCAAGAACGCAAAGAATTTAAATTTGCCGCTCCAGATTTAGGGATTTTACTCCATGCCATCATGCACCAATTCGGAGAAATCCTCGTGAAGCGACAAATATCATGGCAAGATGTAACTCATGAACAATGTCAACAAATCTGCAAACAAATCATCAAGACAATTGCTCCTAAATTGCAAAATGAAATTCTCTTAAGCTCCAATCGCTATAGACATCTTTTGCAAAGAATTGAGCAATTATCCATTGATTCTTTGATGCGTCTAGTGGAATTTGCCAAACACAGTGAATTTTCACCTAAAGCTCTAGAGCAGGATTTCGGTGCTAATAGCTCCATGCCTCCTTTATTATTCACAGATGAAGATAATCACAAAATAGAAATCATTGGGCAGATTGACCGCATTGATTTTAATGATAATTATTATCTAGTCATTGACTATAAATCAGGCAATGCCTTTATTAATTTACTACAAGTATATTATGGCTTGAAATTACAGCTTTTGACGTATCTTTTAGTAGCTCAAAATACTACTTTGCAATTATATAATATGGAAAATGCCATTCCTGCTGGTATTTTATATTGCTTTTTAAAAACGCCTATCATCACAGGTACTAATAAATTATCCGTTCAACAAATTAAAACAGAAATTGAAAAGAAAATGCGTATGCCAGGCTGGATACTAGCAGATCCAGAAATCATCAAAAAAATTGATGACTCTTCTAATTTCATCAAAGTACGTTTAAATAAAAATCAAGATGATATCTCCGCTCAAAGTCGTTCCTATGTAAAAACAGCAGAAGAATTCGATTTATTGATGAAACATATCGAAAATACTTTAAAAGAAGCTGGCAGTGAAATCTTAAAGGGCAATGCTGATATCGCACCGTATAAATTAAAAGATGAAACGGCTTGCAAATACTGTCCATATATCGCTATCTGTCGCTTTGATAAATTTATCTCCGGCTATAATTATCGAGAGATAATTCAACTCAATGACGAGGAAATCATTGCAAAAATTAAAACAGAAAGAAGGAATTCCATGCCTTGGTCAGCACAGCAACAACAAGCTATAAATACTTATGATGAAAAATATCCTCGTAGCCGCAGCTGCTGGCTCAGGGAAAACTTCTGTATTAGTAGAGCGTGTAATTCAACGCATTGTAAATAAAACCTGCGATATCAATCAAATACTAGTCGTTACCTTCACTAATGCAGCCGCATCTGAAATGCGTGAACGTATCGCCAGTGCCATCACAGAGAAATTATCCGATAAAGATAAAGAGCGTCAACTCGTATTATTAAACGCTTCTTCAATCTCCACACTTCATGCTTTTTGTCAAAATATCATTCGCCAATATTTTCATCAATTAGGTTTAGATCCTAAATTTCGTCTTGGCAATCCTCAAGAAATTGAATTATTAAAACTTGACGTACTTGAAGAACTCTTTGAAACGAATTATGACAAAGATGATAATGAAGACTTTCTAGAATTCACTGACACCTATGGCAATGAACGTGGCGATGATAGCACCTATGATATCATCTTAAAGCTATATGAATACTCTCGCAGTCAGCCTTTTCCTCTACAATGGCTGAAAGCTCTACCTTCATATTTTCAAATCAATAATGCTGATGAACTCAATGATTGCCCATGGCTACAGATAATCAAAAACAATGTCAAAGATGGTTTAAATATAGCCATAGACAATAGCCAAAAGATGTATCAATTAGCTACAGATTTAAACTTACCACCTTATGCAGATATCGCCAGTGAAGATTTAGCTTTTCTTTATGATTTAAATAACTTAATCGACACTTCATGGCAAGAATTTTTTAATTTAATCAATGAATTTAAATTTAAAGCTCTGCGAATTTCTAAAAAATTCTCTGTAAGTGAAGAAGATAAATCTACCATCTCCGCTCTTCGTGATGAAACTAAAAAATCATCAAACAATTAAAAGAGCATTATTTTACGCAAACTATTGAAGATACACTCTCCGATATGCCTCAATTGTATAAACAAGCCAGTAGCTTATGTAATATAACCATAGAATTTTCTCAAGCTTTTAGTAAAGCTAAAAACGAACGTTCTTTAGTCGATTTTTCCGACCTTGAACATTTCACTTTGAAATTACTCGCTGAAGAAAATTCCACTGCTGAAAAACTGATACCTTCACCAGTCGCCCAGACATTACAAGAAAAATATGTAGAAATCATGGTCGATGAATACCAAGATACAAACGGAGTTCAAGAAGCTATTTTAAAATTAATCGCTTCACGCACTAAACCAAATTTATTTTTCGTCGGCGATGTAAAACAAAGCATTTATAAATTCCGTTTAGCTGAGCCAGAATTATTCTTAGCTAAATATCATCAATACCCTCATGAAGAAGATTGTCTTCGCATTGATTTAGCCCAAAACTTCCGCAGTCGCAAGGAAATCCTCGATGGCGTCAATTTCATCTTTTCTCAAATCATGACTATAAAAGCTGGAGAATTATCTTATGGTAAAGATGAAGCCTTATATTGCAGTTTTGATTATCCTCAAAGTGAATTTTTGACTTTAAAATCACCAATTGAATTAACTTTATTGGATAAACAGCAAAAATTAACTTTAACTGATAATGACGATAGTGATAATGAAGACACTGTACAAGGCTTTCAAGCTGAAGCTAAATATATTGCTCTTCGCATAAAAGAATTGATGAATAAACAGCCTTTAGTCTTTAATAAACATACAAAGACTTATCGCCCTATAAAATGGAAAGATATCGTTATCCTACTGCGTTCTGTTCAAGATAAAGCTAAGATATTAGCTGATGTACTTCGCGAAGATAATATTCCTGTATATGCCACTATTGAAACGGGATATTTCCAAGAAACAGAAGTTCGCATCATGCTTTCATTATTGCAAATAATCGACAATCCGCAACAAGATATACCACTGACTGCGATTTTATACTCACCTATATTTAATTTCACCGTTGAAGATTTAGCTCATATCCGCCTTATTAATCCGCAATTAAATATGTATGAAACTTTATTATTCATGACATCTATTAATGAGCTACAAGAACAATTACTCCCTGTAGATAAAAAAGTATTTACTAAATTGCAGATTAAAGTAAATGATTTTCTTACCAAATTGCACTATTGGCGAGATTATGCCCGCAGTCATAGCGTACCTGAATTGATTTGGCTATTGCTCAATGATACAGGATATTATGATTATGTAGGTGGCTTGCCTGAAGGCTCTGTACGCCAAGCGAATTTAAGAGCACTCTATGACCGAGCTTTCAATTATGAGCAGACTTCTTTCCGTGGTCTTTTCCGCTTCTTGCGTTTTATCCATAAAATGCAACATATGGGAAATGATTTAGCCGTAGCTAGAAATCTAAGTGATAGTGAAGATGTAGTGCGTATCATGAGTATTCATAAGAGCAAAGGTCTTGAATTTCCTGTAGTAATTCTTGCTGATATCGGCAAACAATTCAATCTCAAAGATGTTCAAGAAAGTGTTCTCTTTCATAAAAAACTCGGCTTAGGTCTTTATGTAAATGATGTCAAACATCACTATCGCTATCAAAATTTATCTCGCCAAGCTATCATTCAGCAAATCGTCAAAGAGTACAAAGCTGAAGAAATGCGTATATTATATGTAGCTATGACTAGAGCTCGTGAAAAACTCATACTCACAGGTACTGTTCGCAATATGGAAAAATTTACTCAATATGCTTGTTCTCAATTGCAAACAACGACAAAAACTCTACCTGATTATTTCATCATGCAGGCAAAATCATATTTAGATTGGTTAGCTCCTGCTATTGCTCGCCATAAAGACGGCTTAACCTTACGTCAATCAGCTACAAATGAAAGTGCTGTTTTATTAGATGATCCTTCACAATGGCAAATTTCTCTAATCAACTCATTAGATATCACAGATAAAACTACAATTTCCACTGTAAATGAAGATATCATCAATAAAGTCAAAAAAATTACAGCCATTGCCAGCTACAAAGCAAAAAGACAATATTGATAAATTATTGAATTGGTCTTATCCTCATCAAGAGGCATTATCCATTCCAGCAAAATTATCCGTTACTGAAATCAAACAACAATTTGCTTCAACCGATTATGCTCCTCAAGATGATAATGCTCAAACGCTATTTGCTGAAACTAGCTTTAAACGACCACAATTCTTGCAAAAACAAACGAAAATGACTGCTACAGAATATGGTAGTTTGATGCATACAGTGATGCAACATTTAGATTTTCATGGAGATTTATCCGATAAAGGCATATTAGCCCAACTTTACAATTTAGCTGATAGAGAAATAATTGACAACCAGCATATAAATAAAATCTACCGCAAAAATATCCGTGAATTTTTATTTTCACCGCTAGGCATGCGCATTCAAAAAGCAAAATCACTACAAAGAGAATTGGCTTTTAACCGCATGATTAATGCTAAAGTCTATTATCCTCAAGCTGAAGATAATGATACTATCTTTATCCAAGGTATTATCGACTTATTAGTCGAAGAAGATGATGGCTTGATTTTATTGGATTACAAAACAGATAATTGCACACAAGCAGAAGCTAAAGCAAAATATGCCATGCAAATAGAACTCTATGCTCAAGCAGCCAGTGAAATCATGCGAAAATCGATTAAAGAAAAATATCTCTATCTTTTTCATGATGCTAGCTTGATAAAGATGTAGATTTAGTTATACAATTAACTAAATCGGATAACTATAAACGTATAAAAGGAGATTTTTAATGTATAAATTAATAGCCCTTGATATGGACGGCACTTTATTTAATTCTGACAAGCAAATCACTGATAGAACAAAAGAAACTTTAGCTCAAGCTAGAGCTTTAGGTGTAAAAATTGTCCTCGCTTCTGGTAGACCACTTGCTGGACTTCAACCACCACTTAAAGAATTAGATTTAATTCATGAAGGCGAATATGTTTTAAGCTTCAATGGTGCTTTAATCGTTGATGCTAAAACTGGTGAAGCTGTATCTAAATGTATTTTAAAAGGCTCAGATTATAAAAAATTATTTCAATTAGCTCAAGAATTAGGCGTACATTGCCAAGCATTCTCTCCTAGTCATGGCTTAATCACTAACGAAACTAGCCAATATACAGAACATGAAGCTAGTATCAATCAAATTGATATCAATATCATCAATCCTTTAACAGATATTACAGATGAAGAAGATATCATCAAAGTTATGTTCATTGATCCACCAGAAATTTTAGATGAAGCTATCGCAAAACTTCCTGCATGGATTAAAGAAGATTTCAATGTATTTAAAAGCGCTCCTTTCTTCTTAGAAATCACTCATAAAGATGTCGATAAAGGTGCTGGATTATTACATCTTGCTGATTATTTAAATATCAAACAATCCGAAACTATGGCATGTGGTGACCAAGGCAATGATTACACTATGATTAAAGCTGCCGGTCTTGGCGTTGCTATGGAAAATGGCATTGATAAAGTAAAAGCTATCGCCGATTATGTAACTGATACAAACGATAATGATGGTGTAGCTAAAGCCATTGAAAAATTTGTTTTAAATAGATAAAATAACTCAAAATAAATAACCCTCAACAGTTATCCATAAAACAACTATTGAGGGTTATTTTCTATTAATCATTAAATTATAAATTCATAATTATGCTCTACTTGTTAAAATATCATCATGTGCTCTAGCATATTCTACGATTTGTATAAAGCGCAATCCACCGATGGAATCACGGCTAACTGTAATCCATGTTAAATACATTGGTGTATCAGTCCAACGGAATTTATCCTTTTTCGTATAATAAGATTCATCACCAAAACAAATAGAAGTCTGTTCTATATTCAACTTACATTGAGTGATTGTATAATAATTAAATTCTGAAGACATTGGCACATTATTTATTTTCTTTTCCTGATAAATAATGATATTCTTATTGATAGAACCGTCTTCATTTCTTGCATATTTTATGCTATTTGTATCGAAGGCATAATTATAATCTTCTGCAGGTCCAATATCAAAGGCTTGCCAATTATATGTTTGTGTATTTTTTTCTTCACTTTGAGCAAAAGCTACACAAGTATTTACAATCAATAACATCATCAATAAATAAATTACTTTTATTGTTTTATTCATTAAAAATCACAACCTTTTATTTAAATTTATTAACTTAGAAAAGAGGTATTTTATGGCACCAAAATCAACTTGGGAAACTTTTACCTTTGTATCTGGCATTGGTTTTCACTTTGTAATCACTATTGGCGTTTGTATTTTCTTAGGGCAAAAAGCT
>ENA-OQES01001023-OQES01001023.1-human-gut-metagenome-genome-assembly--contig:-NODE-1023-length-11080-cov-3.121154_pt1 | contig 11080 bp, 12 predicted proteins | sample MGYA00242798_ERZ504641 | MGnify/ENA primary metagenome ERZ504641 (study PRJEB26092, sample SAMD00036327) | human gut metagenome | host: Homo sapiens | study: EMG produced TPA metagenomics assembly of... | reverse complement strand
TTTTATTTTTTACGTTAAATTGTCTGATTTCTATATATTTATTTTAATGTTTGCACAATACTATACAGTTTCTCTGTAACCATATTTGTCAACATATCACCTTTTCAATTGTTAACCACGTCAAATGTGTAGTTGACATTTTGCACATTTCATTTTATACTGCTTTTATATTTTGATATGAATCTAAAGGAAAGGAGTTCTGCCAGCCGGCAGACAATTACTACTATGAATAACACAGCAAACAGCACAACAACGAAAAGACTCTCCACCCGTAAACTGGTTCTGATCGCCCTGATGACTGCGATCACCTGTATCTTCGCTCCTATGGCGATTCCGATCCCTGTCAGTCCGGTACCGATCAGTCTTACCAACCTGGTGATCATGATCAGTATCTATGTACTTGGATTTAAAGATGCAACGATCAGCTATATCGTATATCTGTTACTTGGCCTTGTCGGTCTTCCTGTATTCTCTGGTTTCACCGGTGGATTAGGTAAGCTTGCAGGTCCTACCGGCGGATATCTGATTGGTTTTATCTTCCTCGCACTGATCGCAGGACTGTTCGTTGACAAATTTCCAAAGAACAGAATCCTGGCCGTTGTCGGTATGCTCATCGGTATGGCGATCACTTATATCTTCGGTACAGAGTGGCTTGCAATTCAGTTAAAAATGTCCTTTGTTGCAGCACTTTCTGTCGGAGTTATCCCTTATCTTGCCGGTGACGCAGTGAAGATTATCATTGCGATCATTGTCGGACCTGTGCTTCGCAGCCGTCTGAGTCATATGCAGTAACAGTTACATCTACAGAACTTGCCACTGGCAGCTTCTCTTGCATACTTTGGTATCTAAAAAAGCACACAATACCGATTATATGATTCCTTCTGTTTCGGTATTGTGTGTTTTATTTTCCCTTCTGGAACCTCGACTATAAAACTTCCGGTTTTACAATATAATATCTCCCGTTTTCTTGCCGGTATCCATATCATAAGCCTCGATAATATTTCCACTGATCACGTATAATGTATCTTCTATATAAATCCCCCGGATACCTTGCGAAGTATTTCCCACTAATCTCTTCTTTCAGGATTGTTTCAAACTTTTTCTCTTTTCCATTATAAGTCAGCAGGCAGTACGTTTCCCCATTCTGGCTATAGCCGGAGAACCCGATCCTATTTTTCTGCTGATCGGCCAGAACAGATTTGTAATCGTATGCTGCATTTGTTCCATACAGATCATCCAATACAAGGGTTGATTCTTCTTTTACATCCGTTCTGTCGGTAATATCGAACATGGTGATTTTTACACCTTCCGACACCCCTGATTCTTCATCGGTTGACATGCCGATTCCAAGTAATTTATCTTCTCCATAGAAATGCAGATATTCTGAAAATCCCGGGATTTTTAATTTGCCGAGGATCTTTGGTTTCTCCGGATTGGACAGATCCACGCTGAACAACGGGTCTACCTGCTCATATGTCACGAAATATCCTGCCTCTTTCATGAATCTTGCAGAATAGATGGATTCCCCTTTTGCCAGATTCTCGATAGAACTGATCTTATCCAATTTCTTATCTAAGATTGTTACCAAATTTTCATCATCATTGGTTGTAAATAATCTTAAGTTCCCTTTATATTCATCCAGTGAAAATGTATCATTCAGATATCCTTTTACTTTTCCCTGAGCTACGGCCTTTAGCTTGCCCTTTCTATAAGAAATCTTGCGAAGTGTCGTCACAGTCTGATTATCCTGCTGCCATTCTGATTCATAATAGTAGATATTTTTTTCCCACTTACATACATTTGACCGCCTTCGGAGAGAATTGCCTTATTATCCACTGTTTTATCCGGTTTGCTGATGTCCATGGAACTGATCACTTCATACATTGTTCCACAATTCACCGGCGGCAGACAGATACTGGTCTGGCTCATCTCTTTGCCATTCACCAGAGGCACATAGGTGACCGGTTTATCTTTGACCACGTCGCCACCTGTATAGTATTCACTGAACAGATACAGATATCCGTCTGCCATACGAGACGAATTGTAAGTACCACTCTGCGTTACCTCGCCTTCTTTTACCGGCTTTTTAATATCACGGATGTCATAAGTGACCGCCGCTGTTTTAGTCTGATTCCAGGTATCTGTGTTCATCTGCTTTTTGTTACTTTTATCTGCACATTCTTTCTGACATACAGCCACCAGTTTCTTTTGATCTGTATTTACATAAAACTCCTGTATTTTGTATTCTTTTCCAAGCGTAATCTCGCTGTATTTTTCTATATTCGTTCCGCTGTTTCCTACGTCTACAATATCGATGGTCCGGCCATTATCTTCCCGCACATATAGATAAGTCCCGTCTGTTTTGGCAATATCTCCTTCATCTACACCAGACTGTCGTACATTGGTCTGTGAATAACTGCCATCTGCTGTTGCCACACCGGTATCTGCCGAGGCCGCTTCCGTTGAAGACGCCGTTGATCTTCCTGTTGAAGCCGAATCCTCTACGGCTGCTGTTTCATTTACATTTCTTGCATACATTGCAATACCGGAGTTATCTTGTGAACGTTTGATATATTTATAGATTTCGTCATAACTTTGGGCTGTCCTGATCTTCTTACTGTCGCTGATCTTCTTTACTGTATTACTATTTCCTGCACTGCTGCCTGCATTGCCACCTGACACATCCGGAGAATTTATCGCTCCTTCATGCATCCTTCCATACTGCCACACTACAGTTCCCGCCACAACTGCCACGCAGGCCGCCGCTACAAGCCCGATTTGATACGGACGGAAATGTTTCTTCTGTTTTTTCTTTTCCAATAATTTATCTATATTCTCCGATCTCAGACTATCCGGGACTTCTGTATCTTCTGACATTCTTGAAATCTGATCTAGGATGTCCTGTTCACAATATTCTTTATGTTCATTCTCGCGCTTCATACCTTCTCACTCCCTTCTTTCCTTCTCATCTTCGCCGTAACTGCCCAGCACACATTCCATCTTCTTAAGTGCCCGGCTCCGCTTCGACCGTACCGTGTTCGGATTCAGCCCCATCATCTCACCGATCTCCTGACTGCAATACCCGCCAAATACGGATAATCCGACTAATATCTGTTCCTCTTCCGACAGCACAAAGAATGCTTTCTTAACATCGATTGCAAGATCATAATCCGGTGCTGTCGCTTGTTCCGGAAGTTCTTCTTCTCTTCCGGTGTTTCTTTTAACGCTTTCTTCAATCTCTTCTTACATTTATTCGTCAGAATTGTAAATATCCAGCTGCGGAATGCTTCTTCTTTTTTTAATTTATGTATGTTCTCGTATGCCGCAACAACCGCCTCGCTCACTGCATCCTCCGCTTCCTGCGGATTCTTCATCAGGCACAGTGCGTAATGGTACAGATCACGGTAAACCGTTTCATACATTTCCGAGAACCTTTTTACACTGCATATCATATCGTAACCTCCCTCAGATATGAATCTTTATCACTGTTTTAATCTTCCGGTAATTATTATAAATCCTATATAGATAAGAGTCTTTTCCCGCTCACATTGTTGCAGGTATTTATCATATTATACAAGAACTTTCCTTATTTCGGCAGTGTCTACATCTCCGTATAAGCAAAAAACAGCAGGAAATCCGTGATTTCCTACTGTATACATAAGTCCGAATGTCAGATCAAAATTTTCCAAAACAAAACGGTACCAAAAATAAAACATATTATCCTCTGTAATAATTGATCAGACATCCTTTCAGGATGATCTCTCTTTCTGCATCGGTCATATCACCAAGCTTCAGCGTGATCTCTTTCAGAGAATCTCCAACCACATAAGCCTTGATCTCGGCATTCTTATCTTCCACTGCTTTTCTGATCTCCGGCACGAAGATATAGTCGCCGTTACGGAAGCTTAAGTTCTCGTGATCTTCCTCCGTGATAAATGGAAGCATACCCCAGTTGATCAGGTTCGAACGGTATCTCTTGGTTGCGTATTCGTTCGCAATATTTGCCCAGCCGCCGAGTACCTTCTGGCAGGATGCTGCCTGTTCTCTTGCGGAACCGTCTCCCGGTTTTACTGCGAAGATCGTGCTTCCGATTCCAAGGTTGCCTTCTCCTGCTTCCGGATACGTCTTGCGTACTTTTGCCATAACTGGTTTCAGTTCGTCTAATACTTCTAACGGACACTGTCCTGCCTCGATTGCTTTCTCGGCTTTCTGCACTTCTTTTGCACGGCCTACATAAGCAGGGTCTTTTCTGGATAATGCAAATTCTGCAAGTCCCAGAGGATTTGATCTATAAGAAGATGTCTCTCCTGACGGAATCAATTCGTCTGTTGTTGTAACCGGATCGTGGATCTCGGATACTACTTTCAGGAGTAAGTTCTTCGGAAGTGCTGCCATTGCCGGCCAGTCTTTGATGTTCGGTCCGAATTTGATCTCTACAGATGGATCTGCTACGCCGTGGCTGTCGAAGACACGGTTTGCGTAAATACTTTTTGTCAAAGTGATATTTCTGTCCTTGTATTCCACATCCATGTCAGTTGCAGGTGTAAGGAATCCCTTATTTGCTGCTGTTGCTGCGATGGAACGTGCATCCATAAGTGCAACGGATGCGATCTGTCCGCTCTGAAGCTTAGAGCCTTCACGGTTCGAGAAGTTTCTGGTTGAGTGACGGATGGAGAACGCATTATTGGCAGGTGTATCTCCGGCACCGAAGCAAGGTCCGCAGAATGCTGTCTTCACGATCGTTCCCGCTTCCATAAGGTCAGCAACTGCACCGTTCTTTACAAGTTCCATGTAAATCGGTGTACTTGCCGGATATACGCTGAATGTAAATTCATCAGAACCAATGTAATGTCCTTTGATAATGTCTGCTGCAGCACAGATATTTTCAAATCCACCACCGGCACATCCTGCGATGATTCCCTGATCCACATATAACTGTCCGTTCACAATCTTATCCTGCAGAGAATAATTAACTGCTCCGTCCAGGCTTACGAGAGCTTTCTGCTCTACATCGTGAAGGATGTCTTTTAAGTTCGTTCTTACTTCGTCAATCGTGTACACATTAGACGGATGGAACGGCATTGCGATCATTGGCTTGATCTCGCTTAAGTTCACATATACCATACCGTCATAGTAAGCAACAGCTCCAGGATTCAGCTCTTTATAATCTTCGCTTCTTCCGTGAATGTCGTAAAATTCTTTGATCTTGTCGTCGGTCTTCCAGATAGATGACAGACAGGTGGTCTCGGTTGTCATAACATCGATACCGATACGGAAGTCAGCGCTTAATTTGCTTACACCAGGTCCTACGAATTCCATTACTTTATTGTTAACATAGCCATTTCCAAATGTTGCACCGATGATCGCAAGTGCTACGTCCTGTGGTCCGACACCTTTCATTGGTTCGCCGTCTAAGTAGATTCCGACTATGCCCGGCATCTTGATATCATAAGTCTTATTCAGAAGCTGTTTTACAAGCTCCGGTCCGCCTTCTCCCATAGCCATGGTTCCGAGTGCTCCGTAACGGGTGTGGCTGTCTGATCCTAAGATCATCTTGCCGCCGCCGGCTAACATCTCACGAGCAAATTGATGGATGACTGCCTGATGAGGCGGTACATAGACTCCACCGTATTTCTTCGCGCAGGTAAGACCAAACATGTGGTCATCTTCGTTGATGGTTCCTCCAACCGCACAAAGTGAGTTATGACAGTTCGTAAGTACATAAGGAATCGGGAATTTTTCAAGTCCGGATGCTCTGGCCGTCTGAATAATTCCGACAAATGTAATGTCATGGGACGTCAGCTTATCGAACTTGATCTGCAGACGATCCATATTTCCTGAGGTATTATGCGCTGCCAGAATGTTATATGCCATCGTATTCTTTGCAGCTTCCTGTGGAGTCACATCTTTACCTGTCTTTGCAGCAACTGCTTCTTTTTCTTCCACAATCTCTGTTCCATTCAGTAAATAGACTCCCTTGTCATATAATTTCAGCATGTTTTGTCCTCCTACTATCGTGTTATAAATATATTGAAATGTCTGAATTCAGACACTTTCTAACAAAATTACTGTTTCATATATTTCATATGATCCGCTACCATCATAGCAATCTTGAATGTCAGTGCATCATCAAATACACGAACATCCAGTCCAGTCTTCTTCTGAATCTTCTCCAGACGGTACACCAGTGTATTTCTATGCACATACAGGCGCCTTGCCGTCTCTGATATATTCAGATTATTATCAAAAAATTGTATAAACAGTCGTCAGTTCTTCTTCTTCGAAAATGTCTGCTTTTCCATCTTCGAACACTTCATTCAGGAACATCTCACAGAGTGATGCCGGAAGCTGATGGATCAGACGCCCGATCCCGAGTTCATTGTATGCAAGAATTTTCTTCTCTACATAGAATACTCTTCCAACCTCCAGTGCCATATCTGCTTCCTTATATGATCTGGATACATCCTTTAACTCCTCTACAATTGTTCCATATGCTGCTCTTACACTTACCATAGCTTCCATGTTCAGTGTTGTGACCAGCTCTTTGGCAATCTGTTCTACCTGCGGATAGTCATCGGTCGACTGCAATGATTTTACCAGAATGATATGTTTTTCATCAATTGCGGTTACGAAATCCTTCGTTCCCGTCGCATACAGACCTTTCAGTGTTTCCTGTACCAGAATGTCTCCTTCATTCTTCGGTTCGATTACAAATACAACCCTCTTAATTTCTGCCGGAATCTTCATCTTCTTTGCCTGATTATAGATATCGACCAGAAGCAGGTTATCCAGAAGCAGATTCTGAATGAACCGGTTCTTATCCATCCGTTCTTTGTATGCATAAAGAAGATTCCTAAGCTGGCTTGCTCCCATGCGCCCCGCCAGTTCCATACCATCTGCATTTCCCTTCAGCATCAGTATATAAGTCGGATCACTGTCCTCATAGATGCGGAACATTCCCATCTCATCCAGGATCATCTCATCCGGCTCTTCTTCATCATCACGGAAATCCTGAATCTGAAGCTCATACTCTGTCAGATTCTCATTCGTCCTTACAAGACAAAGTCCCTGCATATCCCATATTGCACAGTCAAATCCGGTGATCTCCCTGATATCCTGCGCTGTTTTGTGTAATATCTGATTTGATAACACTCATTGTCCTCCATTTCCTGTCCGCAATACTGTTCTTTGTGTCCTCTTGCATACTTGTATACATTTTAACACGCTAACGAACTGCATTACGAATACATTATAACAGATAATAACGCTTTAACAAAGTAAAATTTTATTGTCTGCATAAAAATGCAAAAGACCGGACGCTGTCTCACGCCCGGCCCCTCTTATATTCATCTGTTCCCCACGATTACCGCGGTCATTATTCCTATCTGTAATTACAGACTAGTTAGTGATTGTAACCTGTGTCTCTTTATCAAATACGTGAATCTTCTCAGCATCCAGAGCAAATTTCACATGGTCACCTGTTCTTGCTGTTGTTCTAGGATCAACTCTTGCTGTCATGCTTGATCCTTCATAGTCAAAGTATAAGAATACTTCTGCACCAAGCATCTCATATACACGGATCTTAGCTTCGATCACTGTATTAGGAGAAGTTTCGATGAACATCTGCTCATCATGTACATCTTCCGGACGGATTCCGAGAACAACTGTCTTTCCTGCATATCCACCTTCGATCAGCTTCTTAGCTTTTGCCGGTGGAAGTTCGATCTCTGAAGGTCCTGCTACTAAGTATACTTTATCTCCGACAACTTTACATGTAGCGTCAACAAAATTCATCTGTGGTGATCCGATGAATCCGGCTACGAACTGGTTGCATGGATGATCGTACAGAGTCTGTGGTGTATCTACCTGCTGAACGATACCTGCGTTCATAACTACGATTCTGGTTCCCAGTGTCATAGCTTCTGTCTGGTCATGTGTTACGTAGATGATAGTTGTACCTAATCTCTGATGTAATTTAGAGATCTCGATACGCATCTGTCCACGAAGTTTTGCATCCAGGTTTGAAAGAGGCTCGTCCATAAGGAATACCTTAGGATTACGAACGATCGCACGTCCCATTGCAACACGCTGTCTCTGTCCACCTGAAAGAGCCTTTGGTTTACGGTCAAGCAGTGGTTCCAGATCAAGGATCTTAGCTGCTTCACGAACCATTTTGTCAATCTGGTCTTTTGGTACTTTTCTTAATTTCAGACCAAATGCCATGTTATCGTATACTGTCATATGTGGGTACAGAGCATAGTTCTGGAATACCATTGCGATATCTCTGTCTTTTGGCTCTACGTCATTTACCACTCTGTCTCCGATCTTTAATTCTCCGGAAGTGATATCTTCCAGACCGGCGATCATACGAAGTGTTGTAGATTTACCACATCCTGAAGGTCCTACGAAGATGATGAATTCTTTATCTTCAATCTCAAGGTTGAAGTCTTTCACTGCTTCAAATCCATTCGGATATGTTTTGTTAATGTGTTTCAATGATAAACTTGCCATTGCTATAATTCCTCCTGATTTATAATCATTTTTATTCCAGTCGTTATCTGTTTCGTTCTGATAAAAGTATATAAAAAAACGTTCAACCCGGGTAATGCCCAAGTTGAACAATCTTTTTCTCTTTTTCTATACAAGTTGACGAACAGCCTATAAAAGTGCCTGGTAAATATCTCTTTTTCCTACACCTCTGTCTTTTGCCACCTGTTTCATCGCAGATTTTTTGTCCATTCCCTGTCCGAGATAAAGTTCCATATGTTCTTCGATACTCATCTCTTCCCATCTGGCTTTTTCCTCATTGCGGATCTCTTCTCTGCTCTTTCCTTCGATCACCATGACACATTCACCCTTCGGCTCCTGTACATCATAATATGCCAGCGCATCTTCGATCGTTGTGGCAAATACGGTCTCGTGCTTCTTCGTAAGTTCTCTGCAGATGCTGATACGTCTGTTACCGAGAGTCTCCTGAAGCGTCTTCAATGTACGGACCAGTCTGTGCGGTGCTTCATAGATGACCATAGTTCTCGTCTCATCTTTCAGTTCCTCCAGAACGGCCTGTCTTTCTTTCTTATCCGTTGGAAGAAATGCCTCAAATGCGAACCTTCTCGTTCCAAGTCCGGATATCGTAAGCGCCGTGACACATGCACAGGCTCCCGGAACAGCTGTAACCGTGATCCCTGCTTCCTGACACATCTTCACCAGTTCTTCGCCCGGATCAGAGATTCCTGGCATCCCGGCATCCGTGATCACTGCAATGTTCTCACCGCCTTGCAGACGTTCTACAAGTTTGTGTCCTTTTTCTATCTTATTATATTCATGATAGCTGGTCATCGGTGTCTTAATCTCAAAATGATTCAGAAGCTTGATACTGTTTCTGGTATCTTCTGCTGCGATCAGATCCACTTCTTTTAATATCCTCACCGCCCGGAATGTCATATCTTCCAGATTTCCTATCGGTGTCGCACATAAGTACAATGTTCCTGCCATCTCATACTCCTCCATCTTATGTTTGGTGCCTGCTCTGTATCTATCTGCCCGGTCCATCTGCTGCCATGGCTTTTGCGCCGTGATATTTTCCTTACTTACGACGGACTCATTCCGTAGAGTGCAAGCAGTTCCTCCGTATAACTTCCATCTTTCTGATATACAACCAACGGCGGTTCTACCTGCATCCTCGGATTGCCGCCCTTCATTCCCTCGATCAGAACCATATTCGGTTCTTTATCTATATACGGATATACCAGCCGCATACGCTTCGGCTCAATTCCATACGCACACATCTTTGTCATGATCTCCGGAAGCCTGAACGGTCTGTGGACCATATAGAATCTTCCTTTGACTTTCAGTATCTTCGCACTCTCTCTTAAGATATCATCCAGTGTACAAAGTGCCTCATGTCTTGCAATATACAATGCTTCATTCTGATTCTTCAGTCCGTGGTCTCCGATCATATACGGGGGATTGGTTGTAATAACCCCAAAAGAGGCGGCTCCGAATATGGATGCTGCCTCCTTGATATCTCCCGTTACAATGTCGATCCGTTCTTCCAGCCCGTTATAACTGACACTGCGCCTTGCCATATCTGCACTCTCTTCCTGGATCTCCAGTCCCGTATAATGCAGTCCCGGATATTTTGCCTCCAGAAGTATCGGAAGAATTCCTGTTCCCGTTCCGAGATCCAGTGCTTTTTCATTCTTCTTTACTCTGGCAAATGCTGACAAAAGCACTGCATCCATTCCAAAACAGAAACGGCCCGGACTTTGAATGATCTCATATCCTTTGATCTGCAGATCATCCAGTCTTTCATTCGGAAGTAATTTAGTTATCATCTAATTTTGACGCTCCGTTCTTTTCTTCTAACGCCTTCAGTTCCTTCATCTCTTCTTTCGAAAGTCTTACGTCTTTCTTCTTACGTCTTGGTTTGAACTTCAGTTCTGCTGCCGGATATTCACGGATCTCTTTCTCGTCATTATCCAGCGTCACAACAACCTTAACCAGCTGGCGGAGCACGTTAACTGACTGTACATCTCCTCTTAATCCTTCCGGTGTCGTCACATGATCTCCGTTCGCCGGAAGATGGCTGTTCAGTTCTTCATATGTCTCTTCTTCATTCGTCAGACAGCACATCAGTCTTCCGCAGACTCCGGATATCTTTGTCGGGTTCAGTGAAAGATTCTGTTCTTTCGCCATCTTGATCGATACCGGTGCGAACTCAGATAAATACGTGTGGCAGCAAAGTGGTCTTCCACAGATACCGATCCCGCCGCGGATCTTCGTCTCATCACGCACTCCGATCTGTCTTAACTCGATTCTGGTACGGAACACACTCGCCAGATCCTTTACAAGCTCACGGAAATCAATTCGTCCGTCTGCCGTAAGTAAAACAGCACTTTATTATTATCAAATGTATATTCCGCATCGATCAGTTTCATCTCAAGGCCGTGTTTGTGGATCTTGTCTAAACAATCTTGAATGCTTCTTTTTCTTTTGCTTTATTCTTCTCTTCTTTTTTCTTATCGTCCTCTGTCGCAAGACGGATCACGGATTTGAGTGGCTGTGTGATCTTGTCATC
>ENA-OQES01001021-OQES01001021.1-human-gut-metagenome-genome-assembly--contig:-NODE-1021-length-11093-cov-2.338592_pt1 | contig 11093 bp, 14 predicted proteins | sample MGYA00242798_ERZ504641 | MGnify/ENA primary metagenome ERZ504641 (study PRJEB26092, sample SAMD00036327) | human gut metagenome | host: Homo sapiens | study: EMG produced TPA metagenomics assembly of... | reverse complement strand
AATCCGATAAGAAATGTTGATTTACATATGCATATAAATTCTTTAGTTAAGCGTATTCGATACATCATGGAGAAACTTTGAAAAGAGAAAAATAAAGACAAAGAATAGTAACCGAAATTCTCTTTATTTTTCAGAATAATTATACTATAATGGAGAAAAAGAAAGTCATCCTAGAAGAAAGCAGGGGGTAAGTGAATCATGAAGGATTACATGACGATTTACAAAGAATGGCTGGAAAATCCATACTTTGACGAGGCAACGAAAGAGGAATTGCGCGCCATTGAGGGCGATGAAAATGAGATTAAAGAGCGTTTCTATATGGATTTGGAGTTTGGTACGGCAGGACTGCGCGGCATCATCGGTGCAGGTATTAACCGGATGAATATCTACACCGTCCGCCGTGCGACCCAGGGACTGGCAAATTACATCATCAAGCAGGGCGGCGCGGCAAAAGGCGTGGCGATCGCATTTGACTCCCGTCATATGTCCCCGGAATTTGCCGAGGAAGCAGCGCTGACACTGGCGGCGAATGGCATTAAGGCGTACCGGTTCGAGACGCTGCGCCCGACGCCGGAGCTTTCCTTCGCCGTCCGCGAGCTTGGCTGCATCGCCGGCATCAACATCACCGCCAGCCACAACCCGCCGGAGTACAACGGCTACAAGGTTTACTGGGAGGATGGCGCACAGTTTACACCGCCGCATGACAAGGGTGTGACTGAGGAAGTTATGGCGATCACCGATCTTTCCACCGTTAAGACGATGGGAGCACAAGAGGCAAAGGCAAAAGGACTCTACGAGGTCATCGGTGCAGCGATCGACGACAAATATATTGCACAGGTCAAGGCACAGGTAGTCAATCAGGGCGCGATTGACCGCATGCAGGATCAGATCACGATCGTGTATACACCGCTTCACGGCACGGGCAATATCCCGGCACGCCGTGTGATGAAAGAGCTTGGATTTACCCATGTATATGTGGTTCCGCAGCAGGAGCTTCCAGACGGCGATTTCCCGACCGTCAGCTATCCGAACCCGGAGGCAAAGGAAGCATTTGAATTGGGACTGGCTCTGGCAAAAGAGAAAAATGCAGACCTCGTTCTGGCAACCGATCCGGATGCCGATCGTCTGGGCGTGTATGTCAAAGATACTAAGTCCGGCGAATACATTCCGCTGACCGGCAATATGTCCGGCTCCCTGCTCTGCGAGTATGTGCTCAGCCAGAAACAGGCAAACGGCAAGATTCCGGCAGATGGACAGGTTGTTAAATCCATCGTTACGACGAATCTGGTAGATGCAGTTGCGAAGAATTACGGCGCAGAGCTCATCGAGGTTCTGACCGGATTTAAGTGGATCGGCAAACAGGTTCTCAAAAATGAGCAGGAAGGCAAAGGAACCTATCTGTTTGGCATGGAAGAGAGCTATGGCTGTCTGATCGGTACATACGCACGCGATAAAGATGCCATTTCCGCGACCGCAGCACTCTGCGAGGCGGCTGCCTATTACAAGGAAAAAGGCATGACGCTGTGGGATGCGATGGTCGAGATGTACGAGAAATACGGCTATTATAAAGATGAAGTGAAGTCCATCGGCTTAAAGGGCATTGAGGGACTGGCAAAGATTCAGGAGATCATGGAATATTTCCGCGCCCACACACCGTCCGATTTCGCCGGACATAAAGTGCTGGCTGTCCGCGATTACAAGGCAGATACCGTCAAGGATCTGGCAACCGGCGAGGTAAAACCGACCGGACTTCCATCCTCCAATGTTCTCTACTACGAACTGGAAGACAACGCATGGCTCTGCGTCCGCCCGTCTGGAACCGAGCCGAAGATCAAGTTCTACTACGGCGTGAAAGGTACCTCCCTGGAAGACGCGGCAGCGAAATCAGAGAAGGTAGGCGAGTCTGTGATGGCGATTGTCAATGGACTGCTGTAGAAAAATAAAAAGGAAGATGTGAAATAAGTCCCTAAAAGAAATAGGACCATTCGTTCATGCGAAAGGTCCTATTTTCGTGCTATTTTGTTCTTTTAATTCTTTCAACGCCGCTGCAAATTTTCGACGAAACCGCAGTAGGATTTCCTCTCAGCAGCCCGCGGCGGTAGAAGGCATGGAGCTTTTTTAGCCGGGCGCAGGGACTGGCGGCGGTGTTTGAGTTCTTCTAACCGGGTGCTCAGGCGGGTGAGGCGGTTGTCGAAGGCGATGCGGGCATCGACTTCGGTGCGGACTTCGGCAATGCGCTCGTTGACGCGCTGTTTGGCAGCTTCGATGCGTTCTGCGTTTCCTGCTTTGGCAGCTTCGATGCGGGAGGTGGTTTCTTCTCGAACATCGGACAGGCGTTTTTCGGCGAGTGCCTTGGTCTCAGCCAGGCGCTCTTTGTGTTCGGTGGCAGCCGCCTGCAGCTGTCTGGCAGTCTCGGCGCGTGCGGTTGCCAGGCGTTCTTCGGCGTCACTACGGACGGCGGCAAGTCTGCGGGCGGCTTCTGCCTGGGCGGCTGCCAGTTTTTCGGCTGTTTCTTCACGGGTCAGGGCGCCGCGCTCAATGGCTTCCCCACGCAGCAGCTCGATCTTGGACTGGAGCTCTTCGATATCGGCTTTGAGCTTCGTCATAGCTTCCAGCGTATGACCCAGAGCCAGGGCTGCCTTGATGGATTCGTAAGCATCGGCGGTGAAAAGAACGCTGATGACGAAATCGCAGATGAGCAGGATAACCGGAGGAACCGCAAGCACAGTGCGGGCGATCGGCTCATGGATGACATCGGTCATAAGGATCGTCAGAAATCCCCATGCGATCGAGGAACTCAGGCAGATATAGCCGTGCAGCTGGAACGGCTGGCTGCTGTAATCCCAGTAGCGGACCTTGAATAGGCGTTCCATGACGGCGCCGGTGACATATTCAAGCGCCGTGGCGGCGATAAAACCGGAAATATAGACGAGCGGCAGGCTGTCCCGCACCGGCAGGGACACCCAGAGCATCATCACCGCGCCGGAACCGTAGAGCGGCAGCATCGGAAGCCGCAGAAATCCGCGGTTGACGAGCCGTTTCTGTTTCAGGGAAACATAAGTCGATTCGAAAATCCACCCTAAAAAGCAGTATACATAGGAAAAAAGCTAGCCATTGGTACCAGGTATAGGTATACATAAGACCTCCTTTAGAAAATCAAGTCATTTTCTCATTGGTTGAAAACGTATCTAAATGAAGTTGTTTCTTATCTTACTATATAAATCTAGAAAAGTTCAAGGCATCTGGCTGAAAAAAGATAATTCCAAAATCTCCGCTTGCCACAAAAGCACGCTTCGTGTACAATAAATCGAAGTCGGCTTTGCCACAGACAGCAGGCAGACGTACAGAAAGCAAATCTTATATGAAGTGGATTTGTTTTCCGGGATAAAATTGCAGAAAAACAAAGAACAATTCAACAAATACAAACAATTTACAATAAAAAGAAAAAATAGGAGAGGTACATACGTGAGTATACTGAATGTAGAACATTTAAGCCACGGCTTTGGTGACCGGGCGATTTTTCAGGATGTTTCGTTCCGCCTGTTAAAGGGTGAGCACATCGGTCTGATCGGTGCGAACGGCGAGGGTAAATCGACATTTATGAATATTATTACCGGGCATATGCAGCCGGACGAGGGAAAAGTAGAGTGGTCAAAGCGGGTGCGCGTCGGTTATCTGGATCAGCACACGGTGCTGGAAAAATGGCATGACGATCCGCGAGGTTTTGAAGAGCGCATTTTCCTTCCTGTTTGAGCTGGAAGTACAGATGAATGAAATCTGCGACCATCTGGGCGAGGCATCGGAGGATGAGATGAACGTGATGATGGAAGAGCTGGGAACGATCCAGGATCTTCTGATGAACCACGATTTTTTGATTCCATCGATGCGAAGGTGGAGGAAGTCGGACGTGCGCTGGGGCTGACCGATATCGGTCTGGACCGCGATGTAACGGATTTGAGCGGCGGGCAGAGAACGAAGGTACTGCTCGGGAAATTGCTTCTGGAAAATGCCAGATATCTTGTTGCTGGACGAGCCGACGAACTATCTGGATGTGCAGCACATCGAGTGGCTGAAACGGTATTTGCAGGAATATGAAAATGCGTTCATCCTGATTTCACACGATGTTCCGTTCTTAAATAGCGTAGTAAATATCATTTATCATATGGAAAATTCAGCGGCTTGACCGCTATGTGGGCGATTACGACAAGTTTCTCGAGGTGCACGAGGCGAAGAAAGCGCAGCTCGAGGCAGCGTATAAGCGTCAGCAGCAGGAGATCGCGCAGCTGCAGGATTTTGTGGCACGTAATAAAGCGCGTGTTTCCACGCGAAATATGGCGATGTCCCGCCAGCAAAAGCTGGATAAAATGGATGTGATCGAACTGGCGAAGGTAAAAACCGAAGCCAGAGTTCAACTTCCTGGAGGCGAGAGCCTCCGGAAAATGTACTTTTTGAGACGGAGGATCTGGTGATCGGTTACGACGAGCCACTGTCCCGTCCGCTGAACCTCTATATGGAGCGCGGCGAGAAGATTGCGATGGTCGGTGCCAACGGAATTGGAAAGACGACGCTTTTAAAGAGTATTTTAGGTTTGATTCCAGCAGTGTCCGGCAAGGTGACGCTGGGCGATTATCTCTCCATCGGCTATTTCGAACAGGAGATGGCGCCGGGCAATACGACGACCTGCATCGATGAGATCTGGAAAGAATTTCCGTCCTACACCCAGTACCAGGTGCGTTCCGCACTGGCAAAATGCGGTCTGACGACCCAGCACATCGAGAGCCAGGTGCGCGTGCTCAGCGGTGGCGAGCAGGCAAAAGTGCGCCTGTGTAAGCTGATCAACCGCGAGACGAACCTTCTGCTTCTCGACGAGCCGACGAACCATCTGGACGTTGAGGCGAAGGAGGAGTTAAAGCGTGCGCTGGCGGCGTACAAAGGAAATATCCTTCTGATCTGCCATGAACCGGATTTCTATGAGGGATTCGCAACGAAGGTCTGGGACTGCAGTGAGTGGAGTCTGAAAATATAAGAAAAAAAGTGTTTTTGCAGCGTACCCCAACATTCAGTATGGAGCCCTTTTTTTTCAGGTGCCTGGCACTGACAAAAAAGCAGGAACGCCATCGGCTGAGAGTCCGACGGCGTTCCTGTTTTTGCTTAAATTGGGAATGGTAGGTATATATAAAAAGGAAATTGGCTTAGGGGGGACCGGACGATTTGTATCGTCCGGTATGAGTATGAAAAAGCTTTTTTATTTCAAGTAACACTTGAAAACAAAGGCCTGTTACCCTTTCGGATAACATACCTGTATTATAGGAGAAAGTTGTGACTAAAATATGTCCCTTTCATAAAAAAAACTATAAAGTCCATAAAAAAACTAAAAATCCTCTTTCAAAAGAATCGAAAGTTGTATATAATAGTAAGTGGTATAGTCCGCTCTAAAACAATGCGCGGGCTGGATGGCAGCGAAAAAAAGGCTGAAATAAAGAAGATAAAATTACAATGAAACTCATAGATTTATGTACTCAAGAGTGCATATTCAGAGCAGGAGGAAAACAACTATGTTGATGTCCAATGATATTGGTATCGATCTGGGTACAGCCAGCATCCTTGTATATATCAAGGGAAAAGGTGTCGTACTGAAAGAGCCGTCCGTAGTGGCGATCGATCGGGATACGAATAAGATCATGGCGATCGGCGAGGAAGCCCGCCTGATGATCGGCAGAACCCCTGGCAATATCGTAGCGGTCCGTCCGTTGCGCCAGGGGGTTTATTTCAGATTATACAGTGACAGAGAAGATGATGAAATATTTCATCAACAAGGCAGTCGGCAAGAAGACACTCCGCAAGCCGCGTATCAGCGTCTGCATCCCGAGCGGTGCGACCGAGGTAGAGCGCAAGGCGGTTGAGGATGCGACTTACCAGGCTGGCGCACGCGAGGTTTCGATCATCGAGGAGCCGGTAGCAGCTGCGATCGGCGCTGGTATCGATATTTCCAAGGCGTGCGGCAACATGATCGTAGATATTGGTGGTGGTACGGCAGATATCGCTGTTATTTCCCTGGGCGGTACCGTAGTCAGCACTTCTATTAAAGTGGCTGGTGATGACTTCGACGAGGCACTGGTCCGTTACATGAGAAAGAAACACAATCTTTTGATCGGTGAGAGAACCGCTGAGGAGATCAAGATAAATATCGGTGCGGCATACCGCCGTCCGGAGGTAATCACGATGGAAGTGCGCGGACGAAATCTGGTTACCGGACTTCCGAAGACTATCGTTGTCACATCCGACGAGACGCTGGAAGCGCTGCGCGAGCCGGCACTCCAGATCGTAGATGCTGTTCACAACGTACTCGAGCGGACGCCGCCGGAATTGGCAGCCGACATTTTTGACCGTGGTATCGTACTGACAGGCGGCGGCGCACTGTTAAGCGGTCTGGATGCCCTGATCGAGGAGAAAACTGGCATTTCCACGATGATCGCAGAGGATCCGCTGACCGCAGTTGCGATTGGAACTGGTAAGTTTATCGAGTTCGCACACGGTGAGAAGAAAAACTACGATTAAAGAGAACCGCCGGAAGGCGGATAGCATAAAAATATGGCAGCAGTTAAGGATATATTGAAAAAATAAAATACCGCAATGAGGACATGGCTATACGGTTCTCTCTATCAGCGGCTTGGAACGAACGGGGTAGGAATATGGTGCTGGTTGGCACTTTTTCCTACATCGCAGAGGGCGAGATGATCGAGGCGAGCGGGCGTATGACCGAGCATCCGATTTACGGGAACAGATGGCGGTGGAAAGCTATGAGCTGAAAGCGCCTGAGGATACTGTTTCCATGGAACGATATTTAGGCTCCGGCGCCATCAAAGGCGTCGGGGCTGCTTTAGCTTCCAGGATTGTTAAAAAAGTTTAAGGCGGACACATTCCGCATCATGGAAGAAGAGCCGGAACGCCTCGCGGAGGTCAAGGGAATCAGTGAAAAAAATTGGCGATGTCCATCGGTGAACAGGTCGAGGAAAAGGCGTGATATGCGCCAGGCGATGATGTTTCTGCAAAATTATGGCATTTCCATCAATCTGGCGGTTAAAATCTACCAGGAATACGGTCCGGCAATGTACACGATTCTCCAGAACAATCCGTATAAGCTGGCGGACGATATTCCGGGCGTCGGTTTTAAGATGGCAGACGAGATCGCGGCGAAGATAGGAATCGTGGCAGATTCGGATTTCCGCATCAAGAGCGGCATCCTGTATACACTCTATCAGGCGACGGCGAACGGGCACACATACCTGCCGGAGGACGAGCTGGCGGATCGGGCGGCAAAGCTTCTACAGGTTGAGATTTCCGAGATTGACAAGCATCTGATGGATATGCAGATGGATAAACGGCTGGTGATCCGGGAGAGGAAACAGCAGAAAACAGCAGAAATGGATGTTTTTGTTCAGGCGGAATCGGCAGTGTCGGGGCAGATGCAGCCGCAGCCAGATGTTTTGGGTGAACCGAATGCATCAAATGTATCAAATATAGCAAACGCCCCGGAACGCGCCGTTTATGCATCACACTACTATTATACCGAGCTAAACACCGCCCGCATGCTGCACGACTTAAACATCACTGGTTCCGAATCGGAAGAACAGATTCGGAAAAGTCTGGCAGTCATCCAGAAAGAGGAACAGATCGAGCTGGATGAACTGCAGATCCGCGCGGTGATTGAGGCGGTCAACTGCGGACTTTTGGTAATCACGGGCGGTCCGGGTACCGGAAAAAACGACGACGATCAACACGATCATCCGGTATTTTGAAAAGGGCGACATGGATATCCTGCTGGCAGCCCCGACCGGACGCGCAGCAAAAAGGATGACCGAGGCGACAGGCTATGAGGCGAAGACGATTCACCGCCTGTTAGAGCTGACGGGAATGCCAGAGGAGGATGAGAAGAGCCGGACGACTTCGATGCATTTTGAGCGGAACGAGGACAATCCGCTGGAAGCTGATGTCATCATTATCGATGAAATGTCGATGGTGGATATCAATCTGATGCATTCGCTGCTCCGGGCGGTCAATGTCGGCACACGTCTGATTCTGGTGGGTGATGTGGATCAGCTTCCGAGCGTCGGACCGGGCAATGTCCTGCGTGATATCATCGAGTCAGAGTGTTTCCATGTGGTAAAGCTAACCCGGATTTTCCGGCAGGCGGCGCAGAGCGATATTATCGTCAACGCCCACCGCATCAATGCCGGAGAGCGCATTCCGATTGGAAAGTCAAGCAGGGATTTCCTCTTTATAAAGCGTGATGATCCGAATGCGATCATCAATGCAATGATCACGCTGGTACGTGAAAAACTGCCGAATTACGTCCATGCCGATTTGTTTGAGGTACAGGTCATGACGCCGATGCGGAAGGGAGTGCTGGGATCGATACGGTTAAATTCCATTTTGCAGGAATTTTAAATCCGCCATCGGCAGAAAAGGCGGAAAAAGAGTATGGCGAGACGACGTTTCGTGTGGGCGACAAGGTCATGCAGATCAAGAACAATTACCAGATTGAGTGGACTTCCTACAACCGCAGCGGCATCCCGGTGGACAAGGGAGCCGGCGTGTTCAACGGGGATCTTGGGCGCATTCGCGAGATCAATACCTTTGCGGAGCTGGTAATCGTGGAGTATGATGAGGGAAAACGTGTCGAGTACAGCTTCAAGCAGCTGGAGGAGCTGGAATTGGCATATGCGATCACGATCCACAAGTCGCAGGGAAGCGAGTATCCGGCGGTCGTGATTCCGGTCTGGAGCGGACCGCAGATGCTGATGACGCGGAATCTGATTACACGGCGGTTACAAGGGCAAGAGCCTGTGTCTGCCTGGTCGGTGTCCCGTATGTGTTTCAGCAGATGGTGGACAATGCGATGGAACAGAAGCGCTATTCGGGACTGCGCGACCGCATTGAAGAAATTATGGAGACATTGTGATCAAAAAATATCAAAATGGAATCAATTGCCCCCGCGCCGCTCTGGATGCGCTATGTCCAAGGCGCTGCCCGGTCTGCTGGGGAGATCGTGACGCCGAAGGGCGGGCTTATCTGTCCTTCGTGTCTTTTGAGGCTTTCGCCTGTCAAATCGCCGGTTTGTCAGAAATGTGGAAAAGAAGTTTGGAGTGAAGAAATCGAATATTGTCCAGACTGTGTGAAACACCGCCGATCATTTGCGCGTGGGATGGCACTCTTTAACTATACGGAGGAAGCTGCGCGCTCGATGGCAGCGGTTAAATATAAAAAATAAGAGGGGAATATCTCGACTTTTTATGCCGAAGCTGCAGCGGAAAAGCTGAGGCAGTATGAAAATCGGGAGGAGTGGCAGTTTGACGGTCTGGTTCCCGTTCCGGTCCACCCGGCGCGGAAACGGAAACGCGGTTTCAATCAGGCGGAGGTTCTGGCAAAGCGGATGGGCGAGCGGCTGGAAATGCCGGTGTACCCGGAATTTCTATATCGGATACGAAATACAGAACCCCTGAAAGAGCTGAATCCAGATGAACGGCTCCGGAATTTACAGCAGGCGTTTCAGGCAGATGCGGAGGCAATCCGGGCAAGTGGTGTGCAAAACGTGCTTCTCGTGGATGATATTTATACGACCGGAAGCACGACGGAAGCGTGTACCCGGGCGCTTCTGTCTGCGGGGATCGAAAAAGTCTGCTTTTTTTGCCGTTTGTATTGGACAAGGACGCTAAAGTGGGATATGATAGAGAAGATAGGCAGAGGGAAGCCTTATAAGTGGAAATACTCCGGCATTTCTGGATGAAAAGAATAGTAGAAATCATTTGAATCTAAAAGTTTGCGGGAGAGGGCAAAAAGAGGTTCAGGAGACGGAAGGAATGCGGGGGAGATTTCAAGTAAGAAGAAAAGGAGTAAAAAGAATGCAGGAATTTGAATATCGCCTGGAAAAGGAAGTTATAAAACTGGATTCACTGGAACGTGCTTAAGCATGAGTCCAAGAAAATGAAGATGGTGTCGGCACTCTTATATGTCGCATTTTAGCTCTCTTTCTGGGAAAAAATGTGATGCAGGCAAAGGGCAATCTGGTTCTTCTTGTACCGTCCATCGTGATAGCGGTGCTGGTCGGCATCGGCATGTTTTACATGATTTCAAACCAGAACCAGGAGCGGATGATCTGGAAACGGAGCGGACTTAAAAATTTGGAAAAGACGGGCAATTTCCCAGTCGTACATCTGACGCTGGATGAGAAGACATTGACCATGACGGTTGCGGCACAGGAGATGACCAAGACTTACAGCTACAGCGACATTGAGCAGATGGTTGAGATTGAGCGGATGTATCTGCTTGAGACGAACGAGAAAACCTGGCAGTTTATCGCCAAGTCGGCCTTTTCCAGCGAGGAAGAGCAAAAGCAGTTTGAGACATTCATGAATGAAAACTTGCGGATGCCAAGGAAAACCCGGAAGAATATCCATCCGTGACGAAAAAAACCGTAAAAATGCGGAGAACCAGGAGGGCGGCGCCCTGCATCAGAACGCCGCGCTTGAGGATGATGTTGTGGAAGCTGATGAGCCGGAGATCACCCGCGTGGATACAAGCCATATGGGTAAGATTGGAAAAATGGCGCATTTTATCGGAAACCAGGCGGCAGATGAGAAAGAAACCGATGAGCCTGAAAAGGCGGAGCCGGATACCACAGACAGTCATGAAAATGTGGAAGAAAAGACAGATGCTGTAAACGAGGAGAAAATGGACGAGTAAACCTTTCTGATTTGTTTTTATAGCATCTGAAATACGAGGCGCGGGCAGAATCTGGTTCCAGCCTGCACTAAGTGAAAACGATATCTATAATATAAAAGAGGCGGCGAATGTCGGCAAGTTATTGCTTGACGTGCCGCTTCTTTTTATGATATAGTAGACGGGCGAATGGAAGAACATAGGTCTTTTTTTTGAGCTCAAAAATCCAGATTTCCGGTTGGAGAGTGGAAAGATCGCATACTAAGAAAAATTGGAGGTGGAAGTTGTGCGTACAAGAATTTACACTGGCATGCACAGAATGCAAGCAGCGCAATTACAACATGACCAAGGATAAGAAAAGCTCATCCGGACAG
>ENA-OQES01001020-OQES01001020.1-human-gut-metagenome-genome-assembly--contig:-NODE-1020-length-11097-cov-2.192525_pt1 | contig 11097 bp, 14 predicted proteins | sample MGYA00242798_ERZ504641 | MGnify/ENA primary metagenome ERZ504641 (study PRJEB26092, sample SAMD00036327) | human gut metagenome | host: Homo sapiens | study: EMG produced TPA metagenomics assembly of... | reverse complement strand
TGCAATCACATCCACCCGTTTGTCCACATTTCCTCTTCCGATGGCCTGAGCACCCAGGATCCTTCCGGTTGGGACCTCAAACACCAGTTTAAAGTGCATAGGTGCACTTCCCGGCATAATTCCCACCTTGTCACCTGGAATCACATAAACAGAATCGCAGGGAATTCCGGCTTTGCGGGCATTCCGCTCATTAAGACCGGTTGCTGCTGCATTTAAGCCAAATACACGCAGTGCACAGGAACCGATGACACCTCTGTTGTCATTGGGAATCCCATACATCGCATCCGCCGCCGCCCGCGCCTGTCTCAAGGCCGGACCGGCAAGAGCCAGACGTGAAAGGTTTCCCGGTCATACGGTCAAAGACCTCAATGGCATCACCAACCGCATAAATAATTTTTATCACTTGTGCGGTAGTTGTGATCCACCAAAATGCCGCCGGTCTCTCCGATCTCCAGTCCGGCTGCTTTCGCAAGCCCCGTCTCCGGCGCTACACCAATAGCCAGAATAACCGCATCCGCTGGCACCGTCTTGCCGGAAGCAAGGGTAATCTGCTTCTCTTCAATGGTTTTTACTCCATCATCCACAATTAAAGACACGCCGTTGTCCAGCAGTTCCTTGTGAAGCATCTGTACCATATCGTAATCAAAGGGCGCCAGAATCTGGCTCATGGCCTCCACCACAGTAACCTTCTTCCCCGCCTTTGCAAGGTTTTCAGCCACCTCAATTCCGATAAAGCCACCGCCGATAACCGCTGTGTTCTCCGCTCCTGCGGCCTCCAGTCCATCCTTTAAGTGAACAATATCTGCCACATTACGGACTGTATACACATTTTTTCCCAGTCAATTCCGCCGATGCTTCTTGGCTTTACAGGTGACGCGCCGGGAGCCATAACCAAAATCATCGTAGGCCTCCTCATGTATGTCCCCGGTCAGCGTGTTTTAATCTCAATGGTCTTTTTGTCACGGTTAATAGCCATCACTTCGCTGTTAACCCGTGCGTCTATATCGTAAGACTTTTTGAATTTTTCCGGGTAGCATCATTACCAGTGCATCACTGTTTCCCACTACTCCTGACAGATAATAGGGAAGAGCACAGTTGGAAAAGGACACATGCTGGCCACGCTCAAACATAATGATTTCTGCTCCCGCGTCGAGACGTCTTGCTCTGGCTGCTACCGAAGCGCCGCCTGCCACGCCTCCTATGATCAGAATCCTTTTATTCATGGAAAATCACTCCTCGTATAATATCTTTTAGATACATAAATACATATATTTTGGTTAATAAGTTACTAAATAAATATTTGTTCAATAGGCTTAGCAAAGCCCATGATATAATTGTCCTAGTGTCAATCAGGTAATAGTTCTTTTCACTCCTGTTGAACCAGTAATGGTTGCTTCATACTAAGTCTGTTCCCCTGACATGGAAGTTAGCTTCAAACCGGCTGGCTGTTTGCTTAAGTTCATGGATAACCATCTAGCAGTGTGGTTTCGCATCTGTCCATCTTAAGCTGGATTCTTATATGCGAGGGTGTCGATGCTCCATGATCATGGGTTTTACCAAGCCGATTGAACACTTTAATCTACAACGAAAGAAGGTGATTACAATGAACACACTTTACGTCGGTATTGATGTAAGCAGCAAATCCAATGTCATTTACTTAATGCTTCCAAATGGTGATAAGCACAGTAATTTTTCTGTTGCAAACTCACACGAAGGTTCCACCCAGTTGGTAAAAAGAATTCTTTCTGCTTTAACTTCACATTCCCTTGACACGGTTCTAATCGGTCTTGAAGCAACCTCTGTTTATGGAGACAATCTCGTGTACTTCTTAAGAGAAGATGCCACTCTGGCGCCGTTTAACAGAAAGATTCATGTCCTCATACAATAGACATATCACCGTTTTAAGATGTTAAGTACCTGTGGCAGTTCATCCAGACAGGGTTGCGCGAAGTAAACGTCCTACAGGAAGAATACGCGGATCACCTTCTGCTGCCAGCCGTGGAACTCCGTCTTTTTCTGCATTCTGTATCATTGTACGAAACTTATAGATCTTAAACGGTCTTCCATCTTTGGTTAAACGTGTCTGGGTATAAAAAACTGGTCCATGGTCTGTCAGCTTAATACTCAGTCCGATGACAATAAAAAACGGAATTGTAATAATAATTCCTATCATAGATCCGATGATATCGATCACACGTTTCACAAACTGCTGCTCAATGCTTAATCCCATATTTCTTGACAATAATAATGGTGTATCAAACAAATTCAGTTCATCCGAACTGCGAAGCAGAATATCAGATATTTGGGAACACTGTATGTCCTAATCGAATGATCAAAACAATACTTGATTATTACATTTCTTTCATGAGAAGGAATATCACCAACAATAATCGCATCATACTGATGGATTTTCTCAATCAGTGCCTCTTTACCCATATGATAATTGATCGTTTCACAGATCATATATTTATCATCTCTGGCATTGATCTTTTCTATTAAATGATAATCAGACCGTTCTCCTGAAATCAGCAGCATTCTCCTTGGCGGAAAGGCATTTGCATACAAAAGCTGAAACAACATCGTCCAGCACCATACGATCAACACGTCCGCTACTGTCATAACTAAAACCATCTTTGGTTCGAATAATTTCTTATCCAGAACAGACAGCTGAAAGTATGTGAAAAAATATTCGTAAATATCAAAGACAATGCCTGGGAATAAATCAGAATTTCCATTTTCTCAGATATCCGATTTTAAAAACCGCCATACGCATTCATAAAGAAGATCAGCATAGCAGCGTAAATTCCCGCCATCATCCACATACCTCTGCGGTCAAAACGGATACAAAATGATCTTATTATAATAACGAACCCAAAACTGATGATATGTTACTGTAAGAAGCAGGATCATAACCACTGAAAAGAAGCATTTGATCAGTCGTTTGTATTTTTCATCTATCCTCATAAGTCTTTATTTCCTATCTATATTTCGCTTGTAATCTTATATTCCGCCTGATAAACCATTTTACAGTATATCATCTGACTGCTGAAAAGACAACGTTGAAGCAGATTTTTTCTTGATTCTTCTGCCGTATATAGCCATATGAAAAGGATCATCCAGAAGAATGGCTGACGATAATTTACCAGCAAAAAGCTTTCTACTATTAAAGAACCGGCAATTATCCATTCTACAGCAGAAACTTTTTCTCACTTTTTTCCCAAAGCCACTTTAAAAGTAATACAGTTGGAATCACACCATAACTAAACCATATATTGAGAAAACTGCAATGGATCTCAATTTTGTTGAGCGGCTTTCAGGAAACGATTAAAATTACCTTCTCCTGCTCCTAACAATAAATATCTAGGATACAATGCCACCGGTCCATTCCCCGGTCGGAAAGCATGGTAGAATTTGCCTCCATATAGTACTTTTCCATATCTTTTCCTGTATTCTGGTAAGCATAGTATAATCCGTATTCTTAAGATTAAAATCCGGACCTGGGAAAATTTTTATCACTATTGCGATAGCTGCCAGTATAAGTACCACGCCCAACGTCATTTCTGTTTTTCTGGGAATGTTCCATTTACTCCTATATCTTACATAAAACCATATCGCCATTCCTACTGTATACAACATCAAACCTGAAAAAAATGCCCGTGGATTTGGATATACTCATGAAAAAACACACCCAGACAATAATAGATGGGGGCCGTACGGTCCCCATAATTGCATGCATACAAGCTGATTAATAAAATCATACAAAACAGATAAAATGCATACTGATTAGGATCATTAAAGGTACCCATATACCGGGTTGGTTCCCCCAATATTCTGTAAATACTCTTCCATAACCAAGCACCCATATAACTGCCTGCGTTAGAATATTGATCTTACATACCCCATTCAACGTTTTTTAAAAAGTCTTTATCTGCCAATTCTAAGAAACACCATATGGCCGCCCCATTAAAAATCCAGTATAAGGTATATCGTTCATAATCCAGGCAGCGATCTTTAATAGTAAAAAACCAGATTTATAATTACTACGCAGATCAGAAATGCAATTAAGAATTTTTCTCTTTTCAAGTCTGTCACCGAAGGCATTTTTCTCTTTCCGCGTACTATATCTAAAACAAGAAATATCACGCAAAAAGCCATACACAGATCAGCGATTCCAACACTGCCTGAACTTTTTATATAAAACTGTTTTAAAAAATACAAATAATAAGAAAGCAGCCTGTGTCATTCCTCGTCCTCGCTCTGAGCTGTTCCAACGCTCATCAACATCCACATGATCGGCGCAACAATCGGCACGCATAAGTTAACAGTTGCCTGTACAGCATAGCATAACACTGCAAAGAAACAGCCTAACACATAAGGAGATTTTTGCTTTTCTTCTGTTCATTTCTATGCAGGCGCAAATTAATATTCCCACATAAGAAAGCACTCCAATCGGTCCAATAGTTACAAAATTACTGAAGATATTCATTATGTGCATTATCGTAAATTACAGTGGTTTTCGCAATGGTTTCATCATTATTCCACTGATGCGTCATAATACCAAACGTTTCCGGTCCATAACCAAAAACCTTTTCATTCCATGTAAATTCATTTTTATAATCATCCAGAGCCAGTCTCCAGACCATACCTCTTTGTGTTCCCCAGTCATCATCAAAATGAACATATCTCTGGACGCTTCCATACTTATCTGCATGTCCGCCTGCATTGGCATCATAAAGTACATATCCGACTGCCAATATAATAACTGCAGCCAATACAGTCCAGATATACACTGGAAGTTTTCCTAACTTATATATTCTTTCCTTTGCAGCTGCCTCTATTACATACAAAATAACTGTTAACAACCATAATCCCGCAACTGCAAACACCAGCAGACGAGAACGGATCACAACACTGAAAACACCTTCCAGTATCTCAACTCTGTTTCCCATATGATTATGGATCAGTCCGGCTATGTAGGTTATAGTTGCAAATGAAGATAACATAACAAAATATTTTTCTACACCTTTCCAGGTTCTAAATGCCCAGAAAGGCAGGAAACCAAACAGTGCAAGCAATGCCAGATATGCATTATCACTTCCACCTGTGATCAATGAATAAGACGCGATCAGATAGCAGATAAAATACCATATTTTTTCTTTCTTCGTTTCTGCATCAATAAATAATGCCCCGCAACAGCCAATCACTAAGGCTACATATGCATTATACGTATTAATATTCCCAAATGTAGATGTATAAACAGGCCAATCAGCAGCTACTAATTCATCCTTGAAATGAAAGAGATTTAATTTAAAAATAGTCGGTAATTCCGAATATACACGCCAACATTCCTGCAACCAAAAACAAATTCAAATATCTTTTCTTTAATTTCAAAAATTCTACTGATAAAAAGAAAAAGTGATCACGTAAATAGCCAATAAAAACAGTCCCGTGTATCTTCCCTCATTTCCCCAAAATGATTCGTATAAATACTGTGACTGCAATGTAGATATAATGCATACGATCAGAAATATACTGGCAAAGCTATGAGATAAAGGCATTTTTTAATAGAAAAGCTGCGAAACATTACCTTTACATTTTTCCCATCCTCATATCTGAAATCCTGAATAACATGAAAAACAAATATAATGAATGCTATAATGAGTACTGCTAACATTGTAATATAATAAAATTGATATTTTAAATTTGTTTAACAACCTGACAAAATTGTCCTGTTTTTCGTTTGCCTCTCTGCGGTTCAGACAGGATTCCTGTTACGTGGCTGTTTTTATTTAAACGGGAGTACATACATCATGAATTTTATTAATTTAAACTGTCCGCCCCTTCCTTATTTTATCGTCGGAGGCGGATGTGTTTACCGCCCCGGCGATATCCATGAGCGCCGGACGATCCGAAATGTCTTTGATCTTATCTATGTTCACAGCGGAACTTTATATCTCGAACAGGATCCGTTCCGCGTTGAACTGAATGCCGGGCAGTTTTTTATCATTACCCCCGATACCCCGCACCGCGGCAGCCGCGTCTGTCAGGAAAAAGACCACGACGAGCTGGGTGCATTTCTATACCAATGGCAAATACAGCCTGTCCGATGAATTTTACCCGGACAACGTAACCCGGCGCGCCGCGCCGAAATTTTACTATTCGCCGCAGAATTTCATTCTCTCCCTGCCGCGCACCGGCACCGTGCCGGAAGCCAACCGGGAGAAGCTGGAAAATGTATCTGCAGCGGATGAACCTGGTTTCTTTCAGCAAATACACACAGAAAAACGAGCTTTCCGTCCTCCGTGCGGACGCCGTTTGAGCTCCAGAATGATTTCATTGAATTTCTCCAGGTTCTCTATGCGCCGTACTGCTACAGCCGCGAGAAGGAAAGCATCGCCCGGACGCTGCGCGACTATCTGGATGCCCACTACACGGAGGAGATCTCCTTAAACGATCTGGCGCGCCAGTATTCCTACAGCCCGTCCCACTTAATCCGCAGCTTCCACCAGGCATACGGTGCCAGCCCGATGCAGTACCTGAAAAAACTGCGGATCGAACACGCCTCCCAGCTTCTCCTCCACTCCGACGCCACGATCCAGTCGGTCGGTGAGATGGTAGGACTGCGGATCCCATCCTATTTTATCCGCGTATTTAAGCAAGAGATCGGCATCACCCCGGCGCAGTACCGGATGTTTTACGCAGAAGAGAATGGGGGGAGTGAGGCGCCTTAGAGGCGATTCACAGCTGGTGTTTTTTACTATCTATTTGTTTTCGTAAGAACTGTCATGAGCGTGGCAGTTCTTTTTTTCATACACAAACCTAGTGAACAGTTTTTTTAAATGTATCTATCAGTTTCTCTACATCAGCTATTGTTTAAGTCAGTTATCCGCACATTGAAAATCCTTTATATTTAATGTAACACTGTGTGTATACAAAGGAGGAAATTCCGAATTGAAAACTGTCACGATTAAATCTTCGCATTCATAAACTTCTGGCTGAAAAACGTCTGACGAAATACCGTTTTATCGCCATGACCGGGCTTGGCTATAAAAATGCCAGCCGGATTCTGGACAATGAAACTGAATCCATCCGCTTCAGCACCATCGCCCGCATCTGCTCCGCACTGGACTGTACGCCCGGCGATCTATTTGAAGTTCACGAGGAAGAAGATCCTTACGATGGAATGTATTAAACATTCGGAAACAAGTGATTTCATGTGCGGATCGCACGCAAAAAAAGAGCTGTCAACCGACGCTTTGCACCGGCTTTTGTGACAGCTCTTTTTGGTGATCCTATTTTTAAAAAGAAAAGCGGCACCGCCTCTGAAAAGACAGTACCGCTTAACCTATCCGAATATTATATATAAGGTGTCCACCAGCAAGATACCTTACCAGTCATCCCGTCCATACTCTTCCCGCTCATCCAGGGCATCATCTACACCATCGGCATATTCTGAATCCCGGCGGTAGCGATCCCAGTCATAATCATCACCTTCCATAACATCATCATATCCTGCATCATAAGCCGCATAGGGATTCTGGAGATTCTTTTGCACCGGTGGTATTCCCCTCTGCACAGGTGTGTTTTTACGGCTCCGTTGTTTCAGTTCCCACAAGGGATCCTCTTCTATCCGCTTAAGATATTCCTCGTAGCTTCTTGATTCCTCTTCTTCTTTTTTCTTCTGTAATTCTATCAGCTCAGCCCGTTCTCTTTTTTTACGTTCCTCTTCTTCCCGTTTACTTTCTTCTATCTTCTCTGCCCTGTGCTGTTCACAGTATATGCCATCAAAGGCCAGATTGTAACATCCTTCTTCCCAGCACTTATACGGATATAGCAGAACCACGAGAAGTCCACAGCCCATCGCACAGATAAGCAGCGTACAGAGAGTCTGGCGATGCTTTCCAAACCAGGTTTTTCATTCCTGCTGCCAGACGGTTTTCCTTTTTTCTCTGTTTCCTTCTCAGATTCAGGACTCTCTTCTTTCCTTTTTCTTCCGGGGACTCCATCCGAAAAGGTCAGTTCGGCATCCAGCAAAAACAACGGTATCAGACATGTAAAGGTGCCAACAAACAGCATCAAAGCATTGCCCGAATCTCCATGCACGCTTCTCGCATACTGGTAATGGCACTCTTCGTCATACCAACTATACAGACTCCAGGCATATGCCCCCAGAATGCCGATCAGAACTATCCATTTTATCTGCTTTTCTTTCCGCAGGATTCTCATGACGAGAAGTGCTCCTGCCATCGCAAACAGGAAACCTATCTTTAGATACACCGGTGCCGCCACCAGAGAAATCCAGGCTGTATATACCGGATAAAAGACACCAATAACCACTATCACAATCATCAGAATTCCAGACTCCATAGCTATACCCCCTATTAAGTCCATCTTACCACAAATACGGATGCTTAGGTGGGTTATTTATGCCCCTTGAAGCAAATATCCACTTATGATAGCCTGCCCCGGATTACAAAGGCACGTATATGCTTGCTGTATCTCCCTTGTAATGCAAAAAAGCTGCCGCAGATCAGAAAGTTTTTTTGCCGATCTGCAGCAGCTTTTTATCTCATTCTTATTATTTTCTTCCTATTCTCTTAAGCTCCAGAATCCTCTGGTTCCGGCTTCCGCGAAACTGCAGGGTCAGATCCTTCTCCGCTTCCACGAACTCTCCGTCCACCAGCACATCCACGTAGGACAGCATCTCGTCTGTCACCTCTGTATGGACCACGCCGCCGGCTGCCAGATCTCGATCCCAGAGATAGCCGCTATAGCACCAGATATCCTTCTCCGGATACGTCTCGCGCACCTTCCGGAGTAAATGTACCAGTTCCATCTGGTTTTCTGGCTCAAACGGTTCTCCGCCGAGCAGCGTAAAGCCCTGTATATATCCCGGCTCCAATGCCGCTAAAATCTCTTTCTCCGTCTCTTCTGTATATAACCGTCCATATCGGAAATCCCACGTCTCCGCATTGAAACAGCCCTTGCAGTGATGGCGGCAGCCCGACACAAACAAGCTGACGCGCACGCCAGGACCGTTGGCAATATCATACTTTTTGATGGTTCCGTAATACATATCTTCCTCCCCTAGACCAATGTACTCTCGGAGGCTTTCACCACATCCTACAGATGCAGCACCCGATCCCGGATCTCCTGGGTACGTCCCTGGTTCCAGAACTGGGTACCGATGTAGCCGCAGGTACGACGTGCGACAAAGAGCTTGTTCTGGTCGCGGTTGCCGCAGTTCGGGCACTCCCACACCAGCTTGCCAGCCTCATCCTCAACAATCTTGATCTCGCCGTCATAGCCACACTTCTCACAGAAATCACTCTTGGTGTTCAGCTCCGCATACATAATGTTATTGTAGATAAACTGCATCACAGAGAGAACTGCCGGAATATTAGTCTGCATATTCGGCACCTCGATGTAGCTGATCGCACCGCCCGGGGAGAGCTTCTGGAACTCTGCCTCAAATTTCAGCTTACTGAACGCGTCAATCTTCTCGGATACGTGTACATGGTAGCTATTCGTGATATAGTTCTTATCCGTAACGCCCGGAATGATACCGAAGCGCTTCTGCAGGCATTTCGCAAATTTATAAGTCGTAGACTCCATCGGCGTGCCGTATACAGAATAGCTGATGTTCTCCGCCTCTCTCCACTCTTTGCATTTATCGTTCAGACGCTGCATAACTTTCAGTGCAAATGGCTTCGCCTCCGGATCGGTGTGGGATTTTCCTAACATCCGCATACACATCTCATACAGACCTGCATATCCCAGAGAAATCGTAGAATAGCCGTTGTACAGGAGTTTGTCGATCGTCTCACCCTTTTTCAGGCGGGCAAGCGCACCATTCTGCCACAGAATCGGCGCCACATCGGAGATCGTGCCGAGCAGCCTCTCATGACGGCAGCGGAGCGCACGATGACACAGTTCCAGTCTCTCATCGAGAATCTGCCAGAAACGGTCCATATCTCCCTCCGAAGAACAAGCCACATCGACCAGGTTAATCGTGACAACACCCTGGTTGAAACGTCCATAGAATTTATGCTTACCGTTCGGCAGCATCTGGGAATCCTCTACCGTCAGGAAAGAACGGCAGCCCATGCACGGGTAAACCTCGCCCTTCTTTAATTCTTTCATAATCTTAGCGGAAATGTAGTCCGGAACCATCCGTTTCGCGGTACATTTCGCTGCCAGCTCAGTCAGGTGCCAATATTTCGAACCTTCTGTAATATTGTCCTCATCCAGCACATAGATAAGCTTCGGGAACGCCGGTGTGATCCAGACGCCCTTTTCATTCTTGACGCCCTGCATTCTCTGCAGCATCACTTCCTCGATGATCATCGCAAGGTCATCTCTGGTCCGTCCCTCCGGAACCTCGTCCAGATACATAAATACCGTGACAAACGGAGCCTGTCCGTTACAGGTCATCAGGGTGATAAGCTGGTACTGGATCGTCTGGATGCCGCTCTTAACCTCCTCGCGCAGACGGCGTTCGGTCACGCGGTTGATGATATCCTCATCCAGTGCCTCGCCGCACTCGGTGCGCTCTGCAATCACGTTCTTGCGCAGCTTCTGACGGCTGATGTCCACAAACGGTGCCAGATGCGCCAGAGTAAAGGACTGTCCGCCATACTGGTTGCTGGCTACCTGCGCCACGATCTGGGTGGTCACGTTGCAGGCCGTAAAGAAACTGTGCGGCTTCTCGATCATCGTCTCACTGATCACAGTGCCATTCTGCAGCATATCCTCCAGATTGATCAGGTCGCAGTTGTGCTCCTTCTGTGCAAAATAGTCGGTATCATGGAAATGGATGATGCCTTCCTCATGCGCGCGGACGATCTCCTCCGGCAGCAGCACACGCTTGGATAAGTCCTTGCTGACCTCGCCCGCCATGTAGTCACGCTGGGTCGAGTTGATGACCGGGTTCTTGTTGGAGTTTTCCTGATTCACTTCTTCATTAATATGGTCCAAAAGTGCCAGGATGCCGTTATCGGTCGTGTTGGACTTGCGTTTTAACTCCCTGCGGTAGCGGTAGCGCACATATTTGCTGTGCAACCTCATAACCACGCATCTCCATAATGCTGGTCTCTA
>ENA-OQES01001019-OQES01001019.1-human-gut-metagenome-genome-assembly--contig:-NODE-1019-length-11098-cov-1.918057_pt1 | contig 11098 bp, 9 predicted proteins | sample MGYA00242798_ERZ504641 | MGnify/ENA primary metagenome ERZ504641 (study PRJEB26092, sample SAMD00036327) | human gut metagenome | host: Homo sapiens | study: EMG produced TPA metagenomics assembly of... | reverse complement strand
CAATACCTATACCCAAAATAGTAGACATTTTTCATGCCAGCAAAATTAAAAGCGTTAAATCTCATCACACAATAGATTAACCAAATTTAAACGGCCATTCTCTATAATTAACCGAAAAAGTCATTTAAGCTAAGATTCTGACTATTATAACAAAATTTACGCCAATTGGTTTGCAAAAATAATAAAAAATTAAGTTCAAAGCCAAATAACAAACCTAAAGTTTAAGTTACCTTAAATAAAAGAGACGCATTTTTAACGAAATACGTCTCTTCTAAGTACGAAATTTTTACACTTTATCAATCATCTTTATTCTCTTTAGCTTCAAATTCCTTCATCAATTTTTCTTGTACGTCTGTCGGAACCAATTCATAGCTGGCAAACTTCATAATAAATGAAGCGCGACCGCCTGTCAAAGAACTTAAAGAAGTGGAATAAGAAGACATTTCTTTCAGAGGTACTTTTGCAACCAGTTTTTCGTATCCACTTTCACTGCTCATCCCCATAATCATACCACGACGACCTTGCAAATCACTCATCACATCGCCCATTTTATCGCTGGGAACGAAAACCTCCACATCATAAATCGGCTCCAGAATCTTAGGTCCGGCATTCTTAAATGCCTCACTGAATGCATTACGTCCTGCAAGCATAAAAGAGATTTCATTTGAGTCTACCGGGTGCATCTTACCATCGTATACGCAAATACGCACGTCGCGAGCATACGAACCGTCAACGGCCCTTGCTTCCATACGAGCCATGATACCTTTCAAGATAGCTGGCAAGAAACGAGCGTCGATAGCACCACCAACGATACAGTTTACGAACACGACTTTACCACCCCAATCCAAATCAATTATTTGAGTATCACGAACATTCATCTTATACTCCTGTCCGCCGAAACGGTAGGTATCCGGAGCAGGCATACCTTCATAATAAGGCTCGATAATCAAATGAACTTCACCGAACTGGCCTGCGCCACCGGATTGTTTCTTATGACGGTAATCCGCACGAGCCGCTTTCGTAATCGTCTCACGATACGGGATCTTCGGCTCCAGATATTCGATCGGCAATTTATCATTATTCTCGATTCTCCATTTCAATGTACGAAGATGGAACTCACCTTGACCGGAAACGATTGTCTGCTTCAATTCCTTGGACTGCTCGATTACCCATGTCGGGTCTTCCTCACGCATACGTATCAAGATTTCCATCATCTTCTCGGCGTCAGCCTCATTCACCGGCTTGATAGCACGACGATATTTCGGATCCGGATATTTAATGAAGTCGAAACGATAATCACAACCCTTTCCGTTCAATGTATTACCACGGCGAACATCCTTTAACTTAACGGTCGCTCCAATATCACCCGCCACCATTTCCGTAACCGGGGTACGAGTTTGTCCGGCTACCGCAAATAACTGTGCGATACGCTCCTTGGAACCACGATCGGCATTCATCAAATCGTCACCTTCTTTTACTTTTCCTGATATCACTTTAAAATAGGAAACCTGACCAATATGAGGTTCCACGGTAGTCTTGAAGAAGAACAAGCTAGTAGGACCATTCGAGTCCGGAGTCACCTCTACGCCTTCCGTAGTAATCAGACGAGGCATCTTGTCTGTACAAGGAACCACGTTACCCAAGAACTCCAACGTACGACGAACACACATATCACGACCGGCACATACGCAGAATACCGGGAACATACCTCGTGAAGCCAGTCCCTTGCGGATACCTTCGCGCATTTCGTCTTCTGTCAAAGAGTCCTGCTCAAAGAATTTTTCCCATCAGGCCTTCGTCATGTTCGGCTGCAGCTTCTACCAAAGCCTTGTGCAGTTCTGTAGCCTTTTCCATTTCTTCGGCCGGAATCTCTTCAATAATGGGAGCGCCACCTTCGGGTCCCCACGAATATTTTTTCATCAAAAGTACATCGATCAACGAATTGAAGTCTGGTCCTGTAGCCAACGGATACTGAACCGGAACAACTTTAGAACCGTAATTTTCCTTCAACTGTTCCAATACATGATCGAAATCACATTTTTCACTATCAAGCTGGTTTACCAGGAAAATCACAGGTTTTCCCAACTTTTCAGTATAACGGAAATGATTTTGTGTACCTACTTCGGGACCATACTGACCATTCAACAATAAAATAGCCGTATCCGTTACGTTCAATGCTGTAATAGCAGCTCCCACAAAGTCATCACTTCCCGGACAGTCGATGATATTCAGTTTTTTGCCATTCCACTCTACATGATAAACGGTAGAGAAGACCGAGTAACCATACTCCTGCTCTACCGGAAAAATAGTCGCTGACTGTATTTTTGGCAGTGATTCTGCCGCGACGTTTTATAATACCACTCTCATAGAGCAGCGCTTCTGTGAGGGTGGTTTTACCTGATCCGTCATTGCCAAGCAGGGCAATATTTTTAATTTCGTTGGTCTGATATACTTTCATGGTATTTCAAGATTTAATTATTGAACAAAAGGATATGCTTTTCATATCTCTAACATAGTGATGCGCAAATTAGAAATTAATGAGCAGAAATGCAACAAATTTATTCGTGTTACTAAACTATGTTTTTAGACAGAAAACGTCAAGATTCATAATTTTTCCCCTCTACGATATCAGACTAAATACAATGAAAAAAGGCCATGCCACGGCAAACCTAAATTGCCTTGACATGACCTTTTCTAAGGTATATAAAGAACTGTATTACCAGATATTTACACGGTTTTCAGGAGCAATATACATCGGACTTTCCGGAGTGATATTGAAGGCATCATACCAAGCCTGAATATGAGGCAGAGCACCATTTACACGCCATTCGCCCAATGAATGAGGATCTGATTTTGTACGAGAACGCATATCTTCTTCACGAGTATTGGCAGCCCATACAGTTGCATAAGCCAAGAAGAAACGCTGTTCCGGAGTAAATCCGTCTACATCACCCAGAGGATTTTCTTTCATTGCATTCTGGAATGCAAGATATGAAACATTCAAACCTCCATGGTCAGCCAGATTTTCACCCAAAGTCAGTTGTCCGTTAGCTTTCAGTCCCGGCAATACTTCGATATTGTTGAAGAAATCAACCATCACTTTTGCACGAGCATCGAAACGTTCTGCATCACCTTCTGCCCACCAGTCGGTCAGGTTACCATTCTTGTCATACTGACGACCCTGATCATCGAATCCGTGAGTCATTTCATGACCGATTACTACACCGATAGCACCATAGTTGAATGCGTCATCAGCGTTCATCTCGAAGAACGGATATTGCAGGATACCTGCCGGGAAGCAGATTTCGTTAGTAGAAGGATTATAATAAGCATTTACAGTCTGTGGAGTCATCAGCCATTCATCCTTATCAACAGGTTTTCCCAAACGGCTGTACATATCATCCAATCCCCATTTGTTTGCACGGCAAGCATTAGCCCAATAAGAGTCCTTCTTGATGTCCAGATTTGAATAATCTTTCCACTTGTCAGGATATCCCACCTTAACATGGAAAGTAGACAGTTTTTCCAAAGCAACCATCTTCGTGCTGTCACTCATCCATTCCTGAGCCTTAATACGTTCTCCAAGAGCATCCTGTAAATTCTTAACCAGCTTAACCATACGTTCTTTGGCTGCTGCAGGGAAATATTTTTCTACATACATTTGTCCTACAGCTTCACCCAGCATGCTTTCTACAGCGCTAACGGCACGCTTCCAGCGAGGAGAGTTCTGCTGACGTCCAGACAACACCTTTCCATAGAAATCAAAACGAGCTGTTACAAAGTCATCGCTCAGATAAGGAGCAGCAGCGTCCAGCAGATTATACTGTAAATAAGAGATATGTTTTGATACAGGAAGTGTGTTAATCAGTTTTTCCAACTTCTTTCAGAGGTTCTATCTGCATCACGTTCAATTCAGTAACTTCCTTGATGCCCAAGCCTTTCAAATAAGTATCCCAGTCAATACCAGAGAAAGTCTTTTTCAGATCGGCATACGACATTTTATGATAGTTAGCCTCTGGATTACGTTGCTGTACAGCGTTGAAAGCTTCCTTAGCGATAGAAGTTTCTATTTCCATTACATCAGCCATTTTCTGCTGAGCCTCAGCTTCAGAGAATCCTGCCAGAGTAAAGAGTTTAGCAATATATTTCTTGTAATTTTCACGCACATTTACAGTTGCGCTGTCATTGTCGAGGTAATATTCTTTCTCACCCAAGTTAAATCCACCCTGAGCAATCTGGAACATATTGACATCACTGTTTTTCGGATCTGCATAAACAAAGCTTGAGAAATAAGTTCCGATACCACAGTTCAGCAGTTCTACTACCATAGGGATAATTTCATTTTTTATCCTTCAAAGCAGCAATTTTATCCATTTCTGCCTTTACCGGAGCCATGCCCTCTTTGTTAAGAGTCACGCTATCCATTGCCATGTTATACACATCCCCGATCTTCTGAGCCAGCGAACCCGGTTCATTCTGCTTAGAAGCCAGTCCTTCGATAAGTTCCTGCAATTGCTTGCGGTTGTTTTCAATCAGCACTTCAAATGTTCCATAACGAGAATACTCGTCTGTGAGAGGATGATTCTTCATCCAGCCGCCACATGCATAACGATAGAAATCCTGACTTGGAGCAACTGTAGTGTCAAGATTTTCCAAATTGATACCGGAAGTAGCTTCAGCTTCCTTTTGTCCGGCACAACCTGTCATGGCAGCAGCAACCAGCACTGCCATAGCAGCAAAAATGTTTTGTTTTCATAATCAATTATAATTAGCAGTTTTAACTTTTAAGTTCTTCCAGTTCAAGAGAAACATTCTCCCATTCTTCTTCAGCATCCGATATCTGTTTTTTGAGTTGCTGATGCTGTTCGTATAATTTCATATCCGATGCTCCTTCTGGAGTAGCCATCCGTTCTTCCAGTTCGGCAACTTCTTTTTTCCAGACGTTCAATAAGCGTTTCACAATCTGCAACCTGTTTTTTCCCAGTTTACGGATTTTTTTCGTTCTGCTCTTTCTGTGCTTCGTAAGAAAGTTTATTGTCACTGGCCTGTACCGGCTCTTCTTTCTTCGCAGCAGAAACAGTAGGCGACTGAGAAAGCTGAAGTTCATGAGGTTTCCATTTTCGTTTTTCTGCAAGAAATCGTAAATACCTCCAATATGTTCTTTCACTACACCTCCTCCAAACTCATAAACCTTTGTAACCAGTCCATCCAAAAATTCACGGTCGTGAGAAACTACTATCACAGTACCGTCAAATTCACGGATAGCCTCTTTCAGCACATCCTTGGAACGCATATCTAAGTGGTTGGTAGGTTCGTCCAGTATCAGGAAGTTTACCGGTTCCAGCAACAGTTTTATCATCGCCAGTCGGCTTCGCTCCCCTCCCGAAAGCACCTTTACTTTCTTGTCGGAAGCTTCCCCGCCAAACATAAATGCCCCCAATATATCGCGTATTTTCAAGCGTATATCTCCTTTGGCTACAGAATCTATCGTATCAAAAACAGTCAGATTTCCATCAAGCAGCTGCGCCTGATTCTGCGCAAAATAGCCGATCTGTACATTGTGTCCTATTACCAGCTTTCCTTCGTATGGAATTTCATCCATGATACATTTCACGAGAGTTGACTTACCTTCACCGTTCTTTCCAACGAAAGCAACTTTCTCTCCACGATTGATAGTCAAAGTTACATCATGAAACACAACATGGTCGCCATATGCTTTCTTTACCCCTTCGCAAATTACCGGATAATTGCCGGAACGCATGGCAGGAGGAAATTTCAAACGAAGTGCTGAGTTATCTTCTTCATCTATTTCAATAGGAACTATTTTCTCCAGTTGCTTGATACGGCTTTGTACCTGAACGGCTTTTGTCGCTTTATAGCGGAAACGCTCTATAAAGTCTTCAGTATCCTTTATCTCCTTCTGTTGATTTTCGTACGCACGCAACTGCTGTTCGCGACGTTCTTTACGGAGGACGACAAATTCATCGTAAGCAACCTTATAGTCATAAATACGTCCACAAGATATCTCGATAGTCCGGTTTGTTACGTTATTGATGAAAGCACGGTCGTGACTGACCAGCACAACAGCACCGGGACTCATTTTCAGGAAGTTTTCCAGCCATTGAATACTTTCAATATCCAAATGGTTGGTCGGCTCGTCAAGCAACAATACATCAGGGCGGCGTAACAACAGCTTTGCCAGCTCAATACGCATACGCCATCCTCCACTGAACTCACTGGTAGGACGATCAAAATCAGACCGGCTGAATCCGAGTCCGACCAAGGTACGTTCTATTTCCGCTCTGTAATTTGTACCGCCCATCATCAGGAAGCGTTCGTTATCGTGAGTAAACCGATCTATCAGTTCATGATAACTTTCCGAATCGTAATCCGTACGGTCGGCAAGTTCCTGATTCATTTTTGCCAACTTATCCTGTAACTCGAATATATGTTCGAATGCCATTTCGGCCTCAGCCATTACCGTACGCGTATCACTCAGAATCATCACCTGAGGCAAATATCCGATTGTCACTCCTCGCTGTACAGCAACATTCCCTTCAGTAGGTTGTTGCAGGCCTGCCAGAATCTTCAGCATGGTCGATTTTACCCGCACCATTTTTTGACCAACTAATGCTATACGGTCTTTCTTATTTATAACAAATGAAACATCCTCGAACAAAGGAGTAACTCCAAACTCAACTTTCAGTCCTTCAATAGAAATCATATATTCGTTCCAACTTTACAAAGTGCAGGCAAAGGTAGCATTTATTTCCTTTATTTTATACATTTGCTTATACAAATCAATCATTATATTACTTATTTATGAAAAACGCGACAAAAAAATTTTCTTCTATTATCCGCCGGCATATGTATTTGCTGTCACTCAAGCGGACATTTTGAAAACACATCCGAGCATGCCTATCCACATAACGGAAGAAGGAAAAACTCGTATATTATGCTTACCCTAACGGCGACCGGGTTCCTGATTTTTACATATTGCGGATATCAGCGATCGGAACATCCATCCTTATATAGAAGCCAAAGTCTATGTTCATCCGCCACAAGGTGATGCAACAGCCGTCATCCAGCGGGCAATTGATTATGTCAGTTCTCTCCCCTTGCAGGATAATCAGTTCCGGGGAGCTATACAGCTGCTTCGGGCATATACCACATCGAAGGACAGTTATTGATACGCAAAAGCGGTATTGTACTACGTGGTAGCGGATGCAACGCTTCAGGAGGAACAGTTTTGCAAGCAAAAGGATTTACAAAAAACGAATTAATCCGTATACTGGGATATGACAATGCCGAAACATCCGACAGCCTGAAAGTTTCCGACAAATATGTTCCTGTAAATGCAACTTTCATTCCTTTAGCTTCGGCCGACAAGCATTTAAAGGTTGGAGATAAAATACGAGTAATACGCCCGTGTACTCCCGAGTGGCTTGCAGAGCTAGGAACAGACCGTCTGGGTAACCAGCAGGAGTACAACTTTTCGAAATGGCAGCCCGGACAGTATACAATGGCATGGGAACGTAATGTCACTCAAGTCAGTGAGGAAGGTATCGAAATAGACGTGCCAATTACCATGAGCCTTGATCCTGAATATGGAGGAGGATATGTCACTCCCCTGAAATGGACCGGACGTATATATAATATAGGTATAGAAAACTTATGCTGCATTTCCGATTTTGATGCGGCCAATCCCAAAGATGAAAATCATCGCTGGCAGGCTATTACCTTCAATCACATACAAGACGGATGGGTAAGAAGAGTAACAGCCAAGCATTTTGCCGGTTCGGCAGTGATGTTGCTGGAAGGAAGCAGCCAGATAACCGTAGAAGACTGTAAGTTTCTGGAGCCGGTTTCAGAAATAGCAAATCATAGACGATATGCCTTTCACACTCTCGGCCAGCAAACACTTTTCCAGCGTTGCTATTCCGAAAACGGCTATCGTGATTTCAGTGTCGGAAAAGGTGTACCGGGACCCAATGCCTTTGTGCAATGTCATTCAGAATGTCCTTACAGTTTCAGCGGGTCTACCGGAGGAATTTTCGAACGGTATTCTGATGGATAAGATTACCGTATCCGGGGAAACCTGGAGTATGGCTATCGCGATATATCCGATCAGGGAGCAGGATGGACAGCCGCCAATTCTCTTTTCTGGCAAGGCCGGGCTTCACAGACTCACTGTGTTACCCCTCCGACAGCACACAACTGGGCTTATGGTATGTGGACTCAGCCTTACGGCAACGGATATTATCAGTTATCCCATACATTCATAAAACCGGAAAGTCATATTTTACGCACAGCTGACAGAACGTACAGGAAAGAAACAAGAGCTGGAAGAAAATAAGATTTTTTGTTTACATACACTCGAAACAGCCAAACCTACGGTAGAATATGCAGCTTGGATGTCTAAGCAATCATTACACCCTGATATCCGAATGGATAAATGGATAGACAGTATGATTGTGTCATACCCAATAGATTGCAGCATACATGACATTCCGGAAATTTCACAAGTAAAATATAAACCGAGAAAAGAACATACTGATGCCGTAAAGTCTGCTCCACTCACTATCCGCAACGGATGGGTGACACGAGGAGATCTGATAATGACCAGAGGTACTTATCCACATAAGTCGGAACCGGGAACAACAGGATGGCAGGGCATTGGTTCACTCACACTTTTTTATCCGGGAAGAACCGGACACGGATATACGGAAGAACCGGACAGCATTGCCCGGCAACTGGAGGAATCGGGAAGTCATGTGTTGCACCACCGCACCGGATTATGGTACGAACGCCGGCGAAACGATCATGAGCGGAACATGCAGGCTGACTCGGAGGTCTGGGCTCCTTTCAACGAATATCCATACAGTCGCAGTGGAATAGGAGAAGCGCAAGACCGACTGAGTAAATACGATTTAAATAAATTCAACCCCTGGTATTGGTACAGACTCAAACAGTATGTCGACCTTGCCGACAGAAAGAATCTGTTACTCTGGCACGACCATTACAACCAGCATAATATCATAGAAGAAGGAGCGCACTGGTGTGACTATCCCTGGCGTTCGGCAAAATAAACATCAACAATCTTGGATTCCCCGAGAAAACATTGTTTGCAGGCGACAAGCGTGTATATATGGCCGAACAATTTTATGACATCACCCGTCCGGTTATCAGAAAATATCATCAGTTGTTTATCCGGCAAAGCGTTAATACGTTCCACGACAACAATGGAGTCATACATAGCATCGGAATGGAATATACCGGTCCGTTACATTTCATGAAGTTCTGGCTGGAAGAAATCGCTTCCTGCCCCAACCATCAACTGGTAGCTCTGACTGCAACCAAGGATGTGCAGGATGCCGTTCTGCAAGATTCTCTCTATAATAAAATGGTAGACATCATCGACATCCGGCAATGGCACTATCGTAACGACGGAAGCTTGTATGAGCCCCAAGGAGGATGTAGTCTGGCTCCCCGACAGTGGGCACGGCTCATCGATCCCGGTACAACGTCTTGTGAAAGCATTTATCGGGCTGTATACGAATATCGTTCCCGTTATCCGGAAAAAGCGGTAACCTACAACGCTGCCATGCCACGCAACGTCGAAGGTAATGCAGCCAACTGGGCTGTTTTCATGGCAGGCGGTTCACTGGCAAAAGTTCCTCCTATCGAAGCTATGGATGTATATACACTGGCTTCAAAGTTTCAGCCTGTCGCTTCACTTACAGAAAGCAACCGGCAATGGGTGATCGGGGAAAAGTCCCCAAAAGGGGGTACCTCGTATATTGTCTTGAAACAGATATCCACCTGGACCTGAGTCATGACCGGAAGACATACAAGGTAGTATGGATCAATCCGGTAAACGGAGAAATATTCAGAAAAGAGCAGACACGTCTAAAAGGAGGAAAAAGCAATCTCCCTGAAAGCACCACAGAAATACTGCGTATGCCTGCTTTATTAGAAAGATGAAAAACAAAGCCCGTCGGAATATTACCAACGGGCTTTCGTTATATTATTTATTATATCTCAGATTTCCGAATCAATCTTCAACGTAACGTTCGATAGTCTGTGCACGGTCCGGACCTACAGATACAATCTTGACAGGAGTTTCCAACTGTTCTTCAAGGAAAGCAATATAAGCATTGAATTCTTCTGGGAATTCATCTTCACTTGTCATCTTAGTCATGTCGGTCTTCCAACCCGGCATTTCTACATATACAGGTTCAACTCCTTCGGTAATATCGAATGGGAAGTAATCTATTTCTTCACCGTTTACCTTATAAGCTACACAAGCCTTGATAGTTTCAAATCCATCGAGCACATCGCTCTTCATCAGAATCAGCTGAGTAACTCCATTCACCATAATGGCATAACGCAAAGCTACCAGGTCAACCCAACCACAACGACGTTCACGACCAGTTACTGCACCATATTCGTGTCCCAGATCGCGGATAGTCTTACCTGTTTCATCGAACAATTCTGTTGGGAACGGTCCTGCTCCAACACGTGTACAGTAAGCTTTCATGATACCATACACTTCACCGATTTTATTCGGGCCAAGACCCAGACCTGTACAAGCACCGGCACAAATTGTGTTAGAAGAAGTAACAAACGGATAAGAACCGAAGTCAACATCCAGCATTGTACCCTGAGCACCTTCACACAAAACACTCTTGCCTGCTTTCAGCAAATTATTGATTTCATGTTCGCTGTCTTACCAAATTAAACTGACGTAAGTATTCAATACCTTCCATCCACTGTTTTTCCAGTTCGGTAATGTCATACTCATAATTCAGGCTTTTCAGAATCTGTTCGTGACGAGCTTTAGCTGCTGCATATTTTTCTTCAAAGTTATGCAGGATATCTCCTACACGATACAACATTTTCTGTTATGTTTGATATGGAGGCAGATCAGGTATCTTATCCTAACGTAGAATCAATATCCGAAAATCTTTCCAATAACATGCCCGTATTCTGTTTTTGGTTCTAATGGTATTTTGTCCATTGATTTTTCAGGTCTCAAATCAGTAAAAGGGATTAGTATAAGCGGGCAAGGAGATGTTACCGATTTTAGTTCTTTCAA
>ENA-OQES01001018-OQES01001018.1-human-gut-metagenome-genome-assembly--contig:-NODE-1018-length-11098-cov-2.557834_pt1 | contig 11098 bp, 11 predicted proteins | sample MGYA00242798_ERZ504641 | MGnify/ENA primary metagenome ERZ504641 (study PRJEB26092, sample SAMD00036327) | human gut metagenome | host: Homo sapiens | study: EMG produced TPA metagenomics assembly of... | reverse complement strand
TTTGATCTGACTGTGCCAGGAAAAACGAAAAGCGCATCTTAGTAATCATGTTTCAGGATGCGCTATACTAAAAGAAGAAAAATCGTATATGCGTAATAAGAAACATATATACGACCAAATACAAAAGACATATATGATCGACAGAACCTGATGCAGGAGGAACATAAATGGAAATTAAACCGGACAACGCTGCGCACAGTGGATATACTGAAAATGGTTTCCAAAAAGCCGGATGGTATTACACTGGATGAGATCTGTGAGAAGTTAGAACTTCCAAAGACCAGCGCCTATGACATTATCACAACACTGGCACATACAGGTATGGTCCATGTGGTTAAAGGGGCAGAAGCAGCGTTATACCATCGGACTTACTGCTTATCGTGTAGGAATTAATTATACAAATAACCTGGATTTTATCGGTACCATTGATCCTGTATTAAAAGCCTTTTGCGAAAGAAGTGGGAAAGACCGTATTCTTTGGAGTGCGTTCAGATGACTCTATTGTTTACATCTGTAAATTTGAGCCGGAAAATCCCATTATCACAACAGCGACTGTAGGAACCAAGAACCCATTGTACTGTACTTCCCTTGGAAAGGCCATTATGGCAAATATGGAGCAGGAAGAGCGGGATGCCTTAGCAGACCGGATCAATTTCCGTCCCCATACCCAGCGTACCATTCAGGACAAGACTCATTTCATAGAAGAACTGGATCGGGTCCGGGAAAATGGATACGCCTTTGACGCAAGGGAGTTGGAGGAACATATGGAATGTGTAGGTTCCCCTGTTTTCGGCCCGGATGGGAATGTGATCGGGGCCATCAGTGTGTCCAGTCTTTACAAGCCTACAGAGGATTATGACGCCTTAGGAAGGCTGGTTTGCGAGAAGGCAAAAGCGCTTTCAAGACTTTTGGGATTTTGGGTAAATAAAACAGGATAAAAGATAATAATTTATCTGTTTTGCTGTTGACAAATCAGTTGGTAACTATTAAAATTTAAGTATAAATCGTAAATATGAAATTAATTCGTATTTACGAACCTCATCGAAAGAAGGAGAAGAAAAATGAAAAAAGAACATGTTTTAGCAAGACTGAAAGAAGACTGCCTGGTTGCTGTAGTACGTGCAAAGAATTATGAGCAGGGTGAGAAGGTAGTAGATGCTATTATTGAAGGTGGCATCAACTTTATCGAGCTGACCATGACTATGGATGACGGTGATCCAGTAGGCTTCATCAAGAAGATGGCTGACAAGTATAAAGACAATGACAAGATCGTGATCGGTGCTGGTACCGTTCTGGATCCAGAGACTGCAAGAGCTTGCATCTTAGCAGGTGCTAACTACATCGTAAGCCCAGGCTTAAATGTAGAGACCATCAAGCTTTGCAACCGTTACAGAGTACCAATGCTGCCAGGCGTTATGACTCCAAGCGAAGCTATTACCGCTATGGAAGCTGGATGCGATGTAATCAAGATCTTCCCAGGAAATATCGTAGGACCTGCAGCTATCAGCTCCTTCAAGGGACCTCTGCCACAGGGTGAGTTCATGCCATCCGGCGGTGTTGACGTAGACAACGTTGATAAGTGGATCCATGCTGGTGCATACGCAGTTGGTACCGGAAGCAGCCTTACAAAGGGCGCTAAGACTGGTGATTTCGCAGCTGTAACTGCAAAGGCTCAGGAATTCGTTAAGGCTGTAGCAGCAGCAAGAGCATAATTGTTAATAAATTTCTTACAGTTCAGCCATGCGCTGAACTGTAATATCAATTTTCACATATCTTAAGGAGAATATTAAAATGGCAAAGATTGTTACCATGGGCGAGATCATGTTTAAGATTATCTACCCCAAATAATGAAAAATTTATCCAGGCAGATGAGTTTGATGTAAACTACGGCGGCGGCGAGGCTAACGTAGCTGTATCTTTAGCTAACTATGGTCATGACGTACAGTTCGTTACTGCAGTACCAGCTAACCCAATCGGTGAGTGCGCAGTAGCAGCTTTAAGAAAATACAATGTAGGTACAAAGTACATCGCAAGAAGCGGTGAGAGACTGGGAATTTACTACTTAGAGACCGGTTCTGCAATGAGAGCTTCCAACGTAGTTTATGACCGTGCACACAGCTCTATCTCTACTGCAACTGCAGATGAGTTCAACTTCGATGAGATCTTTGCTGATGCTGACTGGTTCCACTTCACCGGTATCACTCCAGCTGTCAGCGATGCAGCAATCGAACTGACTGAGGCAGCTTTAAAGGCAGCTAAGGCTCACGGCGTAACTGTTTCCGTAGACTTAAACTTCCGTAAGAAACTGTGGTCTTCCGAGAAGGCTCAGAAGGTTATGACCAACCTGATGCAGTATGTTGATGTTTGCATCGGTAACGAAGAGGATGCAGAGAAGGTTCTTGGCTTCAAGCCAGGCAACACTGATGTTACTTCCGGAGAACTGGAATTAGCTGGATACGTTGACATCTTTAATCAGATGGCTGACAAGTTCGGATTTAAGTACATCATCAGCTCCTTACGTGAAAGCCACAGCGCTTCCAACAATGACTGGTCTGCTTGCATCATGGACGGACAGACTCGTGAATTCTACCACTCCAGAAAGTACCACATCGCTCCAATCGTTGACCGTGTAGGCGGCGGCGACTCCTTCGCAGGTGGTCTGATCTGCGGTCTGGCTGATGGCAAGGATATGAAGGCAGCTCTGGAATTCGCAGTAGCAGCTTCCGCATTAAAGCACACCATCCCTGGAGACTTCAACCTGGTAACCCGTGCAGAAGTTGAAACCTTAGCAGGTGGCGACGGTTCAGGTCGTGTACAGAGATAATTACTCTTCTTAAGAGTTAAAAATTAAGACCGAAAGGCCTGTTTGGAAATAGCGTTCCTGGAATGTATTTTCAGACAGGCCTTTTCTTTAGAAATTTTCTTCAAAAATACGTTTATGCAAAAATTTTTTAAACTTCAGGAGGATATGAAAATGGGAGAGATAAAAGGAAGAACATTTGACCTGCTGACATTAGGTCAGCTTCTTTTAAGACTGTCACCACCAGACAATGACCGTCTTTCCAGAGGTGATACATTTGTAAAACAGGTAGGCGGTGCAGAATTAAACGTAGCAGTTGGTGCGTCTCTGTTAGGCCTTCATACCGGTGTTATCTCCAAACTTCCGTCACATGATATCGGCAGCTTTATGAAAGGTAAGATCCGTTCCTTTGGTGTCAGTGATGACTTTTTTTATGTATGATCATTCTCCATCAGCCCGTGTAGGTATTTATTACTATGAAAACGGTGCATACCCAAGAAAACCAAAGGTTATTTATGACCGTATGAACAGTTCTTTCTTTACTCTGGATATTGATGAGATCCCGGAGGAAGTATACACAGCTTCCAAGTGTTTCCATACCACCGGTATTACTCTGGCTCTTAGTGAGAAGATCAGAGAGACTACCATTGAGATGATCAAACGTTTCAAAGAAGCAGGAACCCTGGTTTCTTTTGATGTAAACTTCCGTGGAAACTTGTGGACGGGTGATGAAGCAAGAGAATGCATTGAGCGTATCCTTCCTTATGTAGATATCTTCTTCTGCTCTGAAGATACTGCAAGACTGACCTTCTTAAAGACTGGTACAGCAAAAGAAATGATGAAGAGCTTTACAGAAGAATATCCGATCTCTATCGTAGCTTCCACCCAGCGTATCGTACACAGCCCGAAACGCCATACCTTTGGTTCTGTGATCTATGATGCAGCAAGAGATACTTTCTACGAAGAAGAGCCATATCGTGACATTGAAGTAGTAGACCGTATCGGTAGTGGTGATGCTTATATTTCCGGCGCTCTCTACGGCCTGTTAAGCAGCGGTGGTGACTGCCAGAAGGCAGTTGCTTTTGGAAACGCCACAGCAGCTGTAAAGAACACCATTCCTGGAGATCTTCCATCCTCTAACCTGGAAGAAATCGAGACCATTATCAAGGCCCATAATCAGACCGGACCACAGAGTGAGATGGCAAGATAATAAAAGCCTGTTAAAAGGTTTCAAAACTATATTGTATATAAAAAAGGAGCTTTCCTGTAATTATATGGGAAGGCTCCTGTTTTTGTTGTGAGATTTTAAAAAAGGACTTAAGAAAAGCTTTATTGGAATGTAAGGGGAATATAGTATATAATGAACGCAGAGAAAACAAGCGGCTGCGTCAGCAGACATTTGATTTTTTCTCAAGTCATTAACGAAGGTTCCGCCTGCGTCAGCAGGCAGTGGAGCGCGTCAGCACGGGAACCTGAGTATTAGAGCACAGTTAAAGAAATGATCTTTGTTATAGAAAAGGAGAAATCATATTGAGAAAATATCATTTATACGCAGCAGTATTATGCAGCGCAGCAGTTTTAGGCCTTGGCGGATGCTCCAATAAAGTGGATGCGGCAACCACATTGCCTCTTGTAAATGAGTCAAGACCAGTGGTGGTAGAGTCTGAAGAACCTACTTCTTCTGCAGAAGAGACTACCGTTGTAGAAACTGTAAGCGGCACGATCGAAAGTGCAGAAGAGCAGCCAGAGCAGGCAGAAGACTCTGTATGCCTGTTTGGACCGGCTACCCAGATGGAAGATGGCAGATTATCCATTGACAGTCAGGCAGATCAGGGATATCAGGGAGAAGTGATCTTAAACGTTTCCCCGAGGAGTCTACTTATGTATTAGACGCAGTTTCCGGTCTTCCAATAGAACTTTCTGATATTAAAGACGGAGACACCATCTACGCTTACATCGGACCGGCAATGACCATGAGCCTTCCGCCAATGACCAATGCGACGATGATCTTTGCCAATGTTCCGGCAGATTTTAAGGTTCCGGACTATGTAACAGTTAAATCAGTAGTGACAGATGCAGCTTCTTCCCAGTCTGTACTGACTGCTATGGACGGCACAGAATATACACTGGCAGATGACTGTGGGATCGTACCGTATCTTACCAGAAATATTGTTACGTTAGATGACCTGACTCAGGGCAGAAAAGCAGTGGTATGGTCTGATGGAGAGAATACAGCAACACGGATCATGGTATTTGCAGAATAAAAATTAAATGAAAGAATTAAGGGACGCACCGGTTGGCGCGTCCCTTTGCTATCTAGTTTCCACACTCAATACTGATCTCATTAAATTTCTTAAGGATATGATCAATGGTAGTAGCGTCTTTTTCTGCGCCTGCTTTATCGATCACTGCATGTCCCTGGTGCATCATTAACAGTCTGTCACCATATTCCACAGCAAAGCGGAGATTGTGGGTGACCATAATGGTAGTCAGGTTCTTTTCACGGACTACTTTGTTGGTCAGTTCCATGATCGTTTCCGCAGTTTTTGGATCCAGAGCAGCAGTGTGTTCATCCAGGATCAGGAATTCAATAGGAGTCATAGTGGACATTAAAAGTGCCATTGCCTGGCGCTGTCCGCCGGAGAGAACGCCTACTTTTACGTCCATTTTATCTTCCAGTCCAAGGCCAAGGGAGCGGAGAGATTCGCGGTAGAATTCCAGGCGCTGTTTGTTGGTTCCAGGACGGAGATTGAAGGCTTTGCCCTTATTATCTGCTAAAGCCATGTTCTCTGCAATGGTCATAGAAGGGCAGGTTCCCATAGACGGGTTCTGGTAAACGCGTCCAATGCGGCGCTGACGCTTGTATTCCGGCATTTTGGTAATGTCTTCGCCACCGATGATAATACGGCCGTCATCTAAGGGGATACTTCCGCAGATGATATTTAAAAGAGAAGTTTTACCGGAACCATTGCTTCCTACTACGGATACAAACTGGTGGTCTTCAATGGTTAAGTTAAAATCATTAAACAGGCACATTTCATTTACTGTACCTGCGTTGTAATATTTATGGATGTGTTTTAATTCAAGCATGGCTCTTTACCTTCTTTCCGCCGGAAGGGCTTACTACAAGGATGATCAGGAATAATACAGAAGTGATCAGCTTCAAGTCGGATGCAGTGACAGGAATGGAAAGGTCCAGTCCTGCAATGTGCAGGTCATTTAACAGCAGCGCAATGGATACGCAGGCTTTGTATACAATGGAACCGATGATAACAGCAGTAGTAGAGCGGATAAATCCAACTCTTTTTAACAGCTGGGTTCCGATGATCACATTTGCAAGGCCGATGACCATGGTACCAGTACCGATGGAGATCTCAAAGAAGCCTTTCTGCTGGCAGTAAACGCTTCCTGCAAGAGCTGCAAAACCGTTTGCAATAGCAAGACCTACGATCTTTACAAGGCCTTTGTCTTTTGCAAGAGAAGTGACCAGTACGTCATTGTCACCAACTGCACGAAGCAGGTATCCGGAACGTGTCTGTAAGTAAGCGTCTAATAACACCTTGCAGATCATAACGATCACAAACAGGATAATGGTCACGATAAATGGGGATGCAGCTTCCGGCACATGAGCGGAAAGGAAGGAATTGGAAAAGATGGTTTCCTTACTAAAAATAGGAAGGTTTGCTTTTCCTGCGATCCTTAAATTAATGGAATAGAGGGCCGTCATGACAATGATACCGGAGAGCAGGTCACGTACTTTCAACTTTACGTGGATGAGACCGGTGATACAGCCGGCTAAAGCACCCACTGTAAAGGAAATGAATAATGCTGCTACAGGTGAAATGGTACCAATGAAAGGAAGCCCGTTTGCAATGCCTGCTGCAGTCACTGCAGCGCCAAGTGGGAAGGTGCCGTCTACAGACAGATCCGGGAAGTCCAGGATCTTATAAGTGATGTAAACGCCCAGAGCCATGATGGCATATACAAGGCCTTCTTCCAGAATACCGAAAATGATCGTTGTCATGATGTTCCTCCAATACTTGTGGGTTCCTACTAAAATTACTCTGTAATGCTGTCAAAGAGTTCAGCAGCATTTCCTGTTAAAGACTCAGGAAGAGTGATGCCAAGGTTTTCAGCTACTTTGGTGTTGCCGTAGAATGCAGCATCCTTAATGGTCTCAAAGTTTAATTCACTTGCTTTTGCTTCGCCCTTTAATACCTTTGCAGCCATTTCACCGGTCTGCTTGCCAAGTTCTACATAATCAAGACCCATAGCAGCCAGGCAGCCGATCTTTACCTGCTCGATCTCACTTCCGAATACAGGAATGTTCTTTGCGGAAGCCTTGCTTAAGATAACAGGAAGAGATGCTACTACTGTATTATCGGTCAGATTTGTAATACAGTCAACCTTTCCAATTAAAGTATCTGCTGCCAGAGGAATATCTGCAGAAGAGGAGATACCGGAGTCTACGATCTCAAAGTCATAATTTGGAGCCAGTTCCTTGTATTCTGCAATCGCAGACTCAGAGTTTACTTCGCTGGTGGTGTACATGATACCGATGGTCTTTGCATCAGGTAAGATCTCGCGGATCATCTTTAACTGCTGCTCTACAGGAAGCTTATCGCTGGTACCTGTGATCTCGCCGATTGGGGTTCCGTCTGCATTTGCCAGTTCGGCTGCAACTGGGTCAGTAACTGCGGTGAAGATAACAGGAATATCAGATTTCATAGCCACGCTATATTCAGCCTGAGCCATAGGAGTTGCGATACCACACATTAAATCTACGTTCTTTCCTGCAAATGTATTGGCGATCTGTGCGGAAGTACCGCCGTCAGCCTGTGCATTCTGATAAAGAACGGTTAAGTTCTTTCCTTCTTCAATGCCTTCTGCTGCAAGGCCTTCTAAGAAACCTTCACGGCAGTTGTCAAGAGAGCCGTGCTCTGCAAACTGGCCGATACCGATGGTGTAGGAGCCGTCTGCATCAGCGGTGTTTTCTGCTTCGCTGGAAGCTTCCTCGGAGGATGCTGCCTCAGAAGAAGGGGCTGCTGTGGTATCTGCTGCTGTAGTAGCAGTAGAAGAGGAGCTTCCGCAGCCTGTTAATAAAGCTGCGCCCATTGCTGCGGTTAAAAGGAATGCCATAGACTTTTTTCATAATACTTACCTCCTGAAAATAAAATTTGAAATAATATTTTGGATCAAAAAAAGTCCCAACCACAATACGATTGTGATTGAGACGAATATGATCCGCGGTGCCACTCAAATTGACTGAAAGTCCACTTTTCACATACTAACATATGTGCTGCAAATGTAACGGGTGCAGAGTCCGTCAGTCCCTACTGAAATATTTCAAGACTGCCCTCAAAAGTCCATTCAGCTGCCTGCCTTATACCGCAATCCCACCACCTGCGGCTCTCTGTGCTAATGCATTGGAAGCTTACTCCTCTTTCTCAACGGTTTAGCTGTTAATCCGTATCTTAATACATAGGGCGGGTTTTGTCAACTGATTTTTTGCAAAGCTGTATCCGTTGCACCTGTTGTTATGAGAAATTTGAAGAAAAATTTCAGTAAATTTCAGATAATACAGTGTCCGGCTAGGTAAAAAATGTGCTATACTTAAGGTAGCAAAACAAGGGAGGTCGGTCATATGAGCGATAACATTATGTGATCACAATCGAGCGTCAGTACGGAAGCGGCGGACGTATTACAGGTATGCGCCTTGCAGAAGAGTTGGGTATTCATTATTATGATGAAGAGATCCTGAAAATGACATCAGAGACCAGTGCTATTGGAGAACAGTACTTCCGTCTTGCAGATGAAAAAGCAGGGAATAACTTATTATATCGTACAGTTACCAATATGAAGCCGGAGCTTTCCGCACCTGTAAAGGATGGACATAGGCTTACATCACCGGAAAATCTGTTCCGCTTCCAGTCTGAGGTCATCCGCAAGCTGGCAGAGTCTGAAAACTGCATTATCATTGGACGCTGTGGCAATTATGTTCTTCAGGATCAGTTAGATGATGTAGTCCGCATTTTCGTCTATGCAGATACGGTTACCAGAGTCCGCAGAGTTATGGACGTAGACAAGGTAGACGAAGAAGAAGCACTGCGCCGCATGAAGAAGATCGATAAGGAGCGCACAGAGTATCATAAATATTTCACTGGCAGAAACTGGATGGATATGGAAAATTATGACCTTCCTATTAATGCCAGCCGTATTGATTATGATCAGATGATCAAACTGATCAAAGATTATCTGAAACTTCGGGGAATGATCGACTGATCGTTATGACGATGCTCTTTAGAGATGGTAGATCCGCCTATGGATGGGGCAGCAATGTAGCAACATGAGGTAGCAGATGGATATTTTAACAGGAATACTGATCCCTTTTATAGGAACCACAGCAGGCAGCGCCTGCGTGTTCTTCCTGCGGGGAGAATTAAAGCCCGGAGTGCAGAAAGCATTTCTGGGCTTTGCTTCGGGAGTGATGGTGGCTGCTTCTGTGTGGTCCCTTCTGATCCCGGCTATGGAAATGAGTGATGGACTTGGAAGACTGGCTTTTCTTCCGGCAGTAACTGGCTTCCCTTTTTAGGAATGGCGTTTTTGCTGTTTCTGGATATGGTAGTTCCTCATCTTCATATGGATACGGATCAGCCGGAAGGCGCAAAAAGCAATTGGAAAAAGAGCACTATGCTGGTTCTTGCAGTGACCTTACATAACATACCGGAAGGAATGGCAGTTGGTGTGGCTTTTGCAGGTATGCTGGCAAAAAGTGAGTCCATTACACTGGCAGGCGCCATGGCATTGTCACTGGGAATTGCGATCCAGAATTTCCCGGAAGGAGCGGTTATCTCCCTTCCTTTAAAAGAAGCGGCAGGGCAGAAAAAAGCCTTTGTCTACGGTATGCTTTCCGGTATTGTAGAGCCCATCGGCGCCGGTCTTATGCTGTTATTGGCAGAAAAACTGGAGCCCTTTATGCCATATTTCCTTTCCTTTGCAGCAGGTGCCATGCTTTACGTAGTAGTGGAAGAACTGGTGCCGGAAGCATCAGAAGGGGAACATTCCAATATTGGTACCATCGGATTTGCCATTGGGTTTGCATTGATGATGGTCCTTGATGTGGCATTGGGATAATGCAGGTTGTGTTACTTTCGCCACTCCACAGTCAGTTCTGCTTTTCGTCTTGGTCTTGGAGCAGGTGCTTCATCTGCGTAGCCTACAGCCAAGGCAGCATAGAGCTGGCCGTCAGCATTTAACCAGTGATTTAATTCTTCCTGAGCAAAAAAAGCGTATTACAGATCCAAAGACTTCCAAGGCCCAGTTCTGTGGCAGCCAGTGTCATGTTTTCAATGGCAGCTCCCATGGACTGGGCATTGCATATTTCTGACACACGTTCATCAATGGCCAGCGGCTGATCCATAGGAGAGGCCAGAGGGTCTGTGATAAAAAGTAATAACAGGTGCTTCTTTTCATGATCTTAAGGGGTTGCCCTGGCACCATCTAAATAAGGGGCACTTTCTGGGAGAAAAGGCTGTTTTTCTTCCCGTTTCAGTCCTGCTTCCATGGCTTTAAGGACCTGTTCCTTTGCAGAGCCTGTTGTTACGATAAAATGCCATGGCTGCCGGTTTTTAGAGGAAGGAGCCAGCATGCCGGCTTTTAATATTTCTTCTATTAATTCTTTTTTTCACAGGAATGTCTTTATAGCGGCGGATGCTCCGTCTGCTTTCTATTTCTTTTATCATGAGTACAGATCCTTTCATTGTATAGGATGTTGTGAGATTGTATTATTTCGGTCGCACGGTCAGTCGGCGGATATGTCCGTCTGCGGTCAGCTGCTGTAAGCTGGCAATAGCCATGACCTGGTAACCGCCGTAGGAGGCGATAAATTCTGCCTGTGAGCCGTTCAGGATCGTGGGCGATAATATGGAATACTGACAGAAGAGAAACTTATTCCGGAAAAACATGGAAATGGCTTCTTTTCCATATAAATGAAATTCGTGCTGGGATGTGCCGTTGGCGCAGTAATCACAGTAGTGGCCGTTTTTGGTAAATAATTCTGCCAGGGCTTCAAAATCTTTTGTTTCAAGAGCTGTGAGATATTTCTGGATAACAGGTTCCATGAAAGTTTCCTTTCTAATATACCTTTTTCTGAATTGAGAAGGGCGTCTGTGCCGCCGTCCACAAACATGATAATGCCGTTGACGCCTCTTGCTTCTTTGAATAAGGAAATTAATGGCAGAGGCGATCTCATCCGGTTCCATAAGAGTCTCTTTGCCATATTTGGTAGGAATAGGAAGG
>ENA-OQES01001017-OQES01001017.1-human-gut-metagenome-genome-assembly--contig:-NODE-1017-length-11104-cov-3.013392_pt1 | contig 11104 bp, 17 predicted proteins | sample MGYA00242798_ERZ504641 | MGnify/ENA primary metagenome ERZ504641 (study PRJEB26092, sample SAMD00036327) | human gut metagenome | host: Homo sapiens | study: EMG produced TPA metagenomics assembly of... | reverse complement strand
TGAAAGCCATCATCCCCCATGTTCATCTATTGGTGTACTCAGTAAAAGATGGAGAAGGGTATCTGACAAAGCAGTCGATTGAGGCCATGCGTTCTGAGCTGGCGCATGATATTTTCCGTCAGGATTTTGCAAATATTTATGAGGAACAGGCGCAGTCTCGTATGGATTTAAAGGAACGGTCGGAAGTTGTAATGAAGACATGGATAGATGAAATACGGGCGGGGACGCTTAAGAGTTCGGAAATTGAAACCAGTATGATGCAGCTTTCTAAACGGCTGCAGAATACAGGTGGGAAAAAGGTTTATGGCTACCTGAAGAGAGATGTGAAGGATCTGGTCGATCACATCGTAGACGAGTTGGAGAAAGATGACCGGGTGTCTGCCCTGTACCGGGAATTGGGGGCTATGGCAGGATGAGATTGTGAAGACCTACCGAAAACAGACGGAAGAATTACCGCCTTTATCAAAACAGCCTAAATTAAAAAGTATCAAAAATATGGTGATTGCAGAAGCATTGAGGCTTGGCAGTCACAATTTTTTGTTTGAAGAGAATGAAGATGGATACTCAGAACCAAAGGACGACTTTTTTTATACAAGAACCAAATCCGGTAGCAGAGCTGACAGGGGAACTAGATTCGGACTATGCGGAGGAGGAACTCAAGCAAGAGCATTTTTTCCTAATGGCAGCAAAAGAAAAATCCAGTTCCAACTGGTGGACAGATGGATATATACAGGCTAGGAATTATTTGTATGGCAGCGATTCTACATTACAGGATTTTGAAAAGGCATATCAGAAGTTCCTTCAGGAAGCAGAGCAGGGGAATGGGTTTGCCATGCACGACCTTGGCCGGATGTTTGCGGATGGCTTGGGACGGGATGCGGATGTTGGGCTGGCACAGAAATGGTATGAGAAAGCATTGGAAGCATTTCTTGTAAGAGAAGAATCCGTAAAGAAAAAGGAGAAACCCTATCTGCAATATCGTATTGGGAAAATGTATGCTTCTGGTTTGGGAGCAGAACAAAATTATGAAAAGGCGGCACACTGGTTTTCTCAGGCGGCTGCAATGGATCATAAGTATGCCCAGTATTCGCTGGCTGGGCTTTACCGGCGGGGCCGGGGGGTGGAGCAAAATGATATACGGGCGTTTTCTCTATATATGAGTTCAGCAGAGCAGGGAAATCCTTATGCCAGCCTGGAACTGGCGAAGATGTATAGGGATGGTTTGGGTACAGAGCCGGATTTACAGCAGGCAGAGTGGAGATTTCAGAATGCGTATTCCGGTTTTGTGGTTCTGGAAGAAAAAAGTCATGATGATAAACTCCAGTACCGGATTGGTCAGATGCTTCATACTGGAACGGGAACCAGCAAAGATGATGAGGGGGCGGCCAGGTATTGGGAAAAGTCTGCAAAGCTGGGGAATATCAATGCTCAGTATGCACTTGGAACACTCTGGCTGGAAACGGGAAGTGGAGACAGCGGCCAGGCAGTGGAATGGCTTACAAAGCAGCAAATGCAGAGCACTCAGCTGCCCAGTATGTGTTGGGGAAATTATACCAGGATGGTGTGTATTTTGAATAAAGATATGGATCAGGCCATGAAATTGGTTCCGCTCTGCAGCGGAACTTGGAAATGAATATGCTGCATATCGGATGGGATGTTTGTTGCTTTTGGGGGCAGGAAATACCGAAGGATGTGGAATGCGGCTGTGAAGTGGCTCAGCCTGTCAGCGGAAAAAATGGAAATCCGTATGCGCAGTATCGGCTTGGAATGCTATATCTCAAGGGGGAAGAGTATTCTCCTCAAGTGGAAGTGGCAATGAAATGGCTTCAACAGGCAGCGGAGCAGAAAAAATGAATGGGCCTTTTATCAGTTAGGGAAGTTATATCTTTCAGGAGAACATGTAACGAAAAATGTGGAAACAGCAGTACATTACCTAGGACTATGTGCGGAAAAAGGAAACCAGTATGCCCAGTATGTATTGGGAAAGTTATATCTCTGTGGCAGAGATGTTTCCCGTGATCGGGAAAAGGCAGTGGAATATCTGACAGCATCGGCAGAACAAGGAAATCTGTATGCCAGTTTTTTTACTGGAACATCTGGATGCATATCAGGATCCATCCTTGTTTCTGGCAGCAACCAGACTGCTTCATCATCTGGAAAAGCTGTTTTGCGAAGAAGTACAGAGACCAATGGAAATGAAGCGGTATCAGATTGACCGGAAACGACGCAGGAAACTGTTAGAGAAAAAGCAGGCTCAAGGACATCATAGGGAGGATCAGGAGCCGGCACAAGGTATTTATTGACGAAGGAGGATGGCATGGGAGAATTTGTTTATTTTACGGAAGAACAGAAACAGAGGGCCAATGCGGTGGATCTGGAAGATTTTCTTTCCAGGCATGGGGGAAAAGCTGCTTCGTTCTGGAAGAGAAAAGCGCCTGGCCAGTGATCACAGTATTACAGTGACGGGGAAATCGATGGTATGATCACGCGACAGAAAAGGGAGGCTGTGCCATTGACTTTGTGCGGATGTTTTATAACCAGAGCTTTCCGGACGCAGTTACAATGCTGCTTGGCGGAGAACAGGGAGTTGCATACCGGGAAAGCGTGAATCAGCAACTAGAACCGAAAAAAGCCATTCGTACTTCCAGAGGCGAACCAGACCATGCACCGTGCTTTTGCGTATCTGATAAAGACAAGGTGTGTGGATCCTAAAGTAGTATCTGTATTTGCAGGAAAACACATGATTTATGAAGATGTCAAATATCATAATGTTGTGTTTGTGGGTTTTGATTCAGATGGAATTCCACGCCATGCACATAAAAGGGGAACCTGTCAGAAGGGACAACCATTTAAGGGGAATGTAGAAGGATGTGATCCAAGGTACAGTTTTCGTTGGATTGGGAAGAGTAATACCGTGTATGTATTTGAGGCACCGATTGATATGCTGTCTTTTATTTCCATGTATCAAAAGGGGTGGATGGATCATAGTTATGTGGCACTCTGTGGGGTGGCAGAACATGCGTTGATGCAGCTTTTGAATGATGCACCGCACATCTCCCAAATTGCTTTATGTCTGGATCATGATAAGGCGGGAATCCAGGCAAGGGAACGGATAAAGAAAAACCCTGTCTGAGCGGGGATACCATATGGTATTCTCGCTTTTTTCAAATCTTAAGGATTGGAATGAGGATCTTCAAGAACTGAAGAAGCCACCGCCGGAATATATGAATAGACAGCAGACAGTTATACAGATGATGTGAGAGGAGGGGAGTAGGATACAGGGAGTCATTATATTTATTTGTATAGGTTTGGGGATGTTCGCTGTAATCGGCAGTCTGGTAATGATATCAAATCATTATACCTTAAACGGAATTAAATCGAGAACGGTAGGAGACGGGCAGTATGGAACTGCACGGTTTGCAACGGAAAAGGAAATACGGGAAACGTATGCACATGTACCATATGAACCGGAACAATGGAGAGCAGGAAAGCATCTACCAAAAGAGCAGGGGCTGGTAGTTGGATGCAAAAAGAAAGGAAATTCCATTTCAGCACTGGTAGACAGTGGAGATATTCACTGTCTCATGATCGGGGCAGCAGGAGTGGGTAAGACCGCAAACTTCTTATACCCCAATATCGAATATGCCTGTGCTTCAGGAATGAGTTTCCTCACCACAGACACGAAGGGCGATCTGTTTCGTAATTATGCAGGTATAGCCAAGGAATATTATGGCTATCGGATTTCCATTCTGGATTTACGAAATCCCACCCGTTCTGATGGCAACAATATCCTGACGCTGGTTAATAAATACATGGATGAGTATTTAAAGAATCCTGAAAATCTGGCAGCAAAGGCAAGAGCAGAGAAGTATGCGAAAATTACAGCTAAAACAATTATCTGCTCTGAAGGGGCTTCTGCCAGCAGTTATGGACAAAATGCCTTTTTTCTATGATGCAGCAGAAGGTTTGCTGACTTCTGTGATTCTGTTGATTGCAGAGTATTGCCCGCCAGAGAAACGCCATATCATTTCTGTGTTCAAGCTGATTCAGGATCTTCTGGCGCCATACCCCCGTGAAGAACCGGAGCCTGTTCCAGTTACTTATGGATAAGCTGCCACCTACTCACAAGGCGAAGTGGTTTGCAGGAGCAGCTTTAAATTCTGCGGATCAGGCAATGGCCTCTGTGCTATCCACAACAATGTCCAGATTGAATGCGTTTCTGGATTCTGAGATGGAACAGATCCTGTGCTTTGAGAGTACTTTGGACACGGAAACATTCTGTAGGGAAAAGTCAGCAATTTTTATTGTGCTGCCGGAAGAAGATAACACGAAGTATTTTATGGTATCCCTGTTTTTACAACAGCTTTACCGGGAAATGTTGACGATTGCAGATGAACATGGAGGAAAGCTGCCCAACAGAGTCATGATGTTTGCAGATGAAATCGGAACCATACCAAAAATTGAATCCATGGAGATGATGATTTTCCGCAGGCCGTTCAAGACGGATCAGCATGGTTCCTATCATTCAAAGCTTTGCGCAGTTGGAAAAGAATTATGGAAAAGAAGGTTCCAGTATTATCATCGATAACTGCCAGGATATTTTGTTTGGAGGTTTTGCACCAAACTCAGAGAGCGCAGAAATCTTATCAAAAGCATTGGGAAACAGAACGGTGTTGTCTGGTTCTATATCCAGAGGAAAAAATGACCCCAGCCAGAGCCTGCAAATGATGAGCAGACCATTAATGGCGCCGGAGGAGTTAAAGACCTTGCCAAAAGGGAATTTCATTCTTGCTAAGACAGGGGTATGCCCTATGAAGACAAGACTTCCTTTGTTTTTAAAATGGGGTATCCGGTTTGAGGAGGTTTATGAAGTCCCGGAACAGGCAGCAAGAGAGGTTGTATATGCTGACCGATTGGAATTGGAGGAGGAAATAGTAAGGCGGTCTGATTTTGATGAGGAAGACTTATGGAGGGGATCTGTTGAAAGCGGAAAGTTGGAGGAGGCTTCTTTTTTAGGGGGAAAGGCTCATGGAGAGACAGCGAAGGCAAAAACAGCATAAGGCAGCTACTCGAAGACTACCTCTTAGAACTGATTAGCAGAGAGGAGAACAGATGGCTTATTTTTCTCAAAATTTATTCTTCAGATCTGCCTCATCGGGCTAAAGCTGTGTATATGTATTTGAAAGACCGGAGTAATACAGACGGACAATGCTATCCTGCGATTGGTACTATCGCAAAGGAATTAAACCTATCACGGAGAACTGTAGAGCGGGCGATTCAGGATCTGGTAAAGGCTGGGCTTATAAAAAAGGAACAGAGGTGGCGTGAAAACGGAGGAAAAAGCAGTCTTTTGTATACGCTGATAGACAGCAGCTAAAAGATACGCCACCAAGGGATCAGTTTGTTTTCTTGGTGGCATATGGGATATGGCAATATGACATATGAAGAGAAGGTATCACTTGAAGAAATATAATAATCAGAGAAAAAATTAGACAGTTATCTATCAAAAAAAGAAGGTGAGTGTGAGGTTAATGCGTATCAAATTTTTGGTGAATATAAAACAACTTAGGGTAAGAAAAATATTCCCGAATAAAACAATATGTGGTGTAATAAAAGACAATGCTATGTGAATTAAAAAGGGTGTTGCGATGAATCAATATATTGGACAGCAATTTGCTGCTTTAAGATACGCAAAAAAATATTTTGGTTGTTGAAGAAACTACATCTGCTGGTGGATGCGGCTCCTTCAACGCGGCTTCTTCATGTCCTGCGTCAGCCTGTCTTTATGACAGTGCGGCGTGGGGCTTTTTTATTGCCTGAAAGGAGTATGAGAACATGAGTCTGAAATATACCTGCCCCAGCTGTGGAACCCCATTGGGTTATGAGGGATTGTGTTGGAAATGTAAGTGCGAGCAAGAACGGCAAGCTGCTCTGGCCTGGATGCCGGAACAAATTGTCGAAAACAAAGAAACTTGATACAGAACATCCAGAGGCTGGCTGATATGGAGGACCCAGAGTTCGCCGACTTTTGGCAGCTGCTTGGCTACCATGATGCCATCACCCCGGAGATTCAGCGAGTGGCACTGGCCGCAGAGGTGTTCTGGCCCTGTGAGATCTATTATCATGCTCCCGCCGATGTGCGGGATGGTCTGATCCATGCGCTGTTGTCCGCAGAATATTCCAGCGCGGCCTCCAACCTGATGAGTTGCCTTGCTATGCAAGGAGATGACAAGGCAATGGAGACTCTGCTGGAGCTGGAGCGAAATCCCCGGCCCTGGCGTAAGGGTCTCTATGTAGATCCATCCAGCTATGCGCAGATCGGAGGCTGGACCTTCGACAAGGAGGGCCAGAGAATCCGACTGGGCTTCGATACCTGCTATCCTATGGTCAAGGGAACCACTGGCGAGAAATCTCCCGTCCGCATTGGCCGAGCACGGGAGGACACCTGTCCCCACTGCGGCGGGCGGATGGTGGATATTTTGGTGCTGGATGGCCGGGATGAGCGGCTCCGGTTCCTGGGGCTGGATGGTATCCTGACTGCCACCTGCTGCCCCAGCTGCGTGGGATTCCTCAAAGGCCCCGCCTTCAACCGGTTCGCTCTGGATGGCGGCGTGGAGGTCTTTCCCTCCGAACTCTTTGACGGCGCGGAGAAGACGGATTGCTATGTCAGTCCCGAGGACTACAAGGCCCTCACGGAAAATCCCTTTGTGCTGGGCGAAGCGCCTGTGTCCCTGTTTTACGGTGCGGCCTGTCAGGATGTGAATACCATCGGCGGCTTTGGCAACTGGGTGCAGGATGCAGAATATGCCACTTGTCCCCACTGTGGGAAGCCTATGAAGTATCTGGCACAGATCCAGTGGGATACGGTGTTTGACTGTGCGGAGGGCACGCTCTATGTGGAGTTCTGCTCGGACTGCCAGATCGTGTCCATGCAGCACCAGCAGACCTGAAAAAGTCGCACAGTATGAAAAGAGAAATACCAGCAGGTATTTGCGTAAGGAGGCGTCCACTATGTGCGAGCACTGCCGAAACATTCAAACATGGAGAAAATTTGACGCCCCAAAGGACTATCTGGCCTGTATTGCTTACATTCAGCAGTTGGTGTCGGAGGGGGAATTTGAACTGATGCAAGAGGAATCCACCTGCCCACTGGAGAAGGTAAAGACAGAGGATGGCTGGGCAGACGAAATTATGGCTCACATGATTAGGTGCAAGCACTGCGGCCAGATCTTCACCTGTGTGGTCAACACCTGGCGAGGCAGTGGACACTTCAAAAAAGGCAAAGCATGACACAGAAAAGGCGGTGAAATGATGAATCAGGCAGAAAAAGCAGAGCTGCTGGAGCAGCTTGAGCAATGGAATAAGAAGGACGAGTATTCCCGGTGTATCCGGGCCATCGAAGCCATCCCGGAACAGGAGCGGGGCTATCTGCTGACCGTCAAGCTGAGTCGGGCTTACAGCAATCTGGCGGTGCTGGGAGATCATGGAGAGCATGGGACCGACGGTGAAGTGGACGGGGATCTCATCCGACACGCCATTGAGCTGCTGGAGTCCGTCCGCGCCCAGGGTGAGAACGATCCCTACTGGAACTCCCGGATGGGCTATTCCTGCCTGATGGCGTACCGCTCCGCAGCCACCGCCTATGAATACGCAAAATGCTGGCTGGCCCTGGCCCCGGATGACCCAGCCGCCCAAAAGCTGGTTCGGGACTGCGAGGAATATCTTGAGGAGGAAAAAGCCTTGGAAATAGATTTGAAAGAACGGGAGGAATTTATTCGGCGGGAAACTCCCGATGATGAAAAGGGGGTTATATGTAAATGAACAGCGAACAGATCACAGCATTTTTACAAGAGCATTGGTACATTGCCTCGGTGCTCATCGGGGCCGTGATTTTGTTTGGAGCGATCCGCAACTGGAACTGGCTCTGCGACCCCACTGGTACGCGGGATGCCCATCGACACAGCAGAGGATACCGGCGTGTGGTTTTCTTTCTGCTGGGTGTCCTCTTGATTGTGGTGAGTATCTGGGGATTTGTGCTGAAATTGAAATAGGAGGAGAAAGACTATGATGACTGAGAAATATCCCACCTGGCTCATCGGCCATGTGAAAGAATGGGCGGAGAAGCGTTTGCCCACCGTGATACTTTGTTCCACCACCGGCAATGAACTGCTGGAGGTTTGGTATTACGGAGATCTGCTCACGGTGAAAGGAGAACCCCAATCCTATATCATAGATAGCGACGAGGCCCCCGGACTGGTGACAGCCCGTGACCCGGAGAGCGGCGAGGAGTTCGTCATCTTTGACGGTGGACGGCATGGCTACGACAATATGTTCTGCGATGAACATGATCCATCCGAGCTGGAGCACCGCCCCCTCAAGCGGTATGAGATCCCCGCCTCCAAGTTGGTGCTGGAGCTGGGGTACAGCATTGACTATGAGGACGAAAAAGAGAACTTTGAACCGGATGAGGCGGATACCGTGGAACTGATCAACGGTGAACGGATGCCGTGGGAGCAGGCCAAGCGGGACGGCATCGACTATATCGCCCTTTACTATGTGAACGAGAAAGGAAAACCAGTCCAGATCCTGGACGCAGAGCTGGCCTGAGTATACCGCAGCCAGATGACGGGATAAAGGAGGGCGACAGCGTGATCGGGACAGATGAAAACCGGGCGGTGCTCCATGTGGAGGTCATCTTCTGGAGCGGCAAACGAAAAATACCACCCAGCCTGGTCAGCGGAAAGTATTGTCCCCATTTTGTGGTCACAGGAACTACAGAATATTTGGGTGTATGCTTTCTGGACGGAACCGAGTGTACATTTGATACACCAGCTTTGGGAAATGCCCAACCCCTATATCCAGATACCATTGACTATGCCCCGCTGGAAAACAATGCGGAATTTTTGATCTATGAGGGAGCCAATGCCGTTGGCAAGGGCCGGGTGCTGGGCCGAACCGTTCCCTATAAAGTGAAACAACAACGAAAGTAGGTGCCTTATGTACCAAATTGCATATATTGGCCGCTGGGAGACCCTCCCGGAAACGGCTGCCGCCATCTGTGACCATGACACTCCCAAGTTGGAGGCGTTGCTCCAAGGCGGGCTGGATTTGGGTGCTCCTATCCAGCTCAGCGAATACATCAAGCTGATGCCATTGGAAATCGCGGTTTTTCGGAACGATGTGCCTATGATTCACTTCCTGCTGGAGCATGGAGCTGATCCCGGTCTGGCAGAGGAACAGCCCCTGCTGCTCACCGCTGCCCGCTGTTGTGGGCCGGAGGTGGTCACCCTCTTTGCTGGACAGGCCGTAAAACTCAGCCCGAAGCAGAAAGAGCGTGCCTTCCAGGAAGTACGCTGGGGCAAGCGCCCGGAGAATATCCCGGTGCTGGAGCAAGCCGGGATCACAGTGGACAAGTTTGGCGGCGAGGCATTCCGGGCCGCTGTGTCTGATGGAGAGGCCAAAACTTGCCAAACTCCTGCTGGAAAAAACGGTGCAGACATCAATTACCACAAGCCGGACATGGTGTTCCCTTATGCTTCCACCCCTGTCACCGAGGCCGCCCGCTCCAACGATTTCCCTATGGTGCGCTGGCTCGTGGAACAGGGGGCCGACATCACCATTGCCGACAAATACGGCGACCGGCCTTACACCGTGGCGGTGCAGAACAAAAATCAGGAGCTGGCCGACTACTTAAAAGCCCTGGAACCGGAGGACTGGCACAATGAGCAGGAAAAGATCCGGCAGCTCATGCCCTACAAGCTGCCCGCCAAGCTGGTGGAATACTTGAAGACCGGCCCCCTGCGTTTGGAATTCCCGGAGCAGGAGTGGGTGAAATGGGCGGAGCTGTACGCCTACATGGATGTGCAGGAGATGACCTGGAAACGAAAAAGGCTGCTCTCCCTCATGGCGGCCATGGACAATTACAGCGACTACCTGCTGCTGTGGAGCCCCAGGGACAAAAAGCTGTGGTATCTGGACATCGAGCACGAGGAGTTCCATCCCCTGGCCAAATGGGAGGAATTTATCGCTGATCCCGGAAAATATCTCAATGGAATGATCGAGGGCGAGTTTGAGGAATAAGGAGCAAACCGATGACATCAATAGACTTTCTGAACAAGGTACATAAAAACCTGGACTCGCAGGAATACAGCCTCTCTTATTCTCCGGCCAAGTTCAAGAATTATATGCTGTACTGCAATGGCAACTTCATCGGCGGCCTGTTCGATGAGGAACTGTGCTTCGTCTACGCCGACAGCGTGAGTGAGCTGTTGGGACAGCCGGAACCCGTCTATCGCGGATACTCCAGCACCGCCCAGCACAGGATGCTGGTGATCCCGGAGGAACACTGGGCAAAGGCGCTGAAACTGCTCTATGCCGAGAAATTTGACTGGAGCCGGTTGGTGTACGACATCACATACACCAGCATTGGCGCGGCTGTGGTGGAGGACTTCTACGACGAGAATGTGGTATTCCTGCGCTTCTGCTTTGAAAAGGAGCTGTTGAAAAAGAATCCTCTGGACCGGCAAGGCCGTATCCTGCGGATGGTCTATATCAACCAGGACTTGACAAATACCGGTAAATATTTGTTTCCTGAGTTGCTGGACAAGTTCCTTGCCTTTTTTGATAGGAAAGGAAAAACCAGTCTGGAAACCATGCTGAATCGGTGGTACACCGCGCTGGAGAAGGAGTACCGCAGCCAGACGGCGGGATAAGGAGGACTGCACCAATGTTTGAAGAATTCTATGAGATGTACGAGTCCGAGGAGCAGGAAGTGGTCGCTCTGATCAATCGCTGCATCGGGGGGACGGATATAACAACAGGGGGCAACTTTTTGGGAAACTGACCGTTGTGACGCTGGGCGTGGTATTTGTGACACCGGCAAGGTCACCACCTAAATGAGGAGCGGCTGGAGTGGCCGGTCACGATGAGGCAGCGTCACAGCGAAAAGGGGTCTGGGAACGCTTTACAAAAGCGAGCAGATCTGCCGCCTGAAGATCCGCCAGATGAAAGAGGATGGGCAAAAGATCTGGTGTCATGGCCCTGGTGTATCTCCCCAGGTGGTCAAGGCCCACGAGGACTGTCCGGAACTTCAAGCCGTTCTGGA
>ENA-OQES01001016-OQES01001016.1-human-gut-metagenome-genome-assembly--contig:-NODE-1016-length-11117-cov-5.179163_pt1 | contig 11117 bp, 15 predicted proteins | sample MGYA00242798_ERZ504641 | MGnify/ENA primary metagenome ERZ504641 (study PRJEB26092, sample SAMD00036327) | human gut metagenome | host: Homo sapiens | study: EMG produced TPA metagenomics assembly of... | reverse complement strand
TTGTCAATAGTAAAAAAATAAAGGTTTTTTTTATTTCTTCTGACAAAATATTACAAAATAATTAACAAAATGGACGTTGAGATTAATCAAAAAAGGGGAATAATTACAAATGGTGGAGGGTGATAATTATGAAAAAACTATTAAAACAGTTGACATATCTATGGTTGATTGATAAAATTACGGCGTAACAAAAATTAACAATTATGTAACAATTAAAACTTCCAACAAAAGATAAGGCTTGAAATAAAGGAGGTTTTATATGAGTAACATGCGGATGAAGCATAAGCTTATCATGTCAATGATGGCAGGGATGATCATAATTCCGGGGAGTGTAGTCAGAACACAGGCGGCAGAAACTGATGACAGTGAGAAGAGTCTGGTTCCGGTTACAGGAATTGAAAACATTTTGGAAGCATCATATCAGACAGAAATAAAGAACAATATCAATCTGTATCTGGTGCCGACAGAAGAGGGAGAGTATTTGAATATAGCGTTTTCTAATACGGGGGATTATACCTATATTAGAAGCGAAGCAGATGAAAACAGTGAATGGGTTGGAAAATTATATTCTGATTCAGCGGCAGTTGTGTTGGAATATTTGGATGGATGGACAAAGATTCGGTCGGGAAATGCAGAGGGGTATGTTCCGACCGAAACATTGTTCACAGGAGAAGAAGCCCGTTCGAGGTCAGATGAGTATACAAATGAGAATGTTACAGTCACAGCAGATTGTCTGAATGTCAGAGAAGGACATGGGACAGATACTACCGTATTAACCCAGATCGGTCAGGGAGAAGAATATCTTGTGACAGCAGATCCTGTAGATGGCTGGTATCCGATACAGGTCGGTGAAGTTAATGGCTGGGTGTGCGGTGATTATGTTATAGAGGAAAGTTCTTATTCTTACGGGGAGACAAAAGAGGAAGAACGAAAAACGAATGGAAGCAGAAGAAGCTGCGGCTGCGGAGGCGGAAGCAGAAGCCCAGGCTGCAGAAGCGGCGGCTCAGTCAGTTGCGTCAGGGCAGGAAGTTATTGATTATGCCTGTCAGTTTATTGGGAATCCATATGTGTGGGGCGGTACAAGTTTAACAGATGGGGCGGATTGTTCAGGATTTGTCCAGTCCGTGTATGCACATTTTGGTATAAGCCTTCCACGAACTTCTTATGAACAGCGAAGTGCAGGATATGAAGTGAGTTATGAAGATGCACAGCCAGGGGATCTTATCTTATATGAAGGACATGTTGGTTTGTATATAGGAAATGATCAGATCGTAAATGCAATGAATGAAGCTCAGGGAATTGGCATCAGCAGTGCGACGTATACGAATATCGTGGCTGTCAGACGGATTTATTAAAGAATAATAGAAAGAAAACGATGCATTGTCCAGAATATGTGTGGGAAATGAAAGATTTGACTGTAAATTCTAAAATCGGTATTTTCCAAGAAAAATATACGGATAGTCAAAATGCACAAAATATGACAAGAATATTCAAAATAGCAAAAAAAGTGAAAAAAACGTAGTTTTCAACTTATCAACATTGAAAAATCGAAAAAATGAGGAAAAATAAAAGATTCCTGAAAGTTATCCACATTATCAACAAAGAAAGATGTGAATAGTGTGGATAACTTTTGGAAATAAAAAAGAACATTCGTTTTGGTTATTGTTATGAAAATGACGATTTGTCGAAAAAAAAAATGAAAACTGATTGAACTTTTGAGTAGTGTGATAAACGGAAAAAAATTTGTGTGAAAATTTCAGAAAATTTCATGGAATGATAATGAAAATAAGGTTGCTAAATCATAGATCAGGGATTATAATAAAAATTACTGTTCAAGGGTGACAGAAATTAATTGAAAATAGAAATATGTAAGGAGGAAACAGTGATGGCAATTTCTAAAAGCACAACAATTGGCGAACTTCTGGTAACATTTCCAGAGTCAGCTCCGATTTTGATGGAGATTGGTATGCATTGTCTTGGATGCCCGTCATCTCAGATGGAGTCTCTTGAGGAAGCAGCTATGGTTCATGGAATTGATGCAGATCTGCTTGTAGAGAAGATCAATGCAGCAATGGCAGCCGCTGGTAAATAATTAAGAGAAAAGATATACAAGAAGCTGTTGTGCTCTCAAAAAAGGAGAGTATGGCAGCTTTTTAGTATCGTTAAAAGTTTTTGTGGATAACAAGTGAAAAAGACGGCCTGAAGTGTGGGAAAAGTTATTCCCATAATTCCAGACCGTCCTTTTTTATTCGTTGTTTAAATTGTGGATAACTTCTGAATTGCGTCTGCGGAAACAATGATTTTGCAATGCTCCTCCAGAAATGCAAGAACAGAAGAATCTCCCTTCTCAGGGGAACTGTACTCCGAAAGCATATTACATACTTTATTAAATTCCTGATCTGCGCCATCAGCAGGTGCCAGCGCAAGGATAAAGGTATTATTATTCTCCTCGTCCTTATATAATGTATTTGCACCTGTATAGAACGGAGCAAGCAGGCGGGAAGCCTCAATTACGGAATCTAACGTGTCGAAGGAGAACAGGCGGACCGGAAATGTCGGTACTGTTTCTTTAGGTTCCGGATCTTTTGCTTCGGAAGCAACTTCTTTCACTTTGTTAAGCAGATCAAAGAATTCATCTGCGCCCTGAAGCTTTTCAAGAACATTGCTGTTCGGTGTATCAGAATCTCCGGCAGGTGTAAACTTGGAAAAACGTGTATCAAGTTCTTCCGGATCCTCCACCTTTGTTATGATTAAGGTGATAGAGTCTGAAGAAGAAGGAATTGCTTCTATCATCAGAGGAAGGTCATCTGTCTCGAATCCAAAGTCGAAAGATGCCTGCTGCATCATATCTCGAAATAGTGATTTTGCTTTCTCGGTACCATAAGCCAGTTCGCTGATCTTGAGATTGCGGGCTGCAAGATCGGCATGTGTCAAAGTACAACGAATCTGATTGTCATTGATTTTTTCAATTTTCATATGATCACATCCTTATGTCTTATGATATTAAGATAATCTGTGGATTAAGAACTGTTCATTATGTTCATAACTAGATATATCTTTTCATCGTTTAGTATAAACAAAAAAAGAAAAGATGTAAAGGAAAACGAAAATTGTTTATAACTATTTTAGGTTATCAACAAATCCCACCCACTTATCAACAATAAAACACATTGAAATTCCAAAAAGGCTGCTCATATAATGGCACTTACAGAAGACACACCATTTGATAAAACAGAATGTTAAGAAAGGAGGCACTGAAAGCATTTCTGATTTTCGAAAAAAAAATTTCAATTCCCTGAAATCAAGGGGAAAATTCACAATAATTATGAGAAGGAGACCCTCCGAAGATCAGGGTTGTCTTCTTGTCCGTCACTTGTTCTACAGTATGTCACAGATACCTTTTATGGTCGAAGATGGCGGACAACGTTTTATCAGGATCCCAGGAGAGAAGGAGTACATACGATATGAGAACGGAAGATGGATATAAGGAATTATATGCGGAACTAAGAGGTTATGAAGAAAAAGGAGTGGACATAGTTATGGATGGATATCCGATGAGTCCATTGCAGATTGTGACAGCATATATGGCCAGAGAAGAAGGTACTTATATGAGAGATTATGTGATTGATCCAGAAGGAAGGATAGAATCATTGGTTTTTACAGATGTGAATCATAACAGACAGGCAGAGATTACCCCTTGAACTGCCGGACAGAAGTATATTTGTAAGCTGTTATAATTGATAGAAGATGGACAGACATTTAAGGTGTAACAACTTTTTGATATGTACAACTGTTGTAGATGCAATTTGTTAATGACGCAAGATGAAAATATGATATAATGAATTCCAGAATCATTATTTTATCCAGAGATGTGGAGATATTAGAAATACACACAGCAGAGCGTAAGGAACTGTTTGTGTAAGAAAGCGCCAGAGATATAAAAAGTTGCAATCAGGAGGGTTGGCATGGACAAAAGAAAAGGCAGTACCCATGCGCGAAGCAGGGGAAGAGTAGAAGGACAATCTGGACATCCGGGGAGTTCCCGGAGAAAGGGAAGACCAATGACAACAGGTAGAGGCAGAAATGGAAGGTCAGGAACACGACGTGTGAAGAAAGTGAATAGAGCGCGGAAAAGACGTAACAAAATTCTTTTCGTAATGATCATCATATTATTGATCATGATTTTGGCAGCAGGCGCAGTTTTCTTTAAGAGATACGGTTCATCAAATGAGGAAGCCGATAAAGAACAATATTATGGAATAGAAAACAGTGATGATCTGGCATTGATCATTAATAATGAAGTAGTGAAAAAAGAAGAGAGTTCCGCGGAATCTTCTTCCGATTCTTCTACAGATAGTGTTATACCGGGTAAGGTTTTTGATGGACAATATTATGTAGCATATCAGGTTCTTCGTGATAAGATAAACAGCAGATTTTACTGGGATGCGAACGAACGGGTGCTTTTATATACCTTGCCGGATGGAAATATTTCTGTAAGTGAGAACAGCAGTGAATATACAGCAGTGAACGAAACAAAAAGTGAAGATTATGTAATTCTTAAGACGGATGGAGATATCGCATATATCGCACTTCCGTTCATACAAGAGTATACGAATATGGAATATTCTGTGGAACAGGAACCAAACAGAGCAATTATCACATCAAAGTGGGGCGAGATCGAGACAGCAGAAGTGAAGAAAGACACACAGGTTCGTTATCTTGGTGGCGTTAAGAGTCCGATACTGACAGAGGTTAAAAAAATCGGACAAGGTGACAGTGCTTGAAGACGAAGATGACTGGATGAAAGTTGCCACAGCGGATGGTTATGTAGGATATATTAAGACCAAATTTTTAAAGAACCAGAAAAAAGAAAAAACATCCAGAGATTTTACGGAACCGGTTTATTCAGATATGACAGAAGATCATTCGATCAATATGGCATGGCATAATGTGACGAATGTGGCAGCAAATAATGCGGTTCAGCAGGTACTTGCATCAACCAGTGGACTTACGACGATCGCACCAACCTGGTTTAGTCTTGCGGATACGGAAGGTAATATCAGTTCAATTGCAGATGCGGACTATGTGAATTATGCACATACGGCAGGACTGGAAGTGTGGGCTGTATTCCGGGATTTTCATGGTGGAACGAATTCCTATGATGAGACCTATGAGGCATTGCGTTATACATCAAAAAGAGCAAAACTGGAAGATCAGGTTGTAGCTGCGGCAGTGGCAGCAGGAGTGGATGGAATTAATTTAGACTTTGAATTGATTTCTTCCAAGTGTGGTGTGCATTACGTGCAGCTTGTGAGAGAGCTGTCTGTGAAGTGCCACCAGAATAATCTTGTATTTTCAGTTGATAATTATGTGCCACAGTCATACAATTCACATTATGATCTTAAAGAGCAGGGGATTGTGGCAGATTACGTGGTGATTATGGCTTATGATGAACATACAGAAGGATCCTATGAAGCGGGATCAGTGGCATCGATCAGCTATTTGCAGGATGGAATAGAAAAAAGCATTGAAAAAGGTATCAGCTGATAAAGTAATTGCCGGAATTCCATTTTTTACCAGATTATGGTTTGAGACAGCAAAGAGCCCGGAGCAACTTTCGGAAGAAGCCGGTACAGAAGCAGCATCTTATCCGAATAAAGTATCAAGTAAGGCACTGGGAATGGAAGAAGCAGCGCAGAGTGTTGTGAATGCGGGAGCAACAGCACAGTGGGATGAAAAGACACAGCAAAACTATGCAAAATGGTCTGCGGATGGCGGAACCTACCGTATCTGGCTTGAAGATGCTCAATCATTGGAAGCAAAGCTGAAGGTGATACAGGGAAATAAACTGGCAGGTGTGGCAGAATGGAGCCTGGGAAAAGAAGAAAGCAGTGTATGGAAGCTCATTTCTCAGTATGTAAATTAAATAAAAGATAAGTTAAAAAACCGGCTTCTCATTGCATATAGATAGAATATGTGAAGGGAGGTCGATTTTTTTGCAAAGAAAAATCAGGTTGATGATAGGGATTCTGATTATGACAGGGCTTATCGCAGGTTGTTGGAAAGTTTCGAAAAACTTACAGAAAGAATTAAAAGAAGAAATGGAGACAATCGGAGAAGCTGAAAAGTCAGACAGGATAGTTGTTTTAGATGCAGGACATGGGGGTTGTAGATAACGCAAGTGATGAAAACAACGAAAATACAAGGAGAAAGGCAACTGTTGTACCTATTAAAATAGAATATGTGTGAGAGGACAAGCCTTTCAGTAATGTAGACGTTCAGAAATGAGCGTCTATTTTTATACCCAAAATGAAAGGAGCATTAGATTTATGAAAAAGACATGGAAACGATTGTGTACGGGCTTCTTAGCTCTTGCAACTGTCGTTACTGCTTTACCGACTACACCCGTTCATGCAGAAAGTAAGCAATACTGGACGGAGTCAAAAGAGCGTGTCGGTATCGTTGAAAAAGTAATGAATGACGGTTCGATTGGTTCTACCTTTAATGAGGGACATTTGACCGTCGAGGGCGAGGACGCTTACTGTATCGACATTAACACAGATTTTAAGAATGGCTACAAGACCAGAGCTGACGCAAGCACCCGTATGAGTGCCGACCAGATAAGCGACGTTGCCTTATCTATCGAATATGTAAAACAGTACACAGACAGCCACAGCGGAATAAGCAAAAATCACGCTTACCTTTTAAGACAGCTTGTAGTCTGGCAGAGATTGAGCATACATCTAGGCTGGCAATGTGATAACGTGCGAGCTTCTTATGATGAAATTCCAAAGGCAACGCAGGACGAAGTTTTCGCTGGTGCGAAAGCCTTTGTCAAAGAAAATAAAGGACGCTATGAATGTGGCGGTTATATCTACTCTGGCGAGGGGCAGGAATTGGGACAATTCTGGGCGAAGCTGAATGTCGGAAATGCGAAATTACAAAAGACTTCCAGTAATACTAGCATTACAGACGGTAACGGGAATTACTCTATTGCAGGTGCAACCTATGGTGTCTTTTCTGATAAGGACTGCACGAAACAGCTTGCTCCCCTTACGACTGATGAAAACGGAAATACAGATATTGTAGAGGTAAAAGCAGGCACAGTCTATATCAAGGAATTATCCGCACCAGCAGGATATAAAGTGGATAAAACTGTATATTCCTTAAAGGTTGAAGCTGGAAAGACAGCAACATTGAAAGTATCTGATACGCCAAAAGTAACGGACACTTTGATTGAGCTTTTCAAGATTGATATGGAAACACAGAAAGACAATCCGCAAGGGAGCGCTTCTTTAGCAGGTGCGGAATTTACATGGAAGTATTATGCAGGCTTCTATAATAAAGACAATCTCCCTGCCGAAGCTACTCGTACATGGGTTACAAAGACAATCGCTGAAACAGACAGCGACGGGACAACTCACTACATCACAAAATTAGCGGACGCATACAAGGTATCTGGCGATAGCTTCTATATGCAGGACGGCAAGGCGGTTCTTCCACTTGGAACGCTAACCGTTGAGGAAACGAAAGCTCCAAACGGCTACTTGTTAGAGGGTGCATATATGCAGGCTGGTGATAAGTCCGAACAGATTAAGGGCTTATATGTAACACAGATTACCGAGGACGGCGACCTTGCCGTATTATCTGGAAGTAACCAGTTTTTCGTATCAGACAAGGTTATCCGTGGCGGTATCAAAATTCAGAAACGAGATTTAGAAACGGGCGATACAAAGCCACAAGGAAGTGCCACTTTGAAAGATACTGCCTTTGACATCATTTCCTTAAATGATAATTCTGTTTTGGTTGAGGGCAAGCTATACAAGAAAAATGAAGTGGTAAAGACAATTCGTACAGATATTGAGGGTGTCGCTTCTACTTCTTCTGACCTTTTACCTTATGGAAAATTTCGTATCGTTGAAAGTGAAGCTCCCGACGGTTACTTAACTGACGGTGCAAAGCCGATTGATTTTACAATCACAGAACATGGAAAAATCGTGGACTTAACCGACGAAGCTCATTCTATCTATAATCAGATTAAGCGTGGAGATATTGAGGGTGTAAAAATCGGTGCAGGTACACACAAGCGTCTTGCTAATGTTCCCTTTAGGATCACAAGCAAGACGACGGGTGAAAATCATGTAGTGGTAACTGATGATAACGGGCAATTCTCCACTTCTGCTGAATGGGCTTCTCATAAGCACAATACAAACGCAGGAAAGACCAGTGAGGACGGTGTGTGGTTTGGAACTTCTGAACCAGACGACAGCAAGGGGGCGTTACCTTATGATACTTACATCATTGAAGAATTACGCTCTGAAAGCAACAAGGGTTTTGAGCTTATCCCACCTTTGAAATCGTGGTATCAAGAAATAACCTTGTGATTGATTTAGGTACTTTGACTGATGAATACGAAAAAGAAATCTCTATCCATACCACAGCGACCAGCAAGGACGGCGAAAAGACTATCCTTGCAGGAAAAGAGGTAACAATCGTTGATACTGTCAAATTAGACGGACTTACAAAAGGCACAAAGTATCAGTTGAAAGGCTGGCAGATGTTAAAGGAAGAAAACGCCGAGCTTATCATTGACGGGAAACGTGTAGAAAACGATTATACCTTTGTCGCTGATGATGAAGAAATGAAAGTGGAAATTTCCTATACATTAAATGCGTCTGCTTTAGGTGGCAAGAACCTTGTTACCTTTGAAGAATTGTATGACTTCAGCAATCCAGACGAACCCGTAAAAGTTGCAGAACACAAAGACATTGAGGACGACGGGCAGACGGTACTTATCACAGAGCGTATCATCAAGATACATACTACCGCTACCGATAAGGACGGCAACAAAGAGATTGAAGCAGGAAAAAAGGTAACAATCATTGATACCGTAACCTTAGAGAGCTTAGAAGTCGGTACACAGTACAAACTTGTGGGCTGGCAGATGTTGAAAGAAGAAAATGCAGAACTTCTTATCAATGGAAAGCGTGTGGAAAGTGATTACACCTTTACTGCTGACAGCGAAACTATGAAAGTGGAAGTTGCTTTTACGTTTGACGCTACTTCTCTTGACGGCAAACAGCTTGTAACTTTTGAAGAATTGTACGATTTTAGCAATCCAGACGAACCAAAGAAAGTTACCGAGCATAAGGATATTGAGGATAAGGGACAGACGATTACCTTTAAGGAAAAGCCAGAAAAACCCGAAACACCACCGACACCAGAAAAGCCTAACAGACCTAGCGACAGTCCCAAAACGGGCGACAGTACAAATGTAATGGCATTTGTCGTGATGTTGCTTGTGTCTGCTGGTGGATTAGCTGGAACATATCTTTACAAACGCCGTAAAATGAAGAAATCATAAGGCGGTAACGGTATGATGAAAGAAAAAATCACGCTCTCCGCCGAAGCTGTCAAACGGCAGACTTCTGCTTATTCTGGCTTGTCTGCCTACAACCTGCAAGAACACGGATAGTCAAGGGTGCGTAAGCATTGACTTTACCCTTTACTATCTGGGGGATTGCTGGTACTTCCCCAAACCGCCAGAATAAGAAATCACAATCAAAAAACTTATCAAATATAGAAAGAAACGAGGTAAAACAATATGGAAATGAAATATGTCGATGCCAGATATGGCACAGTCTTTTGGAACTCTTGAATTTGCAGGCGAAAGCGACCATGTTTTTGACAGAGATAAAGATAACCGCAGATTTTTCGCAAGAAGAAGCTACAACCTTTATTCAGATGTGCAGAGAGGGGAAAATGTTGTGGTAGAAATTCCCGTGCAGGCTGGCGAAAAGCATTTCAAGTATGAACAGAAAGTAAAACTTGTCAATCCGAAGTTATACGGCAGAGGGTACGCAATCGGGGGATGTGGGACATACCGATTATGTATTAGTAGCTGATGATATTGTAGCAGTTGAAGAAAAGTAAAGGAGTGAAGAATTTATGAGATTATCAAATGGATTTGTCATTGACAAAGAGAAAACATTTGGAAAATTAAAATTTACAGCGGTGCGTGATAGTGTTCTTGCAAAATGAGGACGGGACACCGAGTACCCAGCTTAAAAAGCGTATCTATGATTTGAAGTGCAGTCTGCATGGTGGAATTATCCCCGTGTCCGTACCGCCAGAAGTACCGTTAAGGGAATTTCCTTACAATGCAGTTGTGGAGCTTGTCAATCCAGTAGCCGATACGGTATCAAGAAAAACCTATACGGGTGCAGATGTGGACTGGTATGTAAAGGCAGAGGATATTGTGTTGAAGAATAAAGGCAACCAGAACGCAGGTAGCCCACAGAACCCTACACCGCAGGGACAGCCGAAGAAATAAAAGTGATGTATTTGTCTTAATTTTGATTGACACGAACAATGCAGAGTGATATATTTATCTCATAAAGATACAAAAAACATCTCATTTGAAAGGAGAGATAAATATGTCAAAGAAACAAATTAAAAAAACTTATTTTTATGGGGGTAGGGTGTGCTTTATTGCTTATTGTTGGTACAATCTACTCCCTATTATACAATGATGGACGCTGGGTCAAAAATATGGATATGTCGGAATATGTATTTTCTTACAAGGATATTCCTATGTTAGTAATTGGAGCTTTAATAGCACTATATGCTATCTATATAGTAATTATCTGCTTTGAAAAATGTCTTTTTCAAAAAACAGCAGGGGGAAAACGATATTTCAAGAACAATTTCTCCTTACTGGGGATTTTGTGGAATGTTTGGTTTTCTGGGTTTGGCGGATTTTGGACATACTATAAATTTGGAGAAATATTTCCTTTTGCTTTTTCATATTTTTGTTTTTCAGTTTTTTCTTTGAAGGTAAACTTTCCCATATCTTAGAAGATGAGCTTTTTCAAGAAAATAAACGTAAGGCACAATTAGAAGCCTACAAGATAGGTTTTAAACTATTATTTGTAGTTATCTGGCTTATGGCAATAGGTATGTTTTCCCGTAATGTTGAGTGGTGTGCAATATTTATGCTGATTTCTGTTTCACTTATCTATGCTCTTGTTCTTTTTCTTAGCAACTATTTATTATATCGTTATGAAAAAAGGGAATAAATTATGGAAGCAAAGTTTGTATGTAATTTAAAAAAATAT
>ENA-OQES01001015-OQES01001015.1-human-gut-metagenome-genome-assembly--contig:-NODE-1015-length-11139-cov-4.634308_pt1 | contig 11139 bp, 10 predicted proteins | sample MGYA00242798_ERZ504641 | MGnify/ENA primary metagenome ERZ504641 (study PRJEB26092, sample SAMD00036327) | human gut metagenome | host: Homo sapiens | study: EMG produced TPA metagenomics assembly of... | reverse complement strand
ATAAACTAAAATGACCTGATGCCATAGCTGCATTTAATGATTCTACTTTACCACACATTGGAATCTTAATCTTCTTTTGTGCTTTGTCTGTCAACTTATCTGTCAGACCATTTCCCTCATTTCCAATGAAAAATGCGGTTCCTTTTTGATAATCTTCCTTCGTGTAGTCTGTTCCATTGAGATGTGCTGCATACGTGATGATATTCTTTTGTTTCATCGTTTCTGCAACTTCTAAAAGATCATCGACATAGACAAATGGCACACGAAAGATCGATCCCATCGTGGAACGCGTAACCTTTGGATTATAAATATCTACTGTATCATGACTCATGATAACACCATTGATCCCTGCACCCTCTCCTGTTCGAAGGATCGTCCCGAGATTCCCCGGATCCTGAAGATTCTCAAGCACCAGAAATAATGGTTTTTCCTGTTGTAGAAGATCTTCTAAAGAATATTTCATCATCTTCACCAGTGCAAGAACTCCCTGTGGTGTCATCGTATCGGAAATCTCTTTCATAACTTGAGGTGATACCAGCTCCACATCCATATGTTCAAAAATTCACTCTATGTTCGTTATAAAAATCTTCAGATGCATAGACTTTATATAAATATTCTTCTGGGATCTCTGTGAACATACGAATTCCCTCTACAAGAAATAATTCCTGTTTTCTTCTTTCTCTTGCGCTCTTCTTTAATTTGATGATCTGCTTGATCTGCTTATTCTGAGTGGTTGTGATCATATTCTTATCCACCTCCGATCTATTATTTTCTTAATTTGACCAGATCGTCTTTCTTACCGATCAGCACAAGATTTTCCTCATCTTTGATCGGTTTTGTTGGATCTGGAGCCCCGTCAACACCACCTTCTCCTTCAATCGCGATGACGTTAACGTTATATTTTCCACGGAAATTAATGTCTACTAATGATTTGTTGATCCATTCTTTTCTTGCCGGTACTTTAACGATACTTGTATCTGCGGAAAGGTCAAACAGATCTGTCATACTTCCTCCAAGCAGATTGTTTGCGATCCTTGCTCCCATCTCTTCTTCTGGATAAACGATCTCATCGGCTCCAACACGTTTTAATATCTCTCCTTTTAAAGTTCCGTCTGCCTTCGCAAGAACATATGGCACACCGATCTCTTTGACGATCATCAATGCCATAACACCGGAATCTAAATGCTCTGCAGTTGCTATCACAACTGCATCCATTCCTTCCAATCCGATGTTGTTCATCATTTCCTTATCAGATATATCCACACAGACTGCACAAGTTACTTTATCTGCGATATCTCTTACAAGATCCTCATCTTTATCAACTGCCAGTACTTCTGCTCCACCTTTGGCAAGTGACCTTGCGATACTGCTTCCAAACTTTCCAAGTCCTAAAACTGCAACTGACTTCTTCATTCTTCTCCGTTACCTCCGTTGCGATATCATGTTATAATATGAATCTATTTCACTTATAAGATCAGATCCTGTTCCGGATACATGACCATCTTTTTCTTATTCTTCTGTGAAAAACCGATCGCCATAGAAATCGGTCCGACACGCCCTAAATACATGGTAATGATGATAATCACTTTCCCTGCGATTGTCAAATTCGGTGTCAATCCTTTGGTTAAACCAACTGTCGCGAGTGCTGATACACATTCATAGCATGAATCCATAAAAGTCCCATGATCAAATACCAACAGCAATAACACAGATGTCATCAGCACGATCAAGTTGATCACAATGATCGCAAGCGCTTTAGCCAACAGATTCTGTGGAACTCTTCGTTTAAATAACGTAATTGATTCTTCTTGTTTTGCCACAGAGAGCACACAAAATACAAGAATTGCGAATGTCACTGTCTTGACACCGCCTGCAGTACCAGTTGGTGATCCTCCGATGATCATCAGAAACATAGAAACCAGCGAAGATGCATCCGTCAATGCGCCCTGTGCTACCGTCTCAAACCCTGCGGTACGTGTCGTCACAGACTGAAACAGTGATGCCTGTATCTTCTGTGGCAATGACAGACTCTCCATAGTTGCTGGATTATGATATTCAAACAGAAAGATCAATATTGTACCAAACAAGATCAAAAATGACGTAATGGATAACACGATCTTGGTCTGAAGTCTCCATTGTTGTATCATCCTTTTTACAGGAACTTTATCTTTTACGATCTTTTTGAATCCCTGCCAAAGATCTTTCCATACAACAAATCCAAGACCTCCCAGGATGATCAGCCCCATTGTCGTAAAATTCATAACTGGATTCGTCACATAGCTTCGCAGACTGTCGTCTCTTACAATATCCATTCCTGCATTACAAAATGCCGAGATTGAATTAAAGATTGCTGCCCATACTCCATATCCAATGCCAAATTCCGGCACATACTGAGTCGCATAAAGAACTGCTCCAATTCCTTCTATGATCCCTGTCCCGATCAGAATCTTCTTAACTAATGGAACTAAACCTGTCATTGTATTAAGACCCATAGACTCCTGAATCAACATTCTATTTCCAAGAGTGATCCTCTTTCGAAACATAAAAAATCATTCCTGTTGTGATCGTAATGACACCAAGTCCTCCGATCTGTACAAGCAATATGATCACTGCCTGCCCAAATATACTCCAATGTGTCATTGTTGTCTCAACGATCAAACCCGTCACACACACAGATGTTGTTGCTGTAAATAATGCATCAATATAAGGCGTTGCCTGCCCGCTTTGTGTTGCGATCGGCAGTGCAAGCAGTATCGATCCTGCAAATATTGTAATTAAAAATCCAAGCAATATGACCTGTACTGGTCGTAATTCTTTCATAAAATAATGCTCCTATATAGAGAAATAGAGGAATCCTAGATAAACAGGATTCCTCTAAGATCATGTTTTATTTATTTTCCTAATAAATGTGCGATCTGAAGCTGATATTCATCGATATCTTTTGTCATTGCGAGTCCTTCGTCAATGTCCATATCCATGAATCTTCCGTTCTGGTATCCAACAACACGGTTTGTCTTTCCTGCACATAATAAGTCAACTGCGTAAGCACCCATCATAGAAGCGTATACACGGTCTTTTGCTGTTGGGCTTCCACCACGCTGCATATGTCCAAGGATCGTAGCACGTGTTTCAATACCTGTTGCAGATTCGATTCTCTTCGCCATACTGTAAGAATGTCCAACACCTTCGGCATTGATTACCATATGATGTGTCTTACCTTTTGCTCTGTTACGAAGTAAATGTTCGATGATCTGCTGTTCTACTTTAGGAAGGTTTCCATCAAAGCTTTCTGGGATCAGGATATCTTCTGCTCCTGTTGCCATACCACACCATAATGCGATATATCCAGCTCCACGTCCCATAACCTCTACGATACTACATCTTTCATGAGATGTTGATGTATCACGGATCTTGTCGATCGCTTCCATCGCTGTGTTAACAGCTGTATCGAATCCGATCGTATATTCTGTACATGCGATATCTAAGTCGATCGTTCCTGGAACACCGATCGTATTGATTCCAAGTGCTGCTAACTTCTTAGCTCCCTGGAAAGAACCGTCTCCACCAATAACTACCAGTCCGTCGATTCCATGTGCTTTACAGATCTCAGCACCACGTTTCTGACCTTCTTCTGTCTTAAATTCTTCACATCTGGCTGTGAAAAGGATTGTACCTCCACGGAAGATCGTATCGGCTGTTTCTGTTGGTGTTAAATCGATGATGTCTTCGTTTAACAGTCCATTGTAACCTTTACGGATTCCCTTAACTTTTAATCCTCTTTCTTTACCAATTCTGGCTACGGCACGCACTGCTGCGTTCATAGCAGGTGCATCTCCACCACTTGTTAAAACTCCAATTGTTTTAATGTTTGGTTTTCCCATTTGCAATATCCTCCAATTATTAATCCATACAATTCTTAACTTGGCTTTTATTCTAATCCATTTAAAGAAATTTTTCAATAGTCTTTGTTATATTCCTAACGATCTAACCCGAATATTTTCTTTTCCATATCGTTTTTCGAGATCAAATAATAAATTCTCGTCACCAGAAACCATATAATCTCTCCCTAGACGGTTCACAGCACGTTCTGTTTTACAATAGATCACCACTGGATTTTTACCGGGATAGGAAGTTAAAATACCTTTTAATGCATCCTCTTCTTTAAAAAATGCTTCTTTATCCGCAAATTGTACCCATAATTCCTGTCTGCTATCCTCAAAACTGATGATCTGATTACATATGACTTTGCTTTCTTCTTCAGAAATCTGTGTTGTTCCTTTGATAAATACTTTGGCATCTTCTCTTAAAAGAGACTGATATGTCGCATACTGTCTTGGAAATACGACAACTTCCACGGTTCCTCTTAAGTCTTCCAGTGTGATAAATGCCATATTCTGATTCTTCTTCGTAAGTTTCACACTCATCTCACTGATCAAACCGCCAATGATACAGCTTTCCCGATCGTGAATCTTTGTCTTTCCTGTTTCTTCATCGATCACAAAATCAGAAGTATGTGCTGTTACACTTCGTTCAAGGCGTTCTACATCATCCTCTAAAGGATGTCCACTGACGTAGATCCCAAGCACTTCCTTTTCCATGGCAAGTTTCTGCTCTTTCTCATATTCCCCAACATCTGGATAGGAAATCTGAAAAGACTGCTGGTCTTCTTCTCCAAGAAGATCCATCAGACTCATCTGTCCTGCGATCTCATTTTTCCGTTCTTTCTGGATACTATCGATCACACTGGCGTAGACGATCATCTGCTGCTTTCTTGTTACATGAAAACAATCTAAAGCTCCCGATTTGATCAGATTTTCTACAGTTCGTTTATTGATCTCTTTGCTTGATAATCGTTCCACGAGATCTTTAAAATCTCTGTATGGTCCATTTAAATTTCGTTCTCTTATGATCGCTTCAATGACTGGCCGCCCCAGACTCTTGATCGCAGTCAGTCCATAGCGGATATTTCCATGGTCTACAGAGAACGCACCCTCTCCATAGTTAATATCTGGTGGCAAAATCTTAATTCCTAATTTCTTGCAGGCATAACTGTATTCTGAAATCTTGTTTGTATTTCCAAGAACAGAGGTTAACAAGGCTGCCATAAATTCTACTGGATAATGGCATCTTAAATAGGCTGTACGATAGGCAACTACTGCATATGCTGCCGCATGAGATTTGTTAAATGCATATTTTGCAAAGTCTAACATCTCATCCCAGATCTGGTTCGCTGTCTTTTCATCAATACCGTTATTGATACATCCTGGAATTCCTTCTTCTTCATTTCCATAAACGAAATTCTGTCGTTCTTTGATCATGACATCGCCTTTTTTCTTGGACATCGCACGACGTACAAGGTCACTTCGTCCAAGCGTATATCCGGCTAGTTTCATAACGATCTGCATAACCTGTTCCTGATAAACGATACATCCATAGGTTGGCTCCAGAATCTCTTCCATCTGTTCACATTCATAATGTATACTTTCCTGATGATTCTTTCCCTCAATGTATCGTGGAATAAAGTCCATTGGTCCCGGTCGATACAAAGAAATTCCAGCAATGATATCTTCCATATTCTGTGGTTTTAGTTCTTTCATAAATGACTTCATTCCTGAACTTTCCAACTGAAACACACCTTCTGTATGACCATTTCCGATCATCTCATAAACTTCTTTGTCTGTCGGATCAATTTTCGTGATATCAAAATCCGGCACTTTTCTTCGCACCATTTTCTCTGCATCCTGAATGACTGTTAATGTACGAAGTCCCAAAAAGTCCATCTTCAACAGACCAAGTTCTTCGATCGTTGTCATCGTAAACTGAGTAACAGCTGCGTTATCTGCACCTGTTGCTAATGGCACATATTCATCAATCGCTGTCTTACCGATCACGACTCCAGCTGCATGCATGGAAGCATGTCTTGGAAGTCCTTCTAGTCTCTTCGACATATCGATCAGATAATGTGTTTCTTCGTCCTGCTCATAAGCATTTCTCAAGTCCTTGCTGATCTTTAATGCTTTATCGATCGTAATATTTAATTCATTTGGAACCATCTTTGATATTCCATCTACTTTTGCATATGGAATATCCAAAACTCTTCCGACATCACGGATCACGGCTCTTGCAGCCATAGTTCCAAAAGTGATGATCTGTACTACTTGATCTTTCCCGTATTTTCTTACAACATAATCAATGACTTCCTGTCTTCTCTCATAACAGAAATCCACGTCGATATCGGGCATGGATACACGTTCTGGATTTAAAAAAACCGTTCAAACAGCAGTTGATACCGGATCGGATCGATATCTGTGATCTCCAAACAGTAAGAAACGATACTTCCGGCTGCGGAACCACGACCAGGTCCCACTGCGATTCCATGTTCTTTTGCATAATGAATGAAATCCCATACGATCAGAAAATAATCAACATATCCCATATTTTCAATAGTTTTCAATTCATAATCCAGCCGCTCTCTTAATTCTTTTGTAATATTCGGATAACGACGTTTTAAGCCTTCTTCGCATAAATGGTTCAGATACGTAACTGCAGTGTATCCTTCTGGCACATCGTATTCTGGCACTTTTTGTTCTCCAAATACGATTTCAACATTACAACGTTTGGCAATCTTGCCTGTATTCTCGATCGCTTCTCTTGCATATGGGAACAATCTCTGCATTTCTTCCGGAGATTTTAAATAATACTGACCTCCTTCATAACGCATACGGTCTTCATCCTGCACTTTCTTCCCCGTCTGGATACAAAGCAGGATATCATGTGCCTCGGCATCTTCTTTAAATGTATAATGAATATCATTTGTAGCAACCAGATCAATTCCTGTCTCTTTTGACATCTTAAGCAGTGCCGTGTTTACTTTTGTCTGATCTGGAATTCCGTGATCTTGCAGTTCCAGGAAGAAATTGTCTTTTCCAAAAAGATCCTGTAATCTCAACGCCGTATTCTTTGCTTTTTCGTAGTTATTTTCACGGATATAAGTTGCAACTTCCCCAGCAAGACATGCACTTAATGCGATCAGACCTTCCTTGTATTCTTCCAGAACTTCATAATCTACTCGTGGCTTGTAATAAAATCCTTCGGTAAACCCCCTGGAAACGATCTTCATCAAGTTATGGTAACCCGTGTCATTTTGGGCAAGAAGTACCAGGTGATAGTATCTTTTATCTCCCTGACTGGCTTCTTTATCGAATCTCGAACCAGTTGTTACATAAATCTCGCATCCAATGATCGGTTTGATTCCTTCTGCTTTCGCTGCCCTGTAAAAATCGATCACTCCGTACATCGCTCCATGATCGGTGATCGCAATGCTGTCCATGCCAAGCTCTTTTGCCTGATGAACTAGCTCCTTGATCTTACTGGAACCATCCAGCAGACTGTATTCTGTATGGACATGTAAATGTGTAAAACTCATGAACCCTCTTTTCTAATATGTTTTTTGTATTTTCTGGCTATCATTTTATCATACAACTTCATTTTATGCTATAATCTGTAGATAACAGCATAAATTTTTTGAAACCCGTTATCATCAATCACACCTATGCTGAAATCTAACAGTGAAAGAAACGAGGTTTTCTATGGAGAATATAACAATTCAAGACATTTTAGAAGCAACAGACGGAACACTTTTATGTGGTGATCCTTCCATGAAGATTGACCACTTAAGTACGAATTCTATGGAGATCGGTCCTAACACTTTATTTGTACCGATCATCGGAGAACGTGTTGATGCCATATTTTATTCCTAATGCATTAAAAGAAGGCGGTGCCTGCTTAACACAAAGAACATACAGAAGCTTCAGGAAATGCTCCATACATCAAAGTTCCTGATACTTTGACAGCCATGCAGCAGATTGCTGCCTATTACAGAAATAAAATGTCTCTTCCGATCATCGGCGTTACTGGAAGTGTTGGTAAAACAACAACCCGCGAGATGATCGCACATGTTTTAAAGGGCAAATACAAAGTATTTGAAACGATTGGCAATCAAAACAGTCAGGTTGGTGTTCCATTAACATTAGATCATCTGACATCCGAAGATGAAATCGGTGTTCTTGAGATGGGAATGAGTGAAAAGGGACAGATCACAACTCTTGGTAATATCATCCATCCAAACGTTGGTGTTGTCACAAATGTTGGTGTTTCACACATTGAGATGATGGGTTCCCGAGACAATATCTGTATCGAAAAATTAGATATCCAGAATGGTCTGCCTGAAGATGGTGTCCTATTCTTAAATGGAGATAATGATATGATCCGTAAACATATCGATTATGTCAAAAAACCATATGAATTTTACGGTTTCGCAGAGGATTGTACTTACCGTGCAGAAAAAATCCGTGAAAAAGGTGGACAGACTTTATTTGAATTCCACTATGGTGATATGAAAGAACCTATCACTTTAAATGTACTTGGAAAGCATAATGTATCCAATGCATTAGCCGCCATTGCGATCGGACTCCGCTATGATGTTCCAATGAGTGCGATCAAGGCACAGTTATCCACATTTTCTGGTCAGCGACAGAATATTATCCACGTTAACGACTATATTCTGATCGATGATGCGTATAATGCAAGCCCAGATTCCATGAAAGCAAGTTTAAGTATTTTATCTGAATTTAAGACTCGTGGAAGAAAGATCGCTGTCTTATCTGACATGTTAGAACTTGGACCAGATTCACCGGAATACCACAAAGAAGTGGGACGTTTTATCGCTACAACAAAAGTGACAGATCTCTTTATCACTGGTGAACTTTCCAGACATTATATTGAGGAAGCATGGAAGGAAAATCCTTCTCTTCATACCCGTGCATTTTCTTCTAACGGAGAACTGATCGCTTTCCTTGAAACTTACTTAAAAAAGAACGATGTCGTACTGATCAAAGGCTCTAACGGTATGAATCTTAAGGAAGTAAGCAAAGCCTTAATGGCTTGATTGTATCAAAAATAGAACATTATTTTCTCTTGACATTCATTTTTTTATAGGACTATTATGAGTGCAACGAAATACAGAATGCAATGAGCAGGACACATTGATATTTGAATTCTTTTTCAGAGAGTTGCCGGTTGCTGTGAGGCAATAAAGAACTTATATCCATATCCCCTGCGAGCAGTCAGCTGAACATGATGATTCATTAGTAAGTGCGACCGGAATCCTTCCGTTATCAAGGAGCACATTAAATGATGTGACTAAGGGATTACGATTTGAGTAATAAAAAGAAGTGGTACCGCGGAGAATATTCGTCTTCTGAAATGCTGAGCAGGCATTTCAGGAGAATTTTTTTTACTCATTTTTATTGTATCCTGTGTTTTGAATACATTTTATTTTATGATAGAGTTTATTTTAAGAGGAGTGATTAAGAATGAATAGCTTAACAATCGTAGCAATCGCAATCGTCGTATTAGTTGCTGGTTATGCCCTTTACGGACGCTGGTTAGCTAAGACATGGGGAATCGATCCTAAAGCGAAAACCCCAGCTTACACACACGAAGATGGTGAAGATTACATCCCGACACCAAAAGCCGTTGTATTTTCCCATCAATTTTCATCCATCGCAGGTGCAGGTCCTGTTACCGGACCAATCATCGCCGCAATGTTTGGATGGCTGCCAGTTCTTCTCTGGCTGTTGATCGGTGGTATCTTCTTCGGAGCCGTTCAGGATTTTACAGCTCTTTACGCTTCTGTAAAGAACGAAGGAAAATCCATGGGTGTCCTGATTGAGAAATACATTGGTAAAACAGGAAGAAAATTATTTCTTCTGTTCTCCTGGTTATTTACTTTACTTGTAATCGCAGCTTTCACAGATATGGTTGCAGGAACATTTAACGGATTCACAGTAACAGGTGCTAAAAGTTCACCAAACGCTGCCGCTGCTTCTATCTCCATGTTATTTATCTTAGGAGCTGTTGTTTTCGGATTATTCACAAAATATGTAAAACCAAACCAGAAAGTAGAATTTGTTGCAGGACTTGTATTACTGCTCGTTATGTTAGCCGTTGGTATTGCCTTCCCATTATATTTTACAAAAAATACTTGGATCGCAGTCGTTATGGTTTACTTATTCCTTGCATCTGTTATGCCAATGTGGCTAATGATGCAGCCTCGTGACTATTTAAGTACCTTCTTATTAGTCGGAATGATCATCGGTGCTGTTCTTGGTGTATTTGTTGCCCATCCAGCAATGAATTTACCAGCATTCAGCGGATTTAATGTTGGTGGAAAAAGCTTATTCCCTACATTATTTATCACGATCGCCTGTGGTGCTGTTTCAGGATTCCACAGTTTGGTATCTTCCGGAACATCATCTAAGACAGTCAGCAATGAAAAAGACATGCTTTGTGTTGGATATGGATCTATGATGGTAGAATCTTTATTAGGTGTTATCGCCTTAGTTGTTGTCGGTGCAGCAGCTGTCGGTGGTAAAATGCCTGAAGGAACACCATTCCAGATCTTCTCAGGAAATGTAGCTGGATTCTTAACATTACTTGGAATCCCTAAACATGTAGCTACTTGCTTTATGACAATGTGTGTTTCTGCACTTGCATTAACATCCCTTGACTCTGTAGCAAGAATCGGACGTATGTCATTCCAGGAATTATTCATGGGAGAAGCTGCTGATGGCTCTGATCTTACAGGGGTAAGAAAATTATTTACAAACAAATATTTCTCAACTGTTATCACATTATTCTTCGGATTCTTATTATGCTTAGGTGGATACAACAACATCTGGCCATTATTCGGAGCCGCAAACCAGTTATTAGCATCTTTGGTATTGATCGCATTATCTGTCTTCTTATTAACAACAGGAAGAAAAGGATGGATGTTATACGCACCTATGTGCATCATGTTAGTTGTAACATTTACAGCCCTTGTACAGGCCGTGATCGGAATCTTTACAAAGATCTTTGTAACAGGTGGATTCGTATTTATGATCGATGGATTACAGTTGATCGTCGCTTTACTTCTGATGGCACTTGGACTTATGGTTGCAGTTTCCTGCTTTAAGAAACTGTTCCAGAAAAGCCATGAAGGAGCAGATAATAGATCTACACATGCAACTGTGTAAACTTTTAATTGTATGACAGAAATGTATTAAGTATTCATCAAAAATATAAAGAAAGATAGAG
>ENA-OQES01001014-OQES01001014.1-human-gut-metagenome-genome-assembly--contig:-NODE-1014-length-11143-cov-2.079521_pt1 | contig 11143 bp, 16 predicted proteins | sample MGYA00242798_ERZ504641 | MGnify/ENA primary metagenome ERZ504641 (study PRJEB26092, sample SAMD00036327) | human gut metagenome | host: Homo sapiens | study: EMG produced TPA metagenomics assembly of... | reverse complement strand
TTGGCGATCAGGTCATCGGTGGTATCGCCCTGAGCGGACACCACCACAACTACGTCATTTGCCCGCGTTGTGGGTGTTGGCCACGATGCGGGCCACGTTGAAGATACGGTCCCGGTCCTTCACCGAAGAACCGCCGAACTTCTGTACGATCAACGCCATATCTTGTCACTCTCCTCTTTTTGTCCCTTTGTCAAAAGGGGGTACACCGGGCGGAAGCGGTCAGCAGCGCCTTGCACTTCCCTTACCCATTTATCATTCCACCGTTGCGCCGGTGTTATCGGCATCCAAACGCAGCAATGTAAATGCTTCACATCCGTCCAGACCTTCCAGCAGCTCCAGACCCTTTTCCAGCTTGGAATAGAACTTTTCGGCCTCCGCCTTTTCCGCTACGGCCATCACGGTGCTGCCCGCACCGGAAACGTAAACAGCCTTTGCCCCGCACAGACGTGCCATATCGAACACTTCCTTGGATCCGGGCATCAGCGGCATACGGTAGGGCTGGTGCAGCTTATCCTCGGTGGCAATGGCCAGCAGGTCGTGTCTGCCCTCGCAGAAGGCGGCGGGCACCAGCGCAGCACGCGAAAGGTTATATACCGCGTCCTTGTGGGAGACCTCTTTGGGCAGGGCCGCACGAGCGGCTTCCGTCAGCAGCTTGTAGTCCGGCACGATGGCGGCAAAGCACAGCGTTTCATCCACATTGCGCTTGACCGAGTACACCTTGCCGTCCTCGAACACGCTGCTGGTCAGACCGCCCAGAAGGGCCGGTGCCACATTGTCCGGGTGGCCCTCGATGGAGGTGGCCAGCGTCAGCAGCTCCTGGGTGTTGAGCACATCGCCCAGCATCCGGTTTGCACCCAGCAGTCCCGCAATGATGCAGGCCGAGGAAGAACCAAGGCCGCGCGCCATGGGGCATGGGATTCGTCTGGGTGATCTTGAGGGCGGGATCTGCTTGCCCACCTTCTCAAACAGCCCCTTTGCCGAACGGTACACGAGGTTCGATTCACCGCGCGGGATGCGGGTACCGTCCGCAGACGAGATATCCAGCACTTCGCTCTCTTCAAAGGTGACCGTATTATACAGCGTCACCGCCAGACCCAGCGCATCAAAGCCGGAGCCGATGTTTGCACTGGTGGCCGGGACAGAAACCTTGATCTTCATAGCCGCCGCACCTTCCTTATTCCGTTATCAGTTTTCTTCCGGCAGACGCTTAAGCACCAGCTTCACGCTGCCGCCCACGGCTTCCACCTTGCGGGCTGCTTCGGCCAGTGCCTTTTCGTCGGCTCGCTCCACAAAGTAAGCGCAGCCTTCGTAGCGTTCGTCCACCACCCTGCCATAGCCGTAGATGGCTTCCACCACCGCCGGAGCAATGCCTGCTACACGCACATAATATGCAGCAGGAGCCGGGTCGGTGAGCATTCCCTCCACCGGCTCAGCAGGCTGCCAGAACAGGCTGTCGTGCACCTTGGAGCCATGCTTCAGGGCATCCACAACGTCGGCCACCACGGCGCTGGCGGTGGGCAGCTTGCCTGCACCCTTGCCGTAGAACACCACGTCGCCCAGCATATCGCCCTTGACCAGCACTGCATTGAACACATCGTCCACGCTGGCCAGCTGGTTTGCCTTGGGCACCAGACACGGCTCCACACCGGCAGCCACGCTGCCGTCCTTGCCGCGCTTCATCCATGCGATCAGCTTGATCACACAGCCCAGCTTTTCCGCCGCTTCCACATCTGCCGTGGTAATGGCACGGATGCCGCGGGTAGGAATGTTCTGGGGGCTAGATCTGATGGCCGCACACCAGCGAGGACAGAATGGCGATCTTGCGGCAGGCATCGCGGCCATCCACATCGTCGCCGGGGTCCTTCGTCTCGGCGTAGCCCAGCTCTTGCGCGATCTTCAGCGCATCGTCAAAGCCCAGATTTTCGCGCACCATCTTGGTGAGCATGAAGTTGGTGGTGCCATTCACGATGCCCTCCACCTCGGTGATGACGTTTGCCGCCAGACACTGGTGCATCGGGGTGATGATGGGCGTACCGCCGCCCACAGAAGCCTCGAACAGGAAGGCACAGCCGTGCTCTTTGGCAAGGGCCAGCAGCTCTGCGCCGTAGGTGGCCACCATCTCCTTGTTGGAGGTGCATACGCTGCGGCCGCTCTCAAGGCAGGCCTTTACATACGGATACGCAAAGCGGGTGCCGCCGATGGTCTCCACCACCACCTTGATCTCCGGGTCTTCCAGAATGGTATCGAAGTTCTTTATAAACAGGTGTGCATCCGGATGGTTTGAAAAATCCTTCGGGTCAAGGATGTACTTGACCTCCACCGGCTCACCTGCACGGCGGGAGACACCCGCAGCGTTGCGGCACAGTACCTCGTACACGCCGCTGCCCACCGTGCCAAAGCCCAGAATTGCAATTTTAGCCATTGTTGTTCTCCCTCGTTTTCCTGAAGACTGCTTACAGATTGTACCCGCAGTGCACGCCTACCACCATACGCTGACGCGAAAGTTTTTCGGTCAGCTCTTCGGGAGTCATCTGCATGGTATCGGTGCGGATGGTGACTGCCACCAGTGCGGCACCGTTTTCCGGTGTGGACTGGTTGATGGTCACAATGCTTGCACCTGCGGCGCTGATGCCGGCCAGCAGGCTCTGCAGTGCACCGGTCTCGTCCCGCAGAGTAGCCATGACGGTGATCACCTCACGGCCATTCTCGGAGTCAAAAATGCAGTCCTTATACTTATAAAAAGCGCTGCGCGAAAGATCGACTGCGCGGGTGGCAGCGGAAATGCTGCGTGCCTCCCCACTGGCCAGAAGTTCCATTGGCGCGTACCACCTTGAGAAAAACCTCAGGCAGCACCTGCGCATCTACCAGATAAAAGCGGCGTTCCAACTTGTTCACCTCACAAACACAAGTGTTCTTGCAGTGAATATAATAGCATCCGGCCCCCTGCAATGCAAGAGGTCGGATGCGTTTTTGTCAGATTATCCAGTTTTGCTGCGGCAAGCGCGGTATTTCCTTGCCGGATTCACCCCGCGCCGGTGCCGATAGTACGCCTTTTGTCCTTCATATGGCTACAGATCAGTCTGTATCCTGATTACCTGTATCCGCAGGAATGACAGCCTGCTCCGGTGCCGCAGTCTCCGCAGGTGCAGCCGCTGCAGGAGCTGCTGCATGGGAGTAGTTGCAGGTACCAGGCAGATCATCGGCGCGGTAGTAGCCCACGGCGGTGCTGGGGCAGGAGCCGCCTGCCAGCAGGCCGCTCTGGGTGCAGTAGCGGCGCTCCACCACACCGGCAGAGGTCGGGAATGCCTTATACGGCAGGTTTGCCTGCACCTGTTCCATCAGCGCCTTCCACGCCATAACACAGGTACGGGTCTTGGCCTGCTGCTTACCCAGCGTCTTGGTCATATCATAGGGTGCATCGTAGCCCCACCACACGGCGGTAACGTAGTACGGCGTGCCGCCCACGAACCACAGATCCTTTTCGTCGCTGGCGGTACCGGTCTTGCCAAAGGCTTCCATGCCGTTGGAGTTGGGGTAGCGGCCGCCGGCGGTGCCCACGCTGGAGTACAGAACGTTCTTCAGCAGGCGGTTCATCACATAAGCGGTATCCGGGGTCAGGGCCTGATAGCTGGTGGAGTTGTTCTCCAGATAGATATTGCCATCACGGTCCAGCACGCGGGTATACAGGTGCGGGGTGGTGTACTGGCCATCGTAGAAGATCTGGAACGCAGCTGCCAGCGCCGTGGGCGTAACGCCATGGGTCTGACTGCCCATGACCATCTGCGCCAGACCCACATCGTTTACCGGGTCCAGCGTGTTCAGCTGCAGGGTGTTGTACACAAAATTGAAGATATTGCTTGCGCCCACCAGATCACCCACACGCACTGCAATGGTGTTCAGCGAGCGGGCCAGACCGTTCCACAGCGGCACATCACTGTTGTCGCCGTAGTTGCCGCCATAGTTGCGGGGCCAGCTGCGCCATGCGTTGGGATAAGCGCGCAGCTGCTTGTCGGAAAGGCCCATCAGGCCGTTCTTGCGGCAGTAATCCTCATCGCGGATCACCATATCCTGCTTCTGATACAAGGGCGAGTTGTTGAGCATGGTGGACCAGTTCACCAGACCATACTCTACACCCAGTGCATACGCACCGATAGGCTTGATGGTAGAACCCGTCTGACGAGTGACACTGTAGGCACGGTTCAGCGAGCAGGCTCTTGTTGCTTTTCGCCCAGACCACCCACAATGGCGATCACATTGCCGTCATAGTCCAGCGTGACCATGGCTGCCTGAGTACGCACATTGCGGTAATAGTAAACGGTACCGTCGTCGCCGGTGCGGGTCTTGGGCGTACCGTCCTCGTTCATCACCTGTACATCGTCGTCCGAGATGGAGGTCACCTCTTCCTCATGCCAGCCGGCCGGGAAGTAGGCATCATCCGTGTTGAGCATCAGGATTTTCCATGGCGGACTGCGCCTTGGTGTTCACAGTCGACTCAACGGTAAAGCCGCCGGTGTACAGCAGCTTCTGTGCCTCGGATTCCGAAATGTTTTCCTTGTCCATGATGTCCTGCACCAGCTCGGTGAACAGCGCATCGGTAAAGTAAGAGGTAACGGAAGAATTCTTCTTGGTATCCTCTTCCTCGGCCAGTACCAGCGGCTGGGCCGCTGCGTTGCGGTAGTCCTCTTCGCTGATCACGCCCTGCTGCCACATGTTGTACATGAGGAAGTTACGGCGGTTGATCAGGTTTTCGGGGTTGGTGTAGGGATTATAGTTGTGGGGTTTTTGGTGATGGACGCAATGGTCGCACACTCCCACAGGGTCAGCTGGCTGACATCCTTATTAAAGTATTCGTTGGCCGCAGTCTGCACGCCCTGAATGGTGCCGGTGAAGCTGATGGTGTTCAGGTACGCTTCCAGAATGGTCTCCTTGGAATAGCTGCGGCTCAGGCAGAGGGCGCGGTAGATCTCGCGCAGCTTGCGCAGTGCGCCTTCAATGCCGCTGGCGCTCTTGTCGCTGGTCAGGTTCTTGATGAGCTGCTGCTCCAGCGTGGATGCACCCTGCTTGGAGCTGTAGATGGGCAGCAGGTATTCGTTGACCATTGCGCCGATGGTGCGCTTGAAGTTGACGCCGGGCTCGTTGTAAAAGTCCTTATCCTCGGTGCAGATGAACGCATACTGCAGGTTCGTGGGGATCTGCTCCAGATCCGCCCACACGCGGTGGCTGTTGGAAGAGCGCAGCGTGGCATACTCCACCTGTGCACCGGTGTCCGGGTCGGTGGCCATCACCACACTGGACTGGCTCAGCTCAATGTTGTCCAGATCCAGCAGGTCGCCGTCGTTGGCGGTAGCCTGCACCACGTAATACACAGCACCCACTGCCACCAGACTGCCTGCCATGATGCCCAGACAAATCAGTGTAGCAATGGTTCGGCCAATGAAGCGCAGAATGGGATGTCTGCCCTTTTCACAGGGTTCCTTTGGTTCTTTGGGTTCCCGGCCGCGTCTGGGTCCCGGCTGGGACTCCCGGCGGCTGTTGCTCACATTTACCTTCCGCCCCGCCGGTGCCGGGGAATGCCCCTCACCGGCACGGTTGATCTTTCTCATATCGGAGATAGAAATCGCCTCCTAACATTCAGGCTGCTTTTTCAGCGCCATGCGCTGGTACTTTTCCATCAAAGCGCACAGAACTGCACGCAATACCATATTATAGCACGTGCACAGAACGCGGGCAAGAACCAATCTTCGGCCCTGATAGGTCTAATCATCTGTAGTATAACACAATCTGCCGGACAAAGTACAGCATTCCCGTGTGAAAATTGACTGTGCCCCCTTGTTTTGGGGCATACTTCAGCCGGAAAGGAGCGTGTTTCTCCATGCGCAAACTGTGCACCTGCCTGTTCTACGGGCTGTGCGTATTCACCATCGTGTTCAGCCTGTTCTGGATGGCCCTGCCCAAGCTCAGCCTTCCGGTGCCCGACCCCGGCAGCGAAGCACCGCCTTCCTCCGCAGCAGACCTTGCCGCACAGGCCATGCCGGAGCTTGCTGCCCAGAGCTACCGCCTGTGCGACAAAGGCGGGCGCGTGGCCGTTTACCGCTGCGGCACCAATGGCCAGCCGGATGTGCTTGTTACCGTCACCGGCATCTACACCAATCTTCTGCCGGAGAACGATGCCGTGCGCATCAAGCGCGGTGTGACCGTGTACAGCGAACGGGAACTGGACCTGCTGCTGGAAGATCTGGGCGATTGAGTGCAGAATGCTCAATTTTTATCTACTTTTACGGATTATTTTTATTGACATTCCGATGTAAAAATTATATAATGATAATAGAAGTAAAGTTTCTTAAAAGCCTGCAGCGATCATAAAAGGAAGTGCTTCCTCATGTCAGAACAGATCACCCTCCATTACCAGTGCCGTCTTTGCGGCAAGCAGCTGGACCGCGGTATCCACCTCGGCCCGCCCAGCCCCGGCACCTGCAGCAAAGCCGCCAAGGTAGACGGCTTTCACGGGCCGCACCGCTGGGTCATTGTCTCTTTGCCCAAAAGTGCTTGATTTTTAACGCAAAAAACCTCCGGGAAAACGCGTCCCGGAGGTTTTTCTTAGTTTCAGGCTTCCATTTCTTCCAGCGGAACAAGGTAGGCCTTGCGGCACTCCTCGTATTCCAGCATGTAGTCCTTGGTGGGGTTGTGGTGCATGATGCTCTTGAGGGTGTGGGAGTCGTAGTCCTCGCCGGCATCCATGCCGATCAGGCGGGCAGCAACGTTGGAGCAGTGATCCGAGATGCGCTCTGCATTGTTCAGCACATCCAGGAACACGACACCCGTATCAATGGAGCACACGCCGTCCTTCAGGCGCAGGATGTGCTGGTCGCGCAGGCGCTCCGCCATCACATCGATCACCTCTTCCAGCGGTTCCACCTGAGCCGCCAGACGCATATCGCTGTTTCAAGGCATCGTTGGTCAGGTTCAGGATACGGTTCAGCGCATTCTCCAGCAGCTGCAGCTCCTTGGTGCGCTTCACTGAAGGACGCTTCCTTTTGCCTGCAGTTCTTCTGCCTTTTCCATAATGTTCACCGCATAGTCGCCGATGCGCTCGAACTCGGTAACAAAATTCAGCAGTTCGGTCACAGTGTGGCTCTCATCGTCGCCCAGCTCCTGATCGGTCATCTTGATCAGATAGTTGGAGATTGCTACCTCCATGCGGTCGATCAGGTTTTCACGCACCCGGATGGCGCTGACGGTATCCTCGTCCATCTTCAGCAGCAGCGGTGCAGCCAGATTCACATTGCGGGCAGCACGGCGGGACATCTTGATCACAGCGCTCTTAGCCTGCTGCAGGGCCACAGCCGGGCTTTTGAACAGGCGCTCGTCCAGCACCGGCATGCTCAGCTCCTGTGCTTCCTCGGCGCTGTCCGGCACAGTGAGCAGTGCCAGCTTGGACAGCACACCGCTGCAGGGCAGGAACAGCAGCATGGCGCACACGCTGGAAAGGGTGTGGATGTTTGCAATGGTGCTCTTGTTCATCACGTCGTTCCACATGGGGATGCCAACGGTGAACTGCACCGCATACACCAGTGCCAGCAGGATCACGCTGCCAATGATGTTGAAGTACAGATGGATCAGTGCAGCGCGCTTGCCGTCCTTGGAGGAGCCGCCAATGGTGAGCAGCGGCGTAAAGGCCGTGCCGATGTGTGCGCCCAGAATAATGGGAATGGCAGAGCTGAAGGTGACCAGACCCGTGCTGGACAGTGCCTGCAGGATACCCACCGATGCCGAGGAGGACTGGATGATCACCGTGACCACCACGCCCACCAGAATGCCCAGAACGGGATTCGTCATGGTAACGAACAGATTCTGGAACACGGCGCTCTCACGCAGAGGAGCCACACCGGTGTCCATCAGGCTCATGCCGGTAAACAGGATGCCGAAGCCCAGCATGATCTGGCCGATGTTCTTCCTTTTAGCGCTGCGCAGGAACACATCAAAAAATGCAGCCGATAAACGCCACCACGGGCGCAAAGGTCTTGGGCTGGATCAGTGTCAGCCAGAGACTGTCACCGGAGATATCCGCCATGCGGATCAGCTGGCCGGTAACAGTGGTACCAATGTTTGCACCCATAATGACGCCTACCGACTGCGTAAGGGTCATGATGCCGGAGTTTTACCAGACCGACACAAATAACGACCGTGCCGGCCGAGGACTGGATGACACCCGTGATGAGGGTGCCAAAAATAACGCCCTTGAGCGTTGAGGAGGTCAGCTTTTGCAGCACGCCCTGCATTTTGCCGCCGGCCAGCTTTTCCAGGCCCGCGCCCATGATCGACATGCCATACAAAAACAACGCAATGCCGCCCAGCAGAGAGGTAATGTGTGTGATATCCATAGCGATACTCCTAAATACGATCTTCCTGTTTCTTCCAATAACAGCACACAGCCGCCGGGCCCTGCCCCGCCTTTGGCGGGACCCGTACCCCGGCAGCCGTTTTTCCTTTGTTATGCAGCGCCCCCATGCGTCCACGCGCATGGCTCCGTTTCAGCGCTCACACCATGCTTATTATACCATCAATCCCCCTGCCACAACAAGGTTATTTTACAAGAAAATCACTTTTTCCACACAATTTTGCTGGTTTTCAATCGTTTCGTCACGGTTCCTTTCAAACATTTTACGCAGATTTTACATTAGTTGTTTCAAACCATGTCACTCGGCCAGCTCCTCCATCGCCTCACGCACGGTATCGGCCGAAAAGAGGAACACCCCGCTGCCGGTGTACACCTCCACATGGCTGCCCACATAACGCATCTCAAAATCCTTCATCGTGTTCCCCTCCTGTTTTGTTCTGTCGGGAGCCTGCCTGCACCGGGCGTTCCCGCTGCCGGTGGCTCTCTGTGACTGTATTATCGCACATGCGGCATCCCATAAACCGGACTTTCAAGGCTTTTCCGGGGATTTTTGCACCAAAAAATGCTCCACCCTCCCCAAAAATGGGAAGGTGGAGCATTGCAGGTCCGGTTGTTTTCCGGCGCTCAGTGGGCGGCGGCGTATTCCGGCACCACACGGCCGGGCTGCGGCGCTTCCTCCGCGCGGGACTTTTCGTAGCAGTAGCGGATGATGGCCTGCCGGCGCACGATGCCAATGAAGATGCCCCGGTCATCCACCACGGGCACAAAGTTCTGGTTCATGGCAGCTTCGATCAGCTGGTCCATGCTGGTGGTCACGGTCACCGCCTTGTAATCCCGCTTGTGGGGAAAGGCCGAGATGGGCACGTCCTCCGCGGCTTCCAGATCCAGCCCGTGGTATTTTTTCAGCCCCCAGAGGATGTCTCCCTCGGTCAGGGTGCCCACATACTCGCCCCGGCGGTTGAGCACCGGGATGGAGGCGTAGCGGTTGTTCTCCCATTTTTCCAGCGTCTGCCGGAGGGTAAAATCGTCGTAAACGTACATCAGATCCTGCTTGGGGGAGAGGAAAAACAGAATGTTCATGCCAACAACTCCTAAATCGGTATTTTATGCACGGCGTGTGCGGCCGGATGGATGATTTTGGGTCTGCTCGTTTTACAGGGGACACACACCGCCCGGTGCGCATCCCCTCTCTCTGCTTTCATTTTAGCACTTTTTCATAGAGGGATAAAGCATCCGGAGGGAGTTTTTATAATTTTTTCACAGATTGTTTGCAGGCATCCGTCATACTTCTGCCGCAGCGCGGCCGCTGTGCACCGGACAGCATATCACACCCGGACGGTCATGCCCTGTCGAACGAACGCACTGCTCTGCCCAGCCGTACCAGTTTTCGCCCGCAAATTTTGTGGGCAAATGGACGCAAAACAGCCAAAAAAGGCCCCGCTGCCAGCAATTTGAACTGTACAACCGCGCATCGAAGTTGTATAATAGAGTGGGTGTTTCTCGGTGCCAGTCTGCCGGTTTTGGCCCGCCTGCACAGGCCCCAGACCCTGAATGTGTTTTCTGAAAAATAACATAAAGGAGCAGAGCGACTATGATCACTTCCCGTTTCCCGCTGGGAGATGTCAGCTTTACCGCCGGGTATTTTTCGACCCTCGTGGGTGAGGCGACCAAACACTGCTACGGCGTTGCCGCAATGGCACCCCGTGATATGACCGACGCTGTGCGCAGCCTGGTCCATGGTTCCGATTATTCCGAAAAGGGTGTCCGCGTCACGCAGGAGAATGGACGTCTCGTGATCGAGCTGCACATCGCTGTCAGCTATGGGCTGAACATTTCCACCGCTGCCCGCAGCATCTCGCACCGCGTCAAGGACGAAGTGGAGCAGGCCACCGGCCTGAAGGTCGCCCGCGTGGTGGTCTCGGTGGACGATGTGATCGCCTGATGTCCGTCTGTATCCCCGGCTGCCGGAATTTTTCCGGCCTGATAAGGAGTTTAAAACAATGATTTCTGGTAAGATCCTGCGCGACGCCATCATTTCCGGCGCCAACAACATCAAACAATCAGCGCTCCCGCGTGGATGAGCTGAACGTCTTCCCCGTCCCGGACGGCGACACCGGCACCAACATGGGCATGACCGTGGGCGCTTCCGTGCGTGAGCTGGAAGCCCTGGATGACAGCTGCACCGTGGCCGAAGCCGCCAAGACCGCTGCTTCCGCCTGCTGCGCGGTGCCCGCGGCACGTCCCGGCGTCATCACCAGCCTGCTGTTCCGCGGCTTCTCCAAGGCGCTGGAAGGCAAGAAGGAAGCCGACGTGGCCGACATCGTGGCTGCCCTGCAGAAGGGCGTCGAGGGTGCCTACAAGGCCGTGATGAAGCCCACCGAGGGCACCATTCTCACCGTGGCCCGCGTGGCCAGCGAAAAGGCTGCCGCCAGCGATGCCGCCGACGTGCCCGCCCTGTGGGACGTTGTGATGGCTGCCGGTCAGGAAGCCCTGGACGACACCCCCAACCTGCTGCCCGTCCTGAAGAAGGCCGGCGTCGTGGACGCAGGTGGTCAGGGCATCCTGATCATCTTTGAGGGCATGGGCAAGGTGTTCCACGGCGAGCCCATCGTGGCCGGCGGCGAGGCTGCCCCCAACAAGGCAAAGCTCTCCACCGAGAACGCCGGCAAGGGCGTGTTCACCGATGACCTGATGAAGGTGGAGGACATCAAGAACGGCTACTGCACCCAGTTCCTCATCAACAAG
>ENA-OQES01001013-OQES01001013.1-human-gut-metagenome-genome-assembly--contig:-NODE-1013-length-11148-cov-3.420107_pt1 | contig 11148 bp, 15 predicted proteins | sample MGYA00242798_ERZ504641 | MGnify/ENA primary metagenome ERZ504641 (study PRJEB26092, sample SAMD00036327) | human gut metagenome | host: Homo sapiens | study: EMG produced TPA metagenomics assembly of... | reverse complement strand
GGAAAAAATTGGTCGACAGGATCAAGAGACAACAGGGAATACAGTAAAAAACGAAGCGGTATGCAATGGTAGGAGTTTGCATATCGCTTCTTTTTAGCCACGCTCTAGCAGACTTCGGTGACGTGACGGATCAGCATATCCTGTATTGCAGGGTATTCACCGAGTCCTTTCATACGACATTCCACATCGTATCCTGCTGCCCGGAACTGATTTTTCCAGGACTCCTCGTCATCGCCGGACATATCGTTTCGTGCATGATCGCCCGCTACGATCATGAAAGGTGCGAGGATCACTTTTTTTGCTTCCTGTTCTTTTACCATACGGGTGACATTTTCCAGTGTCGGATAGCCTTCTACGGTAGCCAGATGAATATTGGAAAATCCAAGATCTTTAAAACGATAATCAAGTGCTGCGTAGACATCATTGGCATAGTGGCTGGTTCCATGTCCCATAAGGATCAGTGCACAGTCTGCCGGGAGATTGGAGAACTCCTGGCAGATGGCATTGACGATCTCCACATGATCCTGCTGCGTGGTAAGAAGCGGATCACCAAAAGTGATGCGTTCAAAACGATTTTTGAACGCAAGAGCATCTTCTTTCATCAGATCATTTTCAATACCATTGATCACATGGGTAGGCTGTACGATCACTTCTGTGATGCCGTCTGCGATCATCTGTTCCATGGCTTCGGTTACGTTGTTGATCCGGATATTGTCCCGTTTCAGAAGTTTTGCCATGATCATTTTACTGGTCCAGGCACGGTAAATCTTATAATCAGAGAAATGTTCTCCGATGCGCTGTTCAATCACATCGATGGTCCTTTTGCAGGTATCCGGAAAACTGGTACCGAAACTGACCACCAGAATCGCTTTTGCTTGTTTTCAGACATAAGGTTTTGTTCCTTTCATCAATAGTGATAATTTCCTCTGTATGTAGTGTACCTTTATTAATCACTTTTTGTCAATTGTCTGTAGAAAAAACCGTGTAACTATTTTCTAAAAGCGAAAGATGTGGTATGATAACTCGTAATGCATTTTGCCCTGTAACTGTGAGAAAACTGAACAGTTGCGATAAAATGCTGTCAGGGAGGAACGAAAAAATGAGTATATCGATGATCGGAATCGATTATAATAAAGCGAATGTAGATATCCGTGCCATGTTTTCATTTACAAAGAAAAATGCGACAGCGGCCATGGAACGGCTGAAGAAAATACCGGGGATCCAGGGATGCGTGATCCTGTCCACCTGCAACCGTATGGAACTGTGGGCGAGTACGAAGGCTGACTGGAACGGAACACTGTTAGAAGAACTTTGCAAGATAAAAGAAGTAGATCCCACACAGTATGGGGAATATTTTGTGGAGCGAAAGGAAGAGGAAGCGGTAGACCATCTGTTTCATCTGACCAGCGGATTAAAATCCATGATCCTGGCGGAAGATCAGATCATCACACAGGTCAAGGATGCGCTGACGCTGGCGAGAGAGGCCTTTGTGACGGATAATGTACTGGAAGTGCTGTTTCGAAAAGCGGTGACGGCCGGAAAGAAAGTAAAGACAAATGTTATTTTCTCCAGAGCAAATCAGACCGCGATGGATCAGGCGATCGAGATGCTAAAAGAACGGAAATTCCCACTTCCGGATGCCAGATGTATGGTTATCGGAAACGGAGAGATGGGAAAACTGGCGGCGCAGTCTCTGAAACGGACCGGTGCGGATGTGACGGTTACCGTCCGGCAGTACCGAAGCGGTGTGGTGACGATCCCAATGGGATGTTCCAGAATCAATTACGGAGAACGTCTCAATTTTCTTCCGGGCTGTGATCTGGTGGTCAGCGCCACAGCAAGCCCGAATTATACACTGACAAAAGAACAGGTAGAACAGCTGTCACTGAAAAAACAGATTGTTTTTATTGATCTTGCCGTTCCACGGGACATGGAACCGGGACTCAGTGAGATCGAAGGCGTGGAACTGTATACCATCGATGATTTCAAACTGAGTGGACCGAGTGCGGCAACGATGCAGTCGATGGAACAGGCAGAAGCCATCATTCAGGAAGAAATCGATGATTTTTATGTCTGGTATCAGGGACGGGCGCTGATTCCGCGGATTCAGGAGATCAAAGAGGACGCGGTGACGGATCTGAATCTCCGGTTACATAAGATTCTTGGCAAACTTCCGCTGAGCGAACAGGAGCGGAAAGACCTGGAAGCATCTATCGATACGGCAGCGGGAAAAGTAGTGACGAAGATGATCTTCGGGCTGAGAGATACCCTGGAGACGGATGCGTTTATAGATTGTGTGGAAGGACTGGAAAAAGTATATGAAGAATAGCGCTTTTTTTACCTTTATTTGTGGATATCAGTGAAAAAAGATCGTGGTGATCGGCGGGGGAGCTATCGCCACAAGACGGGTAAAGACCTTACTTCCGTTTGAACCACAGATTGTCGTGGTGGCACCGGAAGTGACCGGAGAGCTGGAAGAGTTGGAAAAAGAAGAAAAAATTACGATTTTCCACAGAAAATATCAGAGAGAAGATATTTATGATGCTTGGATGGTGCTGGCTGCCACCAATGATCCCGAATTAAATAATGGAATCTACAGTGTGGCAAAGTGCCTGGGTGCTCTTGTGAATGTGGCAAGCAATCAGGAAAAATGTGATTTTCATTTTCCGGGAGTGATCCGGAAAGATCCCTATGTGATCGGCATCAATGGATCGGGGAAAGACCATAAAGGAACTGCCGAACTTCGAAAACAGATCGAGGCTATGGTAAACAATGCCATCTGCATCGGAAGCAGGGAGAGCCGTCTGGCGGTGATCCAGAGTGAGATGGTGATGGAATATCTGAAAAAAGAATGTCCGCAAAAAGAGATCCGTCTGCTTACGATGAAAACAACCGGCGATAAGATTCTGGACCGGACGCTGGATAAAGTGGGCGGAAAAGGACTGTTTGTAAAAGAACTGGATAAAGCACTGCTGGAGAGAAGAAGTGATTTGTCCGTACACAGTCTGAAAGATATGCCTATGGAAGTTCCGGAAGAACTGCCGATTGTGGCATTTTCAAAAAGGGAAGATCCCAGAGATGTGCTGGTGCTTCCGGAAGGTGCGGACAACCTGGATCTGTCGAAACCTATCGGATGTTCCAGTCAGAGGCGAATCCTGCAGCTGCAGCAGATGTACCCGGAAGCGACCTTTAAAAGTATCCGCGGAAATGTGCTGACCAGATTGAACAAGCTGGATGGAGGAGAGTACAGCGGGCTGATCCTGGCAGCAGCAGGATTAAAACGACTGGGACTGGAAGAACGGATTTCCAGATATTATGAGCCGGATGAAGTGATTCCGGCTGCAGGACAGGGGATTCTTGCAGTTCAGGGACGACAGGGAGAAGATTATTCGTATATGGAGCATTTTGCAGACAGAGAGGGAACGATTGCAGCGCTTTGTGAGCGTGCCTTTGTCCGATATCTGGATGGCGGATGTTCCTCTCCGGTAGCGGCCCATGCGGTAATCGAAGGTGATGAGATTTTCCTGCGAGGTCTGTATTATCAGGAAAGTACCGGAAAGCATAAGATCGGAACGATGCGGGGTTCTGTGGAAGATCCGGAGACCCTGGGTGTGAATCTGGCCAAAAAAACTGATCTGGGAGGTTGGGAAGAATGAGTAGACAGGGAAAAGTCTGGCTGGTAGGTGCAGGTCCGGGTGATGTGGGACTTTTTACCATCAAAGGAAAAGACATCCTTGCAAAAGCGGAAGTTGTGGTATATGACAGTCTGGTAGGTGACGGTGTGCTGACAATGGTACCGGAGACTGCGGAGAAGATCAACGTGGGCAAACGTGCCGGGCATCATACGATGAAGCAGGAAAATATTAATAAAGTTCTTCTGGAAAAAGCACAGGAAGGAAAAAGGGTGGTACGGCTGAAGGGTGGCGATCCGTTTCTCTTCGGACGTGGTGGAGAAGAACTGGAACTTTTGTGCGAACATAAAATTCCATATGAGGTTGTACCTGGTGTAACTTCCTGTATCGCGGTTCCGGCCTATAACGGAATTCCGGTCACACACAGGGATTTCTGTTCCTCTGTTCATGTGATCACCGGTCACAAACGGGCAGGAGAAAGATATAACATTGATTTTGAAGCCCTGGTCAGGACAAAAGGAACGCTGGTATTCCTGATGGGAATCACGGCGATGGAAGATATCTGTAAAGGGCTTCTTGAAGCAGGTATGGATCCGGAGACACCTGCGGCTGTTTTACAACAGGGAACTACCGCGGGGCAGAAAAGAGTAGTGGCTACGGTGAATACATTAAAACAGGCCTCCGATGCGGCGAAGATCCAGACACCGGCAATTATTGTGGTCGGACAGGTCTGTCAGGTGGCAGATACTTTTGGCTGGTATGAAAAACTGCCGCTTGCCGGTTATAAAGTTCTGGTAACCCGTCCGAAAGAACTGGTTTCCGGCATGGCAAAGAAACTGCGGGAACAGGGAGCCGAGGTGCTGGAACTTCCGGCGATCGGTGTGAAACCGGTGGAAGACAGAACAAATATTTCCCGGGTATTTGAAAAAACTTGACACCTATCAGTGGATTGCATTTACCAGTCCGAGCGGTGTAAGAATCTTCTTTGAACTGCTGATGGAAGCCGGAAAAGATATCCGCGCACTGGGACAGATGAAAAATTGCCGCCATCGGAAGAGGAACAGAAAAAGCATTAAAGAAACATAATCTGTATCCTGATCTGATGCCGGAAGTCTTCGACGGGGCATCTCTGGGAGAAAAAATGGCAAAAGAATGTGAGCCGGGAGCGAAGATATTACTGGCAAGAGCGGCAATCGGCAATAAAGAAGTGATCGAAGAACTGGCAAAAAGAGAAGACCTTATAGTAGATGATGTGGCAATTTATGATACATTCTATGAGAATCAGGATCTGATCGATGAAAAAGGACAGTTTGAGAGCGGGAAGATCGACTGTGCCGTATTTACCAGTGCATCAACGGTAAAAGGCTTTGTAGCTGCCACAGAGGGACTGGATTATACGAAAGTTCTTGCAGCCTGTATCGGAAAACAGACGCAGGAGGAAGCGTTACGATACGGAATGAAAACTGCAGTCGCAAAAGAAGCATCTATTGACAGTCTGGTGGAACTGGTAATAAAATTTGAAAGGGCAGATATCCGGAAGTTACTGATATAATGAGGAGAATATCTGCAGGGAATTCACTCTGTAGCGAAAAGCAGTAAAACAGCGGACGGCAGAGAGAAAGAAACCAAGCTAAGATAGAAAGTGACAGAAGAAAAGAGGAAGAACAGTCATGGATATGATAAAGAGACCGCGAAGACTCCGCGGAGGAGAAACAATCAGAAAGATGGTACGGGAGACCCGGATGGATAAGTCTTCCCTGATTTATCCGATGTTTGTACAGGAAGGCACCGGAAGAGAAGATGAGATCCCGTCCATGCCGGGACAGTTCCGCTACACGCTGGATCGTCTGCCATATGAACTGGAACGCCTGGCGAAAGCAGGTGTGGGAAGTGTGATGCTTTTTTGGTATACCGGATCATAAAGACGAGGTCGCCAGTCAGGCCTATGCCCAGGACGGTATCGTTCAGCGGGCACTGCAGGTGGGAAAAGAAAAATTCCCGGAGCTGTATTATATTACCGATGTGTGTTTGTGTGAATATACCAGTCATGGGCACTGTGGCATGCTTTGCGGGCATGAAGTGGAAAACGACAGCACTCTGGATCTGCTGGCCAAGACAGCCCTTTCCCATGTACAGGCAGGTGCGGACATGGTGGCACCTTCCGATATGATGGATGGCCGTGTTCTGGCGATCCGCAACATGTTAGATAAAAACGGTCACAAAGAGATCCCGATCATGTCCTATGCAGTAAAATACGCATCTGCGTTCTACGGACCGTTCCGTGAAGCGGCAGATTCTGCTCCGGCATTCGGAGACAGAAAGAGTTATCAGATGGATCCGCACAACAGCCGGGAAGGTGTGAAAGAAGCTCTTCTTGATGTGGATGAAGGAGCCGACATCATCATGGTAAAGCCGGCACTTTCCTATCTGGATATGATCACAAAAGTAAAAGAAGTGACAAACGTTCCGGTAGCAGCCTACAGTGTCAGCGGAGAATACGCGATGGTGAAAGCAGCGGCACAGAAAGGCTGGATCGATGAAGAGAGAATCATGTGCGAGATGGCAGTGAGCGCCTATCGTGCCGGCGCACAGATTTATCTGACATATTATGCAAAAGAACTGGCAAAATGTATGGACGAAGGGAGAATCGATAATGAGCAGATCAGATGAATTGTTTGAAAGAGCAGTGAAAGTTATCCCGGGAGGTGTCAACAGCCCGGTACGTGCCTATGGTTCTGTAGGGATGACTCCAAGATTTATCGAGGGCGCATCAGGTCCATATGTAGTGGATGCAGACAGCAAAAAATATATTGATTATATCAGTTCCTGGGGACCGATGATTCTCGGACACAACAATCAGGAAGTTCTGAACGCCGTGATCCGGAAAGCAGAGAGCGGTCTGAGTTTCGGTGCGGCTACCGAGATCGAGGTGGAGATGGCAGAATTTATCTGTGAAAATATTCCGTCCATCGAGATGATCCGAATGGTCAATTCCGGAACAGAAGCCGTGATGAGTGCGATCCGTGCCGCCAGAGGCTATACAGGAAGAAATAAAATCGTCAAATTCGCCGGATGCTATCACGGACATTCCGATGCTCTGTTAGTAAAAGCAGGATCCGGTGTGATGACGGCAGGAATCCCGGACAGTGCCGGCGTACCGGCGGGAGCAACCCAGGATACCCTGACGGCTGTATATAACAACCTAGAAAGCGTTAAGATGCTGTTTGAAGAAAACGAAGGACAGATCGCAGCCGTGATCGTGGAACCGGTCGCAGCTAATATGGGTGTGGTACTTCCAAAGGAAGGCTTCTTAAAAGGTCTTCGTGAACTCTGTACGAATCATGGTGCAGTTCTGATCTTTGATGAGGTAATTACAGGTTTCCGTCTGGCATTCGGTGGTGCGCAGGAGCGGTTCGGAATCGAGGCGGATCTGGTGACTTACGGAAAAATTCATCGGTGCCGGTATGCCGGTAGGTGCTTTTGGCGGAAAACGGGAGATCATGGAAGTGATCGCACCGGTAGGCCATGTATATCAGGCAGGAACTCTGAGCGGTAATCCGGTAGCTATGGCCGCAGGTCTGACACAGCTGAAAATCCTGAAAAATCATCCGGAAATCTATACTCATATGAGTCAGATGGGAGAAAAGCTGTATGAAGGTATGAAAGAACTGGTGAAAAAATACGGAAACCATGGAAAGTCAACCATATCGGATCTCTGGGATGTATCTATTTCACCGATCAGGATGTGGAAAATTATGAAGACGCAAAAACTTCTGACACAGAGGAGTTTGCACGTTACTTCCACTATATGCTGGAACATGGTATCCATCTGGGACCGTCCCAGTTCGAGGCAATGTTCTTATCCAATGCCCATACCGAAGAGACAACCAAAGAGACACTGGAAATTTTTGAGGGATTCCTGAAACAGGAGTAAGTAGAGGGAACCGTTCAGGGACCTGTAACTGCGAAGGCACGAAACGGTTCATCAAAGAGGATATCAAATAAATGAAAAGTGAATGGATGATAACCCTGCTCACGGCAGGGGGCATCCTGATCCTGTGCGCTGCCATGATCATCTGGGATAAGATCCGGCAGCGCAAATGGTTTCTGCGGCGTCTGAAACAGCGGTGGGGAACCGTACCGGATCGGGAATATACCCAGGAGGAACTGGAAAGCATCTCCCATTATGCGAAACGGAATGAGGGAGAGCAGTTTATGATCGATGATATCACCTGGAACGATCTGCAGATGGATGAAATTTTTATACGTATAAACAATACACTTTCTTCCTGCGGCGAAGATGTACTTTACCAGATATTGCGCCAGCCGCAGATGGATCGAAACGTGTTGGATGAAAGAGAACGGCTGATTGCATATTTTCAGACCCATGAAGAAGAACGGATTCAGGTGCTGACACGGGTAAATGAGGTCAAAAAGATCTGGAAAATGTCTATTGCGGATTATATCGATGCATTAAAAGACGTGGATCGCAGAGGAAGAGGAAAATACCCTCTGCTTGCAGGACTTTCGGCAGCGGCAATTGTCGCTACGCTGATTCGCCCGATCCCGTGTATGTTTCTGTTGCTTCTGATGCTCTGCGTCAGTGCGGTGGTTCATACACGGGATTCCAAAAGGATTGAACCGTATCTGAACTGCTTTGTCTGTATCCTTCGTCTTCTGCGGGCAGCGGATCAGTTTGAAAAGCTGGACAATCCGGTGATTCAGACCTATCTTGACCGGATCCGGGCAGGCAGAAAGAAAATGAAAAGTTTCCGCGGGTGCTTTCTGGTGGCTTCGACGAATTCTGTACAGGACGGTCTGGAAGCAATCATTGTCTCCTATCTTCGCATTATCTTTCAGGTGGATTTTATCAAGTTTTACTCGATGCTGAAACATGTAGAAGGGAATGAATCCACCATCGAAGATATGTATCAGGCGATGGGAGAGTTAGATGCTTTGATTGCGGTTGCTTCGTTCCGGGAGAGTCTGCCTTATTACAGCCAACCCGAATTCGCGGAAGTGAATGACCGGGAGGGTGCATCTTTGAAAGTGGAGAAACTGTATCATCCGCTGATCGGCGATCCGGTTGCAAACAGCATACAGATGCAGAGGGGAGTGCTGATCACCGGATCCAATGCTTCCGGAAATCTACAGTTTTTCAAAAACTATTGCGATCAATACCATTCTGGCTCAGACCGTACACACCTGTATTGCAAAGGATTACTGTGGAAGTTTTATGAAGGTTCTTACTTCTATGGCATTGCGGGACAATCTGGCAGGTGGCGAGAGCTACTATATGGTAGAGATCCGTTCCCTGAAACGGATTCTGGAAGAGTGTGAGAAACCGGAACCGGTGCTTTGTATCGTGGATGAGGTTCTTCGCGGAACCAACACCATCGAGCGAATCGCCGCATCCTCACAGATCCTGCATTCTCTGGCAAAACCGAAAGTTCTTGCCATGGCGGCAACGCACGATATCGAACTGTCCTATGTCCTGGAAAAAGAGTATGATAACTATCATTTTGAGGAAGAGATTCAGGAAAATGATGTGGTATTTGACTATAAACTCCGCACCGGCAGAGCCATGACGAGAAATGCGATCCGCCTGCTTGCTATGATCGGTTATGATCCGAAGATTATCGAGGCGGCACAGGAGAGCGCGAAACACTTTGAAGAAACCGGTGTGTGGAAATAAAAGGAGAACTGTTATGTTAGTGAAAATCTATACCGACGGCGCAGCCAGAGGTAACCCGGACGGACCGGGAGGATATGGCTGTGTCCTGCATTATACCGATCGAAATGGAAATCTTCACGAGAAAGAACTTTCCGCAGGATATAAAAAGACGACAAATAACCGGATGGAGCTGATGGCAGCGATCGTGGGTCTGGAAGCCCTGAACCGTCCCTGCCAGATCCAGTTATATTCCGATTCCAAGTATCTGGTAGATGCCTTCAACCAGCATTGGATCGATGGCTGGATCCAAAAAAGGATGGAAGCGTGGAAAGAATGAGCCGGTAAAAAATGTGGATCTGTGGAAACGTCTGTTACAGGCGAAAGAACCACACCAGGTGGAATTTATCTGGGTGAAAGGCCATGACGGCCATGAGATGAACGAGCGGTGCGATTATCTGGCAACCTCTGCGGCGGATGGAGACAATCTGTTGGTAGACCCGGGGATCGCATAAAGTAAAAAAGAACATGTATTTTAATTATATTAATAGTTAAAATACATGTTCCTTTTTTGTATATAAAACGCTCTAGCAGTATCAACCGGGAAGATCTCCACGGATCCGGCAGCGGTAATCGCTTGGTGTGATTCCCATGATACGGTGAAAAATTTCCGTATAATAGCTGGCACCGGAAAAACCCACCTGCAAAGCGATCTCTGTGATGGTATACGAGGTATTGACAAGCAAAGGAATACTCTGTTCGATACGGTAAGACATCAGATAATTCATCGGTGTCTGGTGGAGAAGACGTTTGCAGAGTCGTTCACACTCCCCGGGACTTACAGAGACCGCATCTGCAAGATCCTTCAAAGATATTTTACCGGTATAATGAGAGTGAATATAAGTAAGAAACGTATCCAGTGTTTTTTCTGTCTCTGGATATTTTTTTGGCGGAAGCAATCGTAAAACCAGGTCGCTGACTCATTTTCCAGAGAAGTCCCCAGGCGTCGGAAAGATGGGAGAGAATCTGCAATTCCCCAGGTTTCCGGTTGCTCCTGGTGAAGAATCCCACACTTGTAGAGGATATTCAGAAGTATCTGCTGTTCAGGATCTTCCGGACGTATATAAAGTGCAGGAATTGCCGGGTTACCGAGCAGAGGTTTTACGTATTTTCGGAAAAGAATATTGGACTCGGTACCATAGATAAAAGCAGGGTGGAAGATAATGGAATGCGCTACTGCGGTTTCATTTCCCACAGGATGACAGTCGTGCAGCTGTTTGGCATTGATCCAGAGCACCTCTCCGGGGTGGAGCACATATTCTGTTAATTCAACCTGAATCCGCACAGATCCCTGAAGCTGATAGTGAAATTCCACTTCCGGATGCCAGTGCATGGGAACGTACAGGGTATGTTCCCCGTTTTCGGATAACGGAAAATAATCCATATGGTATATCAACCGGGAAATCATAACTGCCATGAAGTTGATTTTCTTTCAGATTTTTCTGGGTGGAAATGACAGGACGGTTTGTTGGCATAAGCAGTACCTCGGATTATGTTGATTTTGTTATAGAAATTGCAGATATTGTGATAGCTGAATTCCTGTGAAATTATTATACTGTCTTTTGTGTTAAAACACAAGAAAGGAAGTTCAGAATGATTTTGTTATAAAAAACAGATGAAAATCTGATTTTCAGGAGAGAGGAAGAGAAGGAGGATCTTTTATTATGGGAACAAAAAAGAATAATCTGGGGGTTCGTATCGCGATGGCGGTAATCGGAATAGCACTGACGGCTGTTTCTGTGGGTCTTCAAAAGATTTCAGGACTTGGAGTGGATCCGTTTAGTG
>ENA-OQES01001012-OQES01001012.1-human-gut-metagenome-genome-assembly--contig:-NODE-1012-length-11157-cov-4.364098_pt1 | contig 11157 bp, 13 predicted proteins | sample MGYA00242798_ERZ504641 | MGnify/ENA primary metagenome ERZ504641 (study PRJEB26092, sample SAMD00036327) | human gut metagenome | host: Homo sapiens | study: EMG produced TPA metagenomics assembly of... | reverse complement strand
GAAAAAAAGGCTATGAAAAAATTAATTTTATTTAGTAAACATAGGATAATGAAGAATATCAAAAGGAAAATAGGAGCAAAAAAGGAGATAATATGGAACTTTTTAGCGTTTGATTTATTGCTAGTATAATCATATAATATACACATAAGGAACAAACAATATTGATAAGGAATTAGAAATTATCAATTTATTTAATGTGTATATATCTAAGTATTGGAGGAATTTATAATGGAAAAAATGGGTTTGCAGTATTTGTGGTTATGTATATGAAGGTGAAAGCGCACCAGAACAGTGCCCAATTTGTAAAGCACCAGCAGATAAATTTGTAGAACAATCCGGTGAATTAGTATTCGCTGACGAACATCGTGTAGGCGTAGCAAAAGGTGCTGACCCTCGCATTATCGAAGGTTTACAGCAGAACTTCACTGGCGAATGCACAGAAGTTGGTATGTACCTCGCTATGAGCCGTGTTGCTGAACGTGAAGGTTATCCTGAAATCGCTGATGCTTATAAACGTTATGCTTTTGAAGAAGCAGAACATGCTGCAAAATTTGCTGAACTTCTCGGTGAAGTTGTAACTGACAGCACTAAGAAAAATCTTGAACTCCGTGTTGCTGCTGAACATGGTGCATGCGCTGGTAAAAAAGGAACTTGCTACTTTAGCTAAAGAACTTGGCTTAGATGCAGTTCATGATACAGTTCATGAAATGGCTAAAGACGAAGCTCGTCATGGCTGTGGCTTCAATGGCCTCTTAAAACGTTACTTCGGTAAATAATTTGATATAGATAGGATTATTAAAAGAGTATGGTGTAAGCCATACTCTTTTTATTTTTATAAATAGTTATTGAATGTTATAAATTTATATTAGTATAATAAATTTGATAGAATTTTTATTAAATTTTTTGAGGATTGATTTTATGAGTTACACAGGTTCATTATTTAATTTTATTAACAATTCAACATCATCATTTCATACAGTTTTAAATGCACAATCATATTTGATAAAAAATGGCTTTGAAGAAGTTAATTTTAGTGAAGATTGGCAGTTAAAAGCAGATGAAAAAATATTTTACGAAGATATATGATTCAACATTGATTGCATTTATTCCACATCAAAATTTGCGTGAAGGTATGAAAATTGCTGTCAGTCATACAGATTTTCCTTGTTTAAAGATAAAAACCTAGTGCTGATATTATGCAAAATGATTATGGCAAATTAAATGTAGAAGTTTATGGTGGTATGATTTTAAATACATGGTTTGATAGACCATTATCCATAGCGGGAAAAGTCGTTTTGAAAGGTCAAGATTGTTATCAGCCAGATGTGAAATTTGTAGATTTTAAACGACCATTGATGATTATTCCTAATCTTGCTATTCACATGGATAGAAGTATTAATTCTGGTAAAAGTATAAGTAAACAAAAAGAAATGTTGCCTTTAGCTTTTATGCAAACTGAAAATAATAGTGAAGATGAATTAGCAAATGATAATAGTAAATTAATTAAGTTGTTAGCTGAAGAATTATCTTGCGCTCAAGAGAATATTTTGAGCTATGATTTAACTGTATATCAGGTGGAAACTCCGTATTATTTAGGTTTTGCAGGTGAATTAGTAACAGCACCTCGATTAGATAATATAACTTCTGTTAAAGCTTGTATTGAAGGAATTATCGCTGACAAGCGTAAGGTAGGTTTAGATATAGCCGTTTTATTTGATAATGAAGAAGTGGGCAGTAGAACAAAACAGGGCGGAGCTTCTAATGTTTTATCAAATGTAATTGAACGCATTTATATGGCTTTTGGTTATACTAGACAGGCATTTTTGGCAGATTTAGCAAAGAGCTTTATGTTATCTATAGATGTAGCTCATGCTATGCACCCTAATTATGTAGAAAAAAATTGATTTGACTAATAAACCAATATTAAATAAAGGTTTGGCTATAAAAATGGCAGCTAGTCAATCGTATGCAGGAGATGCTGAAGCTATTGCTATCGTAAGAGCTTTATGTGAAAAATATAAAATAAATTATCAGATGTATGTAAATAATTCAGATATTCCAGGTGGGTCAACTATAGGCTCGATGGCTTCCGCTTTATTGACTATGAGAACATTAGATGTAGGTATTCCTATTTTAGCTATGCATTCAGCACGAGAAACTATGGGGAAAGATGACCAAAAATCTTTAGAAAAATTAGTTAGAGTATTTTTTTGGAAGGTTTTTTATTAAAATATAGAGGTGATATAGATGAAAGTTTTAGTAGTGATGCCATTTAAAGATAAGCATAAAGTATTAATGGCTCAAAATTTTCCTCAAGTAGAATTTATTTATGAACGCAATCCAGGCAAAGAACTAGTGGAAAATGTGGAGGCAATTATTGGCAATGTTAAGCCGAGTCTATTGAAAGATGCTAAAAATTTAAGATGGTTGCAATTAAATAGCGCAGGTACTGATGGATACTGTGAAAAAGGTATTTTGCCAATGCAGACTATATTGACTAATGCTACAGGGGCATATGGTTTAGCTTTATCTGAATATATGCTTGCTGTATTGATGGCTATGCAGAAAAAAGTTATATAGTTATCACGATAATCAAAAACAATCTCTATGGAAAGATGAAGGCGAAGTAACTTCTATTTTTGAGTCTACTATCTTAGTTGTGGGTTTAGGTGATATAGGAAGTTGTTTTGCTAAACGAGTAAAAGCCCTAGGTGCAAAAGTAATCGGTATTAAGCGTCGCCTTGGTGAAAAACCAGACTATGTGGATGAATTAGTTAGTCTAGATAAATTAAATGAGTATTTACCTAAAGTTGATATAGTAGCTACTGTATTGCCAGGAACGAAAGCGACTTATCAGATTTTTGATAAAGAAAAATTCGCTTTGATGAAAAAAGGTGCCTTCTTTATTAATGCAGGTCGTGGAAGTGCTGTAGTTGAAGATGATTTAATAGAAGCTTTAAATTCAAATCATTTAGCAGGTGCTGCTATTGATGTAACGCATATAGAGCCATTACCACAAACAAGTGCTTTATGGCAGACAAAAAATCTGCATATTACACCACATACAGCAGGTCAATATCATTTGGCAAAGACTTTGGACAATATAGTGAATATCGCTAAAGATAATTTGCAAGCTTTGATAGATGGCAAAGAATTCAAAAAATATTGTCGAATTTTGAAACTGGATATGAAAAAATAAAAATAGCCACTCATTATAGTGATTAAATAATGAGTGGCTTTGATTTTTATATTAAGCTTTCCAAAGGCTGTGAAGATTGCAATAAGCATAAGCTGTAATTACTTCTTCACCATCTAAAAGAGCAAATTGAGCTGTTGGAGGAGTATTAGGTTGTAGTACCTTACGTTGATTGCCTTTATTTGTTTCAAGTGATATCCATTCAATATAATGTTCAGGAATCATAGGATGTTCAACAGAGCCTACAGAAACAGTAACAATATTTCCTTCTTGAGAAATCACAGGAACGTGTTTTTCTACAGCAGCATCAGTAGTACCAGGAATAATTTCTTTCATTTTTCACCACAGCAGATAACAGGCACGCCTTTATCTTTTACAAAAGCAATGATATTACCGCAGTGTGAACAAATATAAAATTTTTGAGACATAAAAATCCCTCCTCAAATATATAATAATTATATTATAGCATTATATACAGATACAGACCTAGCATTTAATGTATTTTGTTGGTAAATTTTAGGTCTATTTTGTGGTTTGATAAATGCTTTATCATCAAATTCTGTATTGATAATTAACTGCCAAGGCGTATCATGTGGAAGTGATGGTAAATTAATGCGATGATTTTCCCAGTGAGCGTTGATAGCGATATAGATAAAATCATCACGACCATCTTCTGTTTTGCCTGTCAACATAATGCAGACAACACGATTGCCATGAGAAGAGTCAAATTGCCATGGATTAATACCATGTAAGCTTACAGCAGGATAATTTTTAGGTGTACCCTCAGAAGCACGGCGGAAAAGAGGGTGTTCTTTTCTAAACGCAATTAGCTGTTTGAAGAATAAGAACATATCATGATTTTCTTGTAATTGGTTCCAATTCAACCATGAAGTTTCATTATCTTGGCAGTAAGCATTATTATTGCCAAGTTGAGAATTACAAAATTCATCACCAGCTAAAAGCATAGGAATACCAATGCTACAGAATAAGATTGTTGCAGCATTGCGTACCATTTTTCTACGCAAAGTCAAAATTTCAGGGTCTGTTGTTTCGCCTTCAACACCACAGTTCCAACTGATATTATCATTAGCACCATCTGTATTATTCCATCCATTTTCTTCATTGTGTTTTTCATTGTAAGAAAATAAATCCCACAATGTGAAGCCATCATGACAAGTAATGAAGTTGATGGAAGCATAATTACCTCGATTAGAAGGATTGTAAATATCTTCAGAACCAGTGATACGATTTACTATAGCTTGAGCAAAACCTAAATCGCCTTTGAGAAAATGGCGAACATCATCACGATAATGACCATTCCATTCAGACCATTTACCATAAGCAGGGAATGTACCTACTTGATATAATCCACCAGCGTCCCATGCTTCAGCAATTAAAATAGTATTATTGAGCAATGGGTCAAAGGTCAATAATTCTAAAAGTGGAGGGTTACTCATAGGAGAACCGTCTTGATTGCGTCCTAAGATGGAAGCTAAGTCAAAACGGAAGCCATCAATATGATATTCAGCTGTCCAATGGCGTAGACAGTTTAAAATCATTTGGCGAACAATTGGATTATTGCAATTTAAAGTATTACCACAACCACTGAAATTATAATATTCACCATTTGGCCCTAGAATATAATAGGCTTTATTATCAATACCCTTAAAGGATATGTATGGGCCACGTTCATCGCCTTCTGCTGTATGATTAAAAACAACATCAAGAATAACTTTTATATTATTTTTATGTAATTCTTTAATTAGATTTTTAAATTCATAATTTTGGCATGGAGTATTTTCCACTAGCAGCATAGCCTGCTTTAGGCGCAAAAAAAGGATATTGGATTATAACCCCAATAATTTAAAGGCGATTACCTTTACTATCATAACGAATAGTATCGTTAATGACATCTTCGTTTTCATCAAATTCAAAGATTGGTCAAAAATTCAACAGCATTGATACCCAATTCTTTGAGATAAGGAACTTTTTTCAATAAATCCAGCATAAGTCCCAGGATGATTTTACTTTGGAAGATTCATGACGAGTAAAACCTCGCAAATGTGCTTCATAAATGATTAAATCACTATGGTCTGCCTTTTTGTGGTAAATCAGAATCAAGTTCAAAATCACTAATTACTACTTTAGAGCGATATTGAAATATATTATTTTTGTCAGGTAATACACCCCATTCATTACGTCCTGAAATCATTTTAGCATAAGGGTCTAAGATGATTTTATGACGGTCGTAAATATCGCCAGTGGTTTTATCATATTTTCCATCAATGCGAAAACCATATTCTATATTTTCATAATCTAAATCAAGTACAATCATGGCAAAAACATTGCCAACACGATAATTTTCAGGATATGGAATTATCGCAAAAGGTTTAGGTGCTCTGTCTTTGAATAATACTAATTCACAACTTGTAGCACCAGCTGAATATATGCAAAAATTAACTCCTCCAGGAACAATAGAGGAGCCGTTTAAGCGGAAAAATCCGCGTCTAATTTTAAATTGTTTGAACGTATCAGTAGGCAGAATATCTAATTGCATGATAACACCTCATTAATGTATCATGAGCATATTTTTTTATAGCATCATCAATTGAAGGAGCGAGTTCAATTGTATCTGTTAAACCTGTTAAATCAAATATTTCTGATATTTTCAGACATCTCCGGATCACGGGATATTTGCTCCTCCCGAAGCTTATCGCAGCTTATCACGTCTTTCATCGGCTCTTAGTGCCAAGGCATCCGCCCTGTGCCCTTATTGCTTGACCTTTCGCTTCATCACCCTAGCGTAGGTGATGCGGTCGTTTGATTCTCATTGTTTTGATAACTTTGTTATCGATGTCTTCCTATCTTGCGTTTTATGAGATACTCTCATATCTCTTAACGTTTTGTATCAAGGATATTTGATTAACTTTTAATCAAATTTCATGTATGCAGTTTTCAAGGTACAATTTATATCAGGCTTAACACTTAACCTCACGGCAAATTGACCGGAAAGACCGTCGTCATCGGCGGCGGCAACGTTGCCATTGATGCGGCGCGTGTGTCTCTGCGCTGCGGTTCCGACGGCGTGACGATGGTCTGTCTGGAGCCGCGGGACAAGATGCCGGCCTCGCCGGAGGAAATTGCCGAGGCCGAGCAGGAGGGCACCAAAATCACCTGCGGCTACGGCCCGAAGGAGTTTCTCTCCGAGGACGGCCATGTGACCGCCGTCGTGCTGAAAAAGTGCACCGGCCTTTACAACGCGGAGGGACGTTTTGCGCCCACCTACGATGAAAACGATACCATCACCCTGCCGTGCGACAACGTTGTTTTAAGCATCGGCCAGTGCATCGAGTGGGGCGATTTGCTGAACGGCGAGGCCGTGCAGCTGGGCCGCGGCCAGGGCGCTGTGGCCGACGCGCTGACCTACCAGACCGCCCAGCCGGACATTTTCGTCGGCGGCGACGTCTGCACCGGGCCGCGGTTTGCCATTGACGCGATTGCTGCGGGCAAGCAGGGGGCAATTTCCATCCACCGCTTTGTGCAGCCCAACACAAGCCTGACGATTGGCCGCAACCGCCGCGACTTCCACGAGCTGGACAAGTCGAATCTGGCGCTGGGCGAGTATGACCGCGCACCGCGCCAGTCCGCCGCGCTGGATGCGGGCATTGACGCGCACCGTTCTTTCCGCGACGCACACCTGACGCTGACCGAGGATCAGGTCAAAATCGAGACAGCGCGCTGTCTGGGCTGCGGTGCCAGCGTTGTGGACCCGAACAAGTGCATTGGCTGCGGCGTCTGCACGACAAAGTGCGAGTTTGATGCCATCCGCCTGCACCGCGACCTGCCCGAGTGCAGCAAGATGGTCAGGAGCGAGGACAAGTTCAAGGCCATTCTGCCCTACATGGCGAAGCGCGAGATCAAGATCCGCTTTGCCAAGAAGGAGAAGTAATGCACGAGCTTGGCATTGTATTCCACATCATCCGCACGGTGGAGGACGTGGCCCGGCAGAACGACGTGACGCGCATCCGGCGCGTGACGCTGCAGCTGGGCGAGGTCTCCGGCGTGGTGGAGAGCTATCTGCAAGACTGCTGGAAGTGGGCGGCGGCGAAATCGGAACTTTTGCCCGGCGCGGTGCTGACCGTGGAGACCATCCCCGCCGTGACCGTGTGCGAGGACTGCGGCCAACAGTACCCCACCGTGCAGTTTGGCCGCACCTGCCCCCACTGCCAGAGCCCGCGCACCCACCTTTTGCAGGGCCATGAGATGTTGATCAAAGAAATCGAGGCCGTGGAGACAGGCCCCACCGCCCCGGAGAGAGCGTGAAGCTGCATGAAATACAAAATTTTCCGCATTGAGGAACAGCTGTACGGCTGCGAGGAGCCGCCCGCCGACCAGCCGATTCCGGTTGACGTAGTGCTGGAAGGTGCTGACGGCACGCGGCGCGTGCTCCCCTACCCCGACGAAGCGCTGCGCCGCGGCGGGATGGAGGAAGGCGACAGCGTCGAATTGACCGACGGCATCCTTCGCAAGGTATAATTTTCCCAAAACAAAAGGGGCTGTTGCGTGTGCAGCAGCCCCTTCTATATTTTTTACAAAGTTTATTCTTCCGTAGAAATATCGCGGCCAAAGTATTTTTCGCTCAATGCCTTCAGCGTGCCGTCGGTGCGCAGCTCGTCAATGGCGGCATCAATGGCCGTGCGCAGGGCGGCAGTCTCGTCGCCCTTGCGCATCGGGATGGCGATCTGGTTCGCATCGTCGGTCAGCACGGCGATCTTCACATTCGCGTCGGGGTGCTCCTTCGTGTAATCGTAGAAGGTCATCTCGGCGTTCAGCGTCGCGTCGATGCGCCCGCTCAGCAGCAGCTCAAACGTCTGGTTCAGGTCGTCAACGCCCGTCACCGTCGCGCCGTACTGCTCGGCCAGTTCGGCGTAGGTGCTGGAGATCGTGTTTGCGGTCTTTTTGCCCTTTAGGTCCTCCAGCGTGTTGATGCTGTCATCGTCGGCCTTGGTGATGACGGCGGTGCGGTTGAAGGCGTAGGGCGTCGAGAAGTCGTATTTTTCGGCGCGTTCGGAGGTGATGTCCACGCCGTTGACCATGATGTCATAGCGGCCCGCGTCCAGACCGGCCAGCAGGCCGTCCCACTCGCCCTCGACAAACTGCGGCTCAACGCCCAGCTTCTTCGCGATCTCGGTGGCGACCTCGACGTCGTAGCCGACGAGGTTGTCGTTTTCATCGTGGTAGGTCCAGGGTGCCCATGTGCCCTCCATCGCAACCGTGATAGTACCCTTGGCCTGGATCTCGCTCAACAGGTCGCCGGACGCGGCCTCGGCGGTGCTCCCGGCGGCGGATTCCGCTGCGGGCGCGGTGGCGGCGCTGCTGCCGCAGGCGGTCAGGGCCAGCGCTGCGGTCAGGGCCAGGGCGGTCAGCTTGGTCAGGTTCTTCATTACAATAGGCTCCTTTGCTTGTAGGTCTGCAAAAATTTCTTTGGTGCGGGGCTGCTGCGGGTCGTTGAAGAACGCCTCGGCGGTGTTCTGCTCCACAATGACGCCCTGCTCCATGAACACCACGCGGTTGGCCGCATGGCGGGCAAAATCCATCTCGTGGGTCACGACGAGCATTGTGCGGCCTTCCCCGGCCAGGCTGCGCATGACGGCCAGCACCTCGCCGGTCAGCTCGGGGTCCAAAGCGGACGTAGGCTCGTCAAAAGTAGATGATCTCCGGGTCGGCGGCCATGGCGCGGGCAATCGCCACGCGCTGCTGCTGCCCGCCGGAAAGCTGGCTGGGGTAGTAGTCGGCGCGGTCATCCATGCCGACCTTGACCAGCGCGGCGCGGGCGATCTCCTCGGCCCGGCGGCGCGGCACTTTTGCGCGCGATGATAAGCCCTCGGTCACGATTTGCAGCGCGGCTTTGTTGGCGAAACAGGTTGTAGCTTTGAAAGACAAACCCCGTGCGGCGGCGCAGAGCGTTGGCCTCGGCGTGGGTGACGCGGGCCAGGTCTACGCGCTGGTCGTCAAACAGCATCGTGCCGCCGTCGGACCTTTTCCAAAAAGTTCAGGCAGCGCAGCATCGTTGTTTTTCCGCTGCCGCTGGGGCCTAAAATGGCGACGACGTCGCCCTTGTTCACGTCCAGATCGATGCTCTTGAGCACCTGCAAATCGCCAAAGGACTTGCGCAGATTTCTGATTTGCAGCATAGTTCAGCTCCTTTGCGCGCCCTTGCTGTTGAGGTACCGCTCGCCGACGGCCTGCAGGCGGGTCAGCACGGTGCAGAACAGCAGGTAAACCAGACCGACCTCAATGTAGAGGGCCAGCGGCTCATAGGTGCGGGCCACAATGCGCTGGGTCGTCATGAACATTTCGGTCACGGTGATGTTCGCGGCCAGCGAGGTATCCTTGACCATGGCGATCAGCGTACTGGCCAGCGTGGGGAAGGCCGTGCGCAGCGCCTGCGGCAGGATGATGCGGCGGATGATCTGTAAGTAGCTCATGCCGACGCACTGCCCCGCCTCCATCTGGCCTTTAGGCACGGATTCCAGCGCGGCGCGGATGGTCTCGGCGCAGTACGCGCCCTCATTGATGGAAAAGACGAGCACCGCCGCGGGGAACGGCTCAATCAGGATGCCGACGCCGGGCAGGCCGTAGAACACAACGAACAGCTGCACCAGCACGGGCGTGCCGCGGATGACCCAGATATAAAACCGGGCCAGCCGCTGCAAAACGGGCACATGGGCAAACTGCACCAGCGCCACCGCCACCGCGATGATAAGCGCCAGCGTGAACGAGATGGCGGTCAGCGGGATGGTGACGGTCAGGCCGGGCAGCAATATTTTACCAAAGGAATCCACAAGGATTCCCCACAGGCGTTCGGACATTGGGGCGGAACTCTCCCTTTTTTGGTTGGGGTTGCGGGAATATTTCCCACTAAAATGGTATGCTATGAGATTGTAGCACACTTTGCCGAATTTTGCAAGAGTGAAATTTGAAGTGAAGTTTAAGGTTGGGGCAGCGTGTCAAAACGCTCTTGTAGGGGCGAGCATTGCTCGCCCGTGCCCGTTTGCCTTGTATGAAAACTGTCCCGGAAATTGCGTTGCGGCGGTAAGCTGACGGGCGACCCATGGTCGCCCCTACACACGCAATAAGGCAGGGATGCAAGTTTTTCGACAGTCCGGCCTCCTTTGTCAAAGGGAGGCTTTTGTCTGCGGGGTGAGGGTGGAGGGATTGCACGGAAGGTTTACTGTGGCCGCAAGCGGGCACGGCGGCCAGAGGGCTGGCCGCCCTACGTTCCCCTTTTTGGTTGGACGTAGGGCGGGGTGCCCCTACCCCGCCGAAGTTGGCGGCAGGCAGAATGCAACGGGATTGGCAGACCGTAGGGGCGGATTCCATATCCGCCCGTGGGAGTATACGCGGTGGAAATGGACGGAGATGCTTTTTACATCTACTGCATATTAAACCAACCCAACATTGCAATTAAGCATTATATAAAAAAGCCCGATGCCAAGGCATCGGGCCAAACTCTTAAAGCCTAATCAAAAATTAGCCAACGTAGTAGTTCTCGTTGTTGGCATTCTGCGTAGCATCCTCGTTATAGGTGCAGGTCTTGCCACTCTGGGTAACCTTAACCTCAGTAACATGGCCCTCTGCATTATACTTGATAGTAATAGCGGTAACGCCATTTTTGCCCTCAGAAACCTCTGCCAAAGAGCAAATCTTATCAAACTCAGGAGCCGGAGCAGTGCCCTTGTTAGCATTGCTAAGAGTGGTATCGGTCAATTTGCCGGTAGAAGCCTTACCATAAGCCTCAGAGACCTCGGTCTGTGCAGCCATAACAACCTGACGAGTAGTAGCAATAACCTTCTGGTTGTTAGCTTTGTCGATGTAGCCGGTGAGGGCCGGAACCAGCAGGGTCGGCCAGGATGGCCAGGATGACCAGAACGACGATGAGCTCGACCAGGGTGAAGCCC
>ENA-OQES01001011-OQES01001011.1-human-gut-metagenome-genome-assembly--contig:-NODE-1011-length-11159-cov-3.142132_pt1 | contig 11159 bp, 11 predicted proteins | sample MGYA00242798_ERZ504641 | MGnify/ENA primary metagenome ERZ504641 (study PRJEB26092, sample SAMD00036327) | human gut metagenome | host: Homo sapiens | study: EMG produced TPA metagenomics assembly of... | reverse complement strand
GGAACGACAGATAAAACGGAGGTAAAACCTATGCCCCAACTTTGGCAGGGCCGGGCCAGCAAGGCCGTTGACAGCCGCGTAAACGATTTTAACTCCTCCATCCGCTTCGACGCGCGGATGATCGAGCAGGATATTCAGGGCAGCCTTGTCCACTCGGCCATGCTGGGCAGACAAGGCATCATCTCCCAGCAGGATGTGGACGATATTCACAAGGGTCTGCACTCCATTTTGGACGATTTGCACAGCGGCGCACTGGAAATCGACCCCAACGCCGAGGACGTCCACACCTTCGTCGAGCAGACGCTGACCGCCCGCGTCGGTGACGCCGGTAAGCGCCTGCACACCGGGCGCAGCCGCAACGATCAGGTCGCGCTGGACATCCGCCTGAACCTGCGCGCCGCCAGCGAGCATATTCAGGGCCAGATAAAAGAACTTATCACCGTGCTTTGCGACCAGGCCGAGAAGGGCGCAGGGTACGTCATGCCCGGCTACACCCATCTGCAGCGTGCCCAGCCCGTGACCTTCGGCCACCAGCTGATGGCCTACGCCTGGATGCTGCTGCGCGACTTGGGGAGATTGCAGGACGCGACCCGCCGCATGGACGCCGAGTGCCCGCTGGGCAGCGGCGCACTGGCGGGCACGACCTACCCGCTGGACCGCTTCTACACCGCCGAACAGCTCGGCTTTGCCGCGCCGTGCGGCAACTCCATCGACGGCGTGTCGGACCGCGACTTCTGCATTGAGCTGTGCAGCGCCATGGCGACCTGCATGATGCACCTTTCCCGCTTGAGCGAGGAAATTATTTTGTGGTGCAGCTGGGAGTTCAAGTTCATCGAGCTGGACGACGCCTTTACGACGGGCTCGTCCATCATGCCGCAGAAGAAAACCCCGATGTAACGGAGCTGATCCGCGGCAAAACAGGCCGCGTCTACGGCGATTTGAACACGCTGCTCGTCATGATGAAGGGCATCCCGCTCGCCTATGACAAGGACATGCAGGAGGACAAGGAGGCCATTTTTGACGCCGTGGACACGCTGGAGCTCTGCCTGCGCACCGTCACGCCGATGCTGGCCACGATGACCCCGCTGCCCGCCAACATGCGCCGCGCCGCCGCGAAGGGCTTTATCAACGCGACGGACTGCGCCGACTACCTGACGAAGAAGGGGATGCCCTTCCGCGATGCCTACAAGTGCACCGGCACGATGGTGGCCGCCTGCATCCGCGAGGGCAAGACGCTGGAGGAGCTGACGCTGGACGAATTCAAGCAGTACAGCGACCTGTTTGAGGATGACGTTTATACGGCCATTGACCTGACGACCTGCTGCGAGGGCCGCACCAGCTACGGCGGCCCGACGAAGGCAAGCGTGATGAAGCAGGTTGCGGATGTGAAGGGGAAGCTGGCATAAAAGCCTTCCCCATCGGGGGAAGGTGGCCCGCAGGGCCGGATGAGGGCAGACCTTACTGACAGGAGCCTTCTCCCCTTGGGGGAGAAGGTGTCCGCGGCTCCGCCCGCGGACGGATGAGGGGAGAGCCTGCGGGTGTTGCCCGTTAAAGGGAGACCACGCAAACTCCGCCCTCATCAGCCGCCTGCGGGCGGCAGCTTCAGTCTACGCGCTAAGAGCCGCCTTCGGCGGTTGCGCTCCGACACGCGCCTGCGGGCGCAGCCCCTCGGGGGAAGCCTTTAGAACTGGCGGCAGCCCCTCGGGGGAAGCCTTTAAGGAGTGATACCATGAACGACAGGAAAACCCATGACCCTTTGCGTGTCAATGCACGCAATCTCCGCAAATCTATGACCCCGCAGGAGAGACGCTTGTGGTACGACTTTCTGAAAAAACTGCCGCAGACCGTTTACCGCCAGAAAATAATTGGCAATTTTATAGTTGATTTCTATATTTCATCGTGTAAACTGGTAATAGAGCTGGACGGCGCACAGCACACCGAACCGCAGGCCATTGAGTACGATGCACAGCGCACCGCCTACCTGCAAGGCATCGGCTGCCGGGTGCTGCGCTACGCCAACAATGCAGTGGACACAAATTTCGCGGGTGTCTGTGAGGACATCCTGCACAATATAGGGTAAGAGGGAACGTATATGGACAAACTGGGAACCTACGACGTCATCGTCATCGGTGCGGGGCATGCGGGGATCGAGGCGGCGCATGCGGCGGCACGGCTTGGGGGCAAGGACCGCGGTGTTTACGCTGTCGCTGGATTTCATCGGCAATATGCCGTGCAACCCGTCCATCGGCGGCACAGCCAAGGGGCATCTTGTGCGGGAGGTCGATGCGCTCGGCGGGCTGATGGGTCTGGCCGCAGATGCCACCTACCTGCAAAGCCGGATGCTCAACCGCGGCAAAGGCCCCGCCGTACACAGTCTGCGCGTGCAGACAGACCGCAAGCGCTACCACATCTGGATGAAGCACGCGCTGGAGCAAACCGCCAACCTCGACATCCACCAGGGCGAGATCGTCGGCGTGGACGTGCAGGACGGCAAGGTCTGCGGCGTGTTCACGAACCTGCACGGCTACTACGCCTGCAAGGCCGTCGTCATTGCCACCGGCACCAACCTGGGCGGGCGTATTTTTGTGGGCGACGCCCACTATGACAGCGGCCCCGACGGCACCCATGCCGCCACCGCGCTGACCCGGTGCCTTGTGGCGAACGGCTTCACGCTGCGCCGCTTCAAGACCGGCACGCCCGCCCGCGTCCACCGCCGCAGCATCGACTTCTCAAAGCTCGAATGTCAGCCCGGCGACCCCGACGCCGAGCTGCAGCCGTTCAGCTTTATGACCCGCGTGCCGATGCACAACAAGGTCAACTGCTACATCGCCTACACCAACCCCGCGACCCATAAGGTCATTCTCGACAACCTGCACCGCTCGCCGCTCTACGGCGGCGACATTCAGGGCGTCGGCCCGCGGTACTGCCCGTCCATTGAGGACAAGGTCGTCCGCTTTAAAGAGAAGGAGCGCCACCCGGTTTTTGTGGAGCCATGCGGCGAGGACACCGAGGAAATGTACCTGCAGGGTCTCTCGTCCAGCCTGCCCGAGGCCGTGCAGAACGAGATGTACCGCACGATTGCCGGGTTTGAGCATCTCGAAATCATGCGCCCGGCCTACGCCATCGAGTATGACTGCGTGGACCCCACGACGCTCAAGCCAACGCTGGAAAGCAAGGTCGTGGGCGGCATCTACGGCGCGGGGCAGTTCAACGGCACATCCGGCTATGAGGAGGCCGCTGCGCAGGGCTTGCTGGCGGGTCTGAACGCCGCCCGCCACGCGCTGGGCAGGGAAGAGCTTGTGCTGGCGCGGCACACAAGCTACCTCGGCACGCTGGTGGACGACCTTGTCACGAAGGGTGTCATGGATCCCTACCGTATGATGACGAGCCGCAGCGAGTACCGCCTGAGCCTGCGCCAGGACAACGCCGACGAGCGGCTGACCCCGATTGGCCGCGAGTACGGGCTGGTGGACGATGACCGCTGGGCACTGTTCTGCCGTGACCGCGAGGTCAAGCAGGCCGAGCTGCACCGGCTGGAGACGACGAGCATCAAATTGGCTGACCTGCGCGCCGCCGCCCCCGAGGGCGCGGAGCTGGGCGAGATCGGCGGTTCGGCCATCGAGCTGATGCGGCGGCCCTACATCAACTATGATCTGATCGCGAAGGTCATTGGCCGCGGCGAGGGCGTGACCCCCGCCATGGCGCAGCGCATCGAGACGGAGATCCGCTACGCCGGGTACATTGCGCGGGAGGAGCGGATCATACGGGATATTCAGCGGCACGAGAATGTGAAAATCCCCGACGACTTTGACTATGCGCCGATTGAGACGATGACGCTGGAATCCCGCGAGAAGCTGACGAAGATAAGGCCGCGCACGCTGGCGCAGGCCGGGCGGATACCGGGTGTATCGCCGAGCGACCTGGCGCAGCTGAGCATTGTGCTGCTGAAACTGAAATAAACAGGATGCCTTCTCCCGCGAGGGAGAAGGTGCCCGAGGCCCCGCCCGAGGGCGGATGAGGGCCGAGTATATCGATTTCACCCGCAACCGGGCAGCCACATACAGTCTGCCCTCATCAGCCGCCTGCGGGCGGCAGCTTCCCCCGAGGGGGAAGCCAAGGAGACGCTATGATTGATAAAAACAGATTACAAGCTAAATGTTCCACGTGGAACATCCCCTTGACCGGCGCACAGCTGGACCTGCTGGACAGGTACGCCGAGCTGCTGGTCAGCTATAACGAAAAGGTCAACCTGACCGCCATCACCAGCCCCGAGGGCATCGAGGACCGCCACTTTGCGGACAGCCTGCTGTTTGCGGCGCAGCCCGAGGTCAGCGGCAGGCTGGTGGACGTCGGCACCGGTGCGGGATTCCCGGGCATTGTGGCAAAAATCTACAAGCCTGACCTGGAGCTGACGCTGATGGAGCCGACGGGCAAGCGCGTGGACTTTTTTACGCTACGCCTGTGCCGAGCTGGGTCTGACCGGTGTCGAGTTTGCGAAGGAACGCGCCGAGGAGGCCGCCCGCAAGATCTGGCGCGAGCAGTTCGACGTGGCCAGCGCCCGCGCGGTGGCGGCACTGCCTGTGCTGTGCGAATACTGCCTGCCGCTGGTCAAAGTCGGCGGACGGTTCATCGCGATGAAGGGCCCCGAGGCAGACGCAGAAGCAAAAGCCGCCGCCAACGCGCTGAAAAAGCTGGGCGGCCAATATGAGGAAACGCGCGCCTTCACACTGCCGGACGGCAGTGCCCGCGGGCTGGTGTTCTGCCAAAAAAATATCGCAGACTCCGACGGTTTAACCCCCGAAACGGCGGAAAAATTGCAAAGAAGCCGTTGTAACAGCGCAAAAAATTGAACATAAGGGCGAACGAATTTTTTCTTTCCCCGAAACTGCGGTTTATGCTATGCTTTTTGTAGAAAAGCATAGCATTTTTTACGCCACAGGGGAGGAACCAAAATTGCCTAGAAATGATATACAAAAGCAGGGGCGCATTCTGATGCTGCCTGTGGACTGCATCGAGCCGTCGCCCTACCAGGCGCGCACCGCCTTCGATGAGCCGGAGATCGCCGCGCTGGCCGTCAGCATTTTGCAGAACGGCCTTTTGCAGCCCATCAGCGTGCGGCGGGTCGGGCTGCACAAATACCAGCTTGTGGCGGGGGAGCGCCGCCTGCGCGCCTGCCGTCTGGCCAAGCTGGACAAGGTGCCGGCGATACTGGCCGACTACGACGACAGCGAATCCGCCGCGCTGGGGCTTTTTGGGAAAAATTTTGCAGCGCAGCCAGCTGGACCCGTTCGACACGGCGCGGGGCATTAAAGAGGTCATCCGGCTGTGGGGCTGCACCCAGGCCGAGGCTGCGCGGCGGCTGGGGTTGAGCCAGCCGGCCCTTGCCAACAAGCTGCGCCTGCTGACCCTGACGCCGGAACAGCAGCAGCTTTGCACGGCCAGCCATCTGAGCGAGCGCCACGCCCGCGCCGCCCTGCGCCTGCCCGAGGGACGCCGCACCGCCGCGCTGGAAAAGATGGCGCGGGACAAGATGAGCGTGCGCCAGGCGGACCGCCTTGTGGACCAGATGCTGGCCGCCCCCAACGGGCCCAGCCCCTGCCGCCGCACGATCCCCATGGTGCGGGATGTGCGGTTCTTTGTAAATACATTGCAGCACGCGGTGGATTTGATGACCCAGAAGGGAATCGCCGCCACGACCCGGTGCGATAAGCATGACGGGTGTCTGGAGTACATTGTGAGAATTCCGGTCAGCAGCGACGGTACGGCGGGAAAGGTGGAGAACGGCGCAAAGGAAGAAGAAGGGGAGTTTGAGGTGAAGGTGTGAGGGGAAAGGCCGGCTGCGAGGATAGATGGCCGGGATGGCTGCGTTGGTGTACGCTTTTTGGCTGCCGCGCGGTAGGGGCCGGGCATGCCCGGCCCGCGGGTTTCCCATAAGCGCCCGTTTGCCGTACACTGCCGGGCCGCATATATGCGGCCCCTACACCGCAGCAACATTTTACCATGCAGCAACGGCACACGTCCCCGGAACGGTCAAGACCGTTCCCTACAAAGCACCCGTGAACCCCATCTGTAGGGAGGGGTCTTGACCCCTCCGCTGACGCTTTCCCGATACCGGGCATTCACGGGCAGCCGCTCGCACCCCCCGGCGGGGCGTCGGGGGACGCCGCCCCCTGCAACGACCTACGAGCTCTCCCGCCATCGTTCACGCCCGCGCCGCTTGCGGCATGGCATACCCCCGGCAGATGTTCCACGTGGAACATCTGCCGGACATTTTTTGTTTGGGAAAAAACCCCATTTTTTTATCCCCTTCTGTTTGTGCTATAATAAATACAAGCGGCCACAAAGCCGCCCGCCAAAAAACGCAAAAACAGGGGAGGTACGGCGTGGCAAAAGTCATCGCAATAGCAAACCAGAAGGGCGGCGTTGGCAAAACCACCACCGCCGTCAACCTGAGCGCCTGTGTGGCGGCACTCGGCAAAAAGGTCCTCATCGTCGATCTGGACCCGCAGGGCAACACCACATCGGCGTATGGCATCTCCAAAAACAAGGTGGAGGCCGACACCTACACCTGCCTGATCGACGATGATGACGTCCGCGAGGCCATCATCAAGAGCGAGTACAACGCCGATGTGCTGCCGTCCAACACCCAGCTGGCGGGCGCACCCATCGAGCTTGTGTCGGTGCCGCGGCGGGAAATGCGCCTGCGCACCGTGCTGGCCCCCGTCGTGCCGCTGTACGACTACATCTTCATCGACTGTGCGCCGTCGCTCGACCTTTTGACCGTCAACGCGCTCTGCGCGGCGGACACCGTCATCATCCCGATGCAGTGCGAGTTCTTCGCGCTCGAGGGCCTGAGCGAGCTGATGGCGACCCTGAAAACCGTGCGCAAAAAGTACAACCGCTACTTAGACATCGAGGGCGTGCTGTTCACGATGTACTCCGGGCGGCTCAACCTGACGATGCAGGTCGTCGCGCAGGTCAAAAAGTACTTTGGCGACAAGGTCTACCGCGCCGTCATTCCGCGCACCGTGCGCCTGAGCGAGGCCCCGAGCTTCGGTATGCCGATCAACTTCTATGAGCCGAACGGCAGGGGCAGCGAGGCGTACATGGAATTGGCGCGGGAATTTTTTGGCAAACAACGAACGATAAGGAGGGACGCCGATGGCCAAAAAGAAGATGGGCGGGCTTGGCAAGGGGCTGGACAGCCTGTTTGCCGACCTGTCCGACGATACCGGCAACGAAGCGTCCAACTCAACGCTGCCGCTGCGGGAAATCGAGCCTGACCCCGAGCAGCCCCGCAAGCGGTTTGACGACGACGCGCTGAACCAGCTGGCCGACAGCATCACCGAAAACGGGCTTTTGCAGCCCATTGCGGTGCGGCCCAAAAAGGTCGGCCCGGGGTACATCATCATTGCGGGCGAGCGCCGCTGGCGTGCCGCACGCCTGGCCGGGCTGGACGAGGTGCCGGTCATCATCAAGGATGTGACCGACGAGCAGGCCGCCGCGCTGGCGCTGATTGAAAATCTGCAGCGCGAGGACCTCGACCCCATCGAGGTCGCCGAGGGCTGCCGGCAGCTGATCGACAAGTACGGCTTAACGCAGGAATCCGCCGCGAAAAAGCTGGGCAAGAGCCGCAGCGCCGTGACCAACAGCCTGCGCCTGCTGGCCCTGCCCGAGGATGTGCGCCGTATGGTCAGCGGGGGCAAGCTGAGCTTTGGCCACGCCAAGGTCCTGCTGGGGCTGCCCAATGAGGATCTGATGCGGCAGGCTGCGGCGGAGGTCGCGGCGCAGAATCTGAACGTGCGCCAGACTGAGGCCCTGTGCAAAAAGCTGACAAAGCCCGCCAGCCGCCCAAGGCGAAGGACGATAACTTTCACCCGCCCGAAGCGCGCCGTGGAGGTGGAGGCGGCCTTGAAAGAGGTCACCGGCAGCGAGGTCCATGTTGACTACAAGGACGGCAAGGGCTCGCTGAAAATCGACTTTTACAGCGATGATATGCTGCAAAAGTTCGTGAGCCTGCTGGGAATGTATGACCCGGAAGGGTGAGCAGCCCGGAAATCTGTAGGGGCGGGGCATGCCCCGCCCGCAGCCTACCCATAAAATGCTATTTATTTGTAAAGCCGAGGGCCGGACATGTCCGGCCCCTACAAGAGCAAATATTAAATAGAGGAGTACCACTATGTTAGACATTCGTTTTGTCCGTGAAAACCCGGACGCCGTCAAGGAAAACATCAGGAAAAAGTTCCAGGACGCCAAGCTGCCCCTCGTCGATGAGGTCATCGCGCTTGACGCCGAGTACCGCGCCGCCATCGGTGAGGCCAGCGACCTGCGCGCAAACCGCAACAAGCTGTCCAAGCAGATCGGCGCGCTGATGGGCCAGGCCAAGAAAGACCCCTCCAAGGCTGCCGAGGCCGAGGAAATCAAGAAGCAGGTCACGGCCCAGGCTGACCGCCTGAAGGAGCTGGAGGCCAAGGAGACCGAGCTGCAGGCCAAGATCCAGGAGATCATGTACACGATCCCCCAGATGATCGACCCCAGCGTGCCCATCGGTCCCGACGACAGCCATAACGTCGAGGTCCAGCGCTTCGGCGAGCCCGTTGTGCCCGACTATCCCATCCCGTACCACGTGGACATCATGGAGAGCTTCGACGGCATCGACCTTGACGCCGCAGGCCGCGTCTCCGGCAACGGCTTCTACTACCTGCTGGGCGACATCGCCCGCCTGCATGAGGCTGTGCTGGCCTACGCCCGCGACTTTATGATCGACAAGGGCTTCACCTATGTCATCCCCCCGTTCATGATGCACGGCGATGTGGTGAAGGGCGTTATGTCCTTCCCCGAAATGGATGCCATGATGTACAAGATCGAGGGTGAGGACCTGTACCTGATCGGCACTTCTGAGCACACCATGATCGGCCGTTTCATTGACCAGACCCTGGACGGCGCCAAGCTGCCCCTGACCCTGACCAGCTACAGCCCCTGCTTCCGCAAGGAGAAGGGCGCACACGGCATTGAGGAGCGCGGCATCTACCGCATCCACCAGTTCGAGAAGCAGGAAATGATCGTCGTCTGCAAGCCGGAGGACAGCAAGGCATGGTACGAGAAGCTGTGGCAGAACACGGTTGACTTCTTCCGTTCGCTCGATATTCCGGTACGCACCCTCGAGTGCTGCTCGGGCGACCTGGCTGACCTGAAGGTCAAGTCCTGCGACGTAGAGGCATGGTCTCCGCGTCAGAAGAAGTACTTCGAGGTCGGCTCCTGCTCCAACCTCGGCGACGCACAGGCGCGCCGTCTGGGCATCCGTGTCCGCAGCAAGGAGAACCCGAAGGAGCTGTACTTCGCGCACACTCTGAACAACACGGTCGTTGCACCTCCGCGTATGCTGATCGCGTTCCTCGAGAACAATCTGCGTGAGGACGGCTCGGTCGCTATCCCGAAGCCGCTCCAGCCGTACATGGGCGGCATGACCGAGCTGCGCAAGAAGTAAGTTCCATTCCGCGAAACAGACAGGAGTAATTGATATGAACACTGGTATCAAGGGTGAAAAGAAGTTCACCGTAACCAAGGAGCAGCTGGCGTGCAACGTCGGCAGCGGTCTGGTATCCGTATTTGCCACCCCGATGATGATTGCCGCCATCGAGAACACCGCAGCCGCAAGTATCGCGGGTGAGCTCGAAGAGGGCAAGACCACGGTCGGCACGCTCGTAAACGTCAGCCACGTAGCCGCTACGCCGGAGGGCATGGAGGTCCGCATCGAAACCGAGCTGACCGAAATCGCGCCGAACGGCAAGATCCTGACCTTCAAGGTTGCAGCCTACGACGAGGCAGGCCTGATCGGCGAGGGCACGCATCAGCGCGCCATTGTTGCCAAGGAGCGCTTCGAGCAGAAGGCACAGAGCAAGCTCGCAAAGTAAAAACCAGAGATGATAAAAGCACCGCAGTCATAGACTGCGGTGCTTTGACTGTCGGAAAGCTTCGTTTTTCCGACAACCTGTGATTTTGGCTTTGCAAAACACGAACGTCCGAAAGTATGAAAACCGGGGCGCACGCCTCGGCTGCTCTCATTGCATATTTTGGAGGATAGAGGCCTGCGGGCTTGTGCATTTGCTGCGCAAACGCTTTTTCATGCGCGCTGCCGTGCGGCAGCGTCCGCATCGTGAAAACGGACTTTATTGACAGACTGAGACGCACATCTTGCGATGTGCGTCTTTTTGCGTCTTTTGTACGGTTATAGCTCCGGCACATCTGTATCTATGAACGGCACATCGGCTTTTGCATACCGCATCAATCGCTTTGGACATATGCTGGATACGGTACTGCCGCGGTGACGTACCGACTTTCTTCACGAACAGGTTGATCAGGCTGCCGCTGGTCGAGTAGCCGACCTCCTCGGCGATTTCTGCAATCGGCTTCTGCGTGCGCACGAGCAGGACCTTTGCTCGCTCAATGCGCGAGTTGATCACATAATCGGCAGGGGAGAAGCCGGTGCGGCGCTTGAACATATGCGCGAAATAGGACGCGCTCAGGCACACGGTGGACGCCAGCTCCTCCACGGAAATCGGCTGACCGATATGCGATCGGATGTACTGGATGGCCTGCTCGACCGGCGTATCCGCTGATTGCTCGGCGGCACTCGGTGAGAGCAGCAGGTCAAACATGCGGTAGATGCGTGCCGAGCGCTGCATATCGGTCTCTACACCGTTCTCATTGTAAAAGCGCACCATGTCGTACAGCAGATTGCCGATCAGCGTGTTGTTGTCGCGGCGGATGAGCCAGCCGTGCCGGTCAGTGATGCGGCGGCACAGCTCACGCGCGTTCGAGCCCTCAAAGTGCATGTACACGAACTCCAGTCCGTCCTCGGCGTGGTAGTAGTGCGGCTCGATGCAGTCGAGCAGTAGCACGTCACCGGCCTCGGCGACATGGAACTCACCGCGGTACTCCACGCGGAAGCGTGCCCTTGCGGATGTAGGCGATGAGCAGCGGCGGATAACTGTCGCGCTTCATGAAAATAGTTGGCGGTGCAGTAGTAGTGACCGCACCATGTCGGGTGAAAACAGCAGCTCTCTCGCGGTCTGCGACGGCGTAAACGGAAAACAAACCGACTCACTTCGGATGCCGGGATCAACACTTTGCATGAACTCTTCTCCTTCCTTAGTTTT
>ENA-OQES01001010-OQES01001010.1-human-gut-metagenome-genome-assembly--contig:-NODE-1010-length-11164-cov-2.227326_pt1 | contig 11164 bp, 16 predicted proteins | sample MGYA00242798_ERZ504641 | MGnify/ENA primary metagenome ERZ504641 (study PRJEB26092, sample SAMD00036327) | human gut metagenome | host: Homo sapiens | study: EMG produced TPA metagenomics assembly of... | reverse complement strand
AACGCCTGTGAAAGGCAGCAGAAAAAGGCCGGCAGAAAAGCATTGACGACGGCAGAGGATGACAGATTTTTCAGTGTAGAAAATATATTTTTTACAAGTTTTAACCACGCCCCCAATGCAAGTTTTCTGTCGCCGTAACATTTACAATTACGAGTACTCACAAACAAAATAACGTAAAATTAAAATCAAAAAAGCAATGAAATCTTTGAAATTAATATTTGGATTTATCATGGGCTTATGCCTCACAGCAACAATGACATCTTGCGACGACGATGAAGACAACGGCGTAAGCGTACCACAGGAAGTACTCAGCGCAATGCCCGGCACATATGTAAACAGCATGGAATACGGCGAAGCTACAGCCGACTCGGCAATGACCGTAACTCTCGGAACAGCCGACATGCAGTTCAACCTGCCCGTAAGCAACATCATAAAGGACGTTGTTGCAGCAGAAAACCTCGAGCAGGCGCTCAACACATACAAGGCCGACACATGCAGCGTAAGCTACAGAATAAGCGGATATGCCAACAACATTGTAAGCATGACAGCCGACAGCTGCATCTGCAACTTTGAATACCAGGCCGGCGAGAACACCGTGAAGGCTACTGCCGACGTGGCCGTTACGACTGCATCATACAACGGGGAGGACAACAAGCTGACGCTGACACTCAACATCAAGAACGTGAAAATCGACGGAAAACAAGTTGAGGACTACACAGCAACAACTGTCACTCTGCCTGCAACCGAAAAAACAGCAAGACAATCAATAATTACTACAACTGAATCCGCCCGGACGCCTTCTGCCATACGCTTGCGTCCGGGCTTCTTTTGCGCAAAGTCCAATCTCAGCCAACACCACTCCGCTGCACAGGCAGGGCAACAGCCGTGGCACAACAGAACGCCGCACGGCACAAAAAAGCGGCATAAATTTTGTAATACGCCTTTTTTTCACCTATCTTTGTATTGCCCTATTATGCAACAGGCAAACAGGCACGGCACAAGCAGCGGCCTGCACACAGATGATGCAACTAATCATAACATAAGAATCATGACTCAAGAAGAAAAAACAGCTATAGAAGAGAGAATAGTAGATGTGCTCAAGACTGTATACGACCCGGAAATACCCGTAAACATATACGACCTCGGACTGATTTACAAGATTGACGTGAAAGACGACGCCACCGTGGACATCGACATGACCTTCACCGCACCCACATGTCCGGCGGCAGACTTCATCCTCGAGGACGTAAGGCAGAAGGTAGACAGCCTCGACGGCGTAAAGTCGGCCACGGTGAACCTCGTGTTCGAGCCCGCATGGGACCAGAGCATGCTCAGCGAGGAGGCACGCCTCGAACTGGGATTCGAATAACAGCATATCTTAAATACTAAAACATCTGCACCATGAGAAAGAATGTCTACATACTGTCCGACGCACACCTGGGCTCGCTGGCCATAGCTCACGGCCGCACGCAGGAGCGCAGGCTGGTGCGGTTTCTTGACGAAATAAAGAACAAGGCCGCGGCAATATATCTGCTGGGCGACATGTTCGACTTCTGGTACGAATACAAATATGCCGTGCCCAAGGGATATACGCGCTTCCTGGGCAAGCTCTCCGAGCTGACCGACATGGGCGTCGAGGTGCACTTCTTCACCGGCAACCACGACATCTGGATGTACGGCTATCTTGAAGAGGAGTGCGGCGTAATCATACACACCAAGCCAACGACCGTAGACATATACGACAAGGTGTTCTACATGGCACACGGCGACGGCCTTGGCGACCACGACCCTAAGTTCAACTTCATACGCCGCGTGTTCCACAACCGCGTCTGCCAGCGCATGTTCAGCGCGCTGCATCCGCGCTGGGGCATCTGGTTCGGACTGACATGGGCCAAGCACAGCCGCATGAAGCGTGCCGACGGAAAGGAGCCGCCCTATCAGGGTGAGGACAAGGAAGCCTTGGTAAAATACACCAAGAAGTACATGAAGACCCATCCGGACATCGACTATTTCATCTACGGACATCGCCACATAGAGCTCGACCTCATGCTGTCGCGCAAGACGCGGATGATGATTATAGGCGACTGGATATGGCAGTTCACATACGTTGTGTTCGACGGCGAGCATCTGTTACCTCGAAGAATACGCCGAGGGCGAGAGCAAGCCATAAACCTTCAGCAGCCCCTACGGCACAACAAACGGCGGCATACTGCACTGCATCAGGCAGCAACAGCAGCGACAACACGACACGGGGCGCAAGCCTCAACAAATGAAAAAAAAGGTGAGAAAAGACGGCGTCATGACATATCAGACGCACATGCTTTCTCACCTTTATTATATGCTATCCGTGTAAAGATTACAGCAGATTCATTGTGTCTGTTGCAATCATCAGCTCCTCGTCGGTAGGAATTACGCATACCGTAACCTTAGAGTCGGGAGTAGAGATGATGGCTTCCTCACCGCGGATGGTCTTGTTCTTCTCAACGTCGAGCTTAACACCCATGTACTCCATGTTCTTGCATACATCCTCACGCATAGAAGCCTGGTTCTCGCCAACGCCTGCGGTGAACACGATGATGTCGCATCCGCCCATGGCAGCAGCATAGGCTCCAACGTATTTCTTTATTCTGTAGCTGTACATGTCGAGAGCCAGCTTGGCACGTTCGTTGCCCTCGTCGTTGGCAGACTCAATCTCACGCATGTCTGAAGAGATGCCTGTTATGCCGAGCACACCACTCTTCTTGTTGAGCAGATTTGACATTCCGTCAGCGTCGAGACCGAGTTTCTTCTCGAGGAATGTGATGGCACCGCCGTCGATATCACCGCTTCGTGTGCCCATCATGAGACCTTCGAGCGGTGTGAGACCCATTGATGTGTCAACACATTTGCCTCCGTCAACGGCAGCTATACTGCCTCCGTTGCCTATGTGGCATGTGATGACCTTCTTGTCGGCAGGATTTACGCCCAGGAAGTCGCACACTCTCTTTGACACATAGCGGTGGCTTGTTCCGTGGAATCCGTAGCGGCGCACGCCATATTTCTCATAAAGCTCATACGGTATGGCGTAGAGATATGAGTGTGCGGGCATTGTCTGATGGAAGGCTGTATCGAACACGCCTACCTGAGGCAGACCGGGCATAAGCTCGCTGACGGCCTTAACACCCTTGAGGTTGGCCGGATTGTGCAGCGGAGCCAGGTCGATGCACTCTTCAAAAGTCTTGAGCACCTCGTCGGTAAGCACCACGCTCTTGTTGAACTTCTCGCCTCCGTGCACCATACGATGGCCAACGGCGTCGATTTCATTGAGGTCTTTAATAACGCCGATTTCAGGATCGGTGAGCAGTGAGAAGATGAACTTCACTCCCTCTGTATGTTCGGGAATGTCGTGCATTACAGTTTTTTTCTCTCCGTTAGGCAGCTTCACTTTAACGAAAGCGCCGTCGAGACCAACGCGCTCTGCACCGCCTGATGTCATGATCAGACTTGTCGTCCATGTTGTAAATGTGCATAACTTGATAGACGAGCTGCCGCAGTTTAATACTAAAATTTTCATGGTTATAAGTTGTTTATCGGGAGTTAAAGTAGTTATAGTAGTTAAAGTAGTTAAAGTCAATAGCCCTGTTGGCCATCATCAGCATAGCCATTATTTATCACACCCTTGCAATATGCGTTAAGCAGCCTGCTTGCATCAGACAGAGCTCCCATCAGTTCGTTGAAAACCGGAGCATCAACATACCCAAGGTCTTTCGACAAATAAACATAGCATCTGCATTCTTCAATGCTTCCTTGCGCGATGTTATAGAAGCGCAGCTTGTCTGCCTTGCTGAGTTTTTTATATCCCTCAGCAATATTGGCCGGAACAGAAACCGCAGCTCTTTTAAACTGAGAGCAGAGTCCGAAGCGTTCACATTCGGGAAAGGTGTTGGCTACCTTATATGCCAGCAAGGTAAACTTGTAGGCCTTCTGCCATGCCACCACGCTCTCAAAGTTGTTCATCTGCAAGGCTATTGACTTTAACTTCTTTAACTACTATAACTCCTTTAACTACTTAAATTATTAATTATGCTTTTGCATCCATTGCCTGGCATGCCGTGATGGCTACCAGCTTGTAAATATCCTCTACTGAGCAGCCGCGGCTGAGGTCGTTAACCGGACGGGCGATACCCTGAAGGATAGGACCTATGGCCTCGGCACCGCCAAGACGCTGAACCATCTTATAGCTGATGTTGCCCACCTCGAGGCATGGGAATACGAGAACGTTGGCTTTACCGGCGATGTCGCTTCCGGGAGCCTTCTTCTCGCCTACTGAAGGCACGAGGGCTGCGTCGGCCTGCAGTTCGCCGTCAACCTTGAGAGACGGATCGAGCTCCTTAGCAAGTTTTGTAGCCTCAACCACCTTGTCTACCACCTCATGGCTTGCGCTGCCTTTTGTTGAGAAGCTGAGCATTGCCACGCGGGGATCAGCGAAGCCTGCAACTGATTTGGCTGTCTGAGCTGTGCAAACGGCAATCTGAGCCAGCTGCTGTGCGTCGGGCATAGGTGTAACGGCAACGTCGCCTACTACGAGCACGCCGTTCTCGCCATACTGAGGCTCCTTTGTGATGAGCAGCATTGCGCCGCTGACGCATGTGATTCCGGGGGTGCACTTGATGATCTGAAGAGCCGGACGCAGAGTGTCGGCCGTTGTGCTGAGTGCTCCAGATATCTGTCCGTCGGCTCCGCCAGTCTTTATAATCATACATCCGAGATAGAGAGGATTCTTAACCAGCTCGCGAGCCTGCTCGATGGTCATGCCCTTCTTCTTGCGGAGCTCTGCCAGCAGGGCTGCATATTCCTCGCTCTTGGGGTTGTTCTCCGGGTCAACGATAGTAGCCTTGTCGATATTTTTCAGGCCCCACTGCTCTGCCAGAGAGTTTATCTCACCGGGATTGCCGATAAGAATGATGTCAGCCACACCTTCGGCCAGCACCATGTCGGCTGCCCTTAAAGTGCGCTCCTCTGTGGCTTCGGGGAGCACGATGCGCTGCTTGTTGCTTTTAGCGCGCTCAATGATTTGCTGAACTAAATCCATAGTTTTGTAGTTTTTAAATATATATGTGTGTTTTGTAATTTCTACTTTGCAAAATGTAGAAAAAATTAATTTGAATAACATTGGGCTATTCCTTTTTTTTCGATTAATTAAATCGATAATATCAAAAATGCTCGCCATGCAGGCAGAAATCAAAATCTGCGGAGCCATGCCTAAAGGCCGTCGCAGGGTGTGACATGACGGCTGCAAGGGCTGGCTGAGGCAGCCTCATACGGGCACGGACAAAGGACCGAAAGGAGGCCACGGCACGGGGACAAGCCTTAACCGGGCATTATTCCGAACCATAGTTTTTATCTACCTTGTCCATTCATGTTTTCAGCCGGCGTCTTGTTTTATGTCGCCGTGTTGATGTCAGCTTTTCTGTACACAGCCTGCTATGCAGGCGAAAATTATAACGAAAATCTGCTCAACATAAGGCAAAAATACAGGCTGAACACTGATGCCGTATTTGAGATGAGAGCAGCGTCAGGCTGATGTCATGGCGCATGCTCTGTGCAGCCGTAATGCAAAAGGCCATGTTTCAGGCTCTAAAAGGTGGTCTTTTGCATGATAAAAGACGGTCTTTTGGAGCGCAAAACATGACCTTTTGCAACGCGCTGGATATCAATATGTTACACAAACGTATTTTTCCTGCGTCACTGTATGCGAAGACGTGAGTCAGAATTCCACATAGGGGCGCAGGCGCTCGATGGCCTCGGGCGTGAAGTCCTTGCACAATTTCAGGTCGTCGAGCGAATTTATTCTTCCGTGCAGCCGGCGGTATTCTATTATGGTCTTGGCCTGATAGAAGCCTATGTAGGGATGTCTGCGCAGACTGCTGAGCGGCAGCCGGTTGAGGTTGAGCCGGCTAACCACAGGATGCTTCACCACGAAATAGGCTATGGCCGACTCGGGAAAGTTGTCAATCTCGCGCAGCTGATCAACGCTGACATATCCGCCCAGCCGACGGCCGTAGCTCACTATGGCGCGGGCAAAGCCGCTGCCTATGCCCGGCACGCGCTTCAGCTGCGACGTGTCGGCCGTGTTCAGCACGATATGTTCGCCGGGCTTTATCTTCACGGGGTATCTCGTCGTGTCGCGTATGGCCAGGTCGGCTGTGCTGCCTCCATACACCTCAGATGCCGGACGATAGTCGCCCTCGATGCGTATGTATGGCTCCAGTTCCTTAAACTTCTGCGCCGTAAGTCCGTAAAGGCGTGCAAAGTCGGCCTTTGTGCGATAAATTCCGCCCTTAGCCCTGTACTTATATATGTTTCTGACCTGCCACGGCGCCAGCCCGAGCCTCAGCAGCTGTGTGCTGTCTGCCGTGTTAGGGTCGAAGTATGACAGTTCAATGCGCCGGCCATCGGTATATTCCGCATATCCGTCCTTCTACCGGCAGAGCCTTTTCTGCCGCCAGACGCCACGGCAGGAGCATCTCCGGCCACGCCTGCAGGCGACTCGCCCGCGCCGTAGCCGGCACAGAGCAGCAGTCCCGCGGCTGCTACGGCCACAAGGAGCACGGCCACCACAACACGGCGGTCGGTGCGGTTAAGATAAAAGAACCCGCGCATTTTCCTGTGATGCTAAATGAAACCGAACGGCATAGCCTCACCTATCAGATTATGCCAAACTGCTGAAGGAATATAAGCAATATTCCTACGGGACACACGTATCTAACACAGAACAGATAGATGCCGAACAGACGGCCGCGCAACGTGCCATGATTGGTAAACTCATCACGCACCAGCTTATGCGGCAAGAACCAGCCGAGGAAGATACATGTAAGGAATCCTCCCACGGGAAGCATTATTTGTCCTGTAAAGAAATCGAACACGTCGAACAGCGTGCGGCCAAAAACAGTCAGCAAATCGTATCCGCCCAAAGACATCGAACATACAAGACCTATCACCGAGCAGGCCACGGTTACGATAGTGGCAGCACGCTTGCGGCTGAGCTTGCACTCCTCCTCGAAGAACACGGTGCTTGCCTCGTGCATGGAGATTATGGATGTAAGGGCTGCCAAAGCCAGCAACGCATAGAACGCGGCAGACACGACATAGCCCACAGCCGGCATGCTTGAGAATGCCTGCTGGAACACGTTAGGCAAGGTGATGAACACCAATGAAGGACCTGAATCGGGACTGATACCCACCGAAAACGCTGCGGGGAAAATCATGAGGCCCGCAAGCACGGCCACAACGGTGTCGATAAAGGCTATCTGGGCGGCCGACTTCATCAGGTCGGTATCCTTACTGAAGTATGACGCATACGTACACAGGCATCCCATACCAATACTGAGCGAGAAGAAAGCCTGGCCGAGAGCACCGAGAAACATGCTGCCGTCAACCTTGCTGAAGTCTGGTTCAAACAGAAACTTCACGCCTTCCATAGCTCCGGGAAGCATGCACGAAAGCACGACAATGACTATGAGAAGCACAAAAATGTATGGGCATCATCAGCTTTGAAGCCTTCTCAATGCCTCCGCGGATGCCGCGTATTATTATAAGGTGAGTAATAAGCATAAACAGAAGTGTCCAGAAGGCAGGCTTCCAGGGATTAGTCTCGAAAGACGAGAAATAACCTGCAAAGAAGTCGGGCGACCCGTGCAGATGGCCCGCAACCGAGGCATATATATAATGCAGGCACCAGCCTGACACCACGGCGTAATATCCCGAAATCAGAAAACCTGTAAGCACTCCGAGCAGGCCGACAAGCATCCACGGCTTTCCGCCGGACAAAATGCCGTAGGCCCGCGCCGTGTTGGATGCGGCACGGCGTCCTATCACAAACTCGCTGACGATGCAGGGAATGCCGAGCAGAAGCACACAGGCAATGTAGACAATAATATACACTCCGCCGCCGTGCTCTCCCGCCATATAGGGGAAGCGCCAGACGTTACCTAATCCTACGGCAGAACCGGCCGTGGCAAGAATAATTCCAAGCTTACTTCCAAAACTTGCTCTCTCTGATTTCATAATAGTAAAATTTTCACTTTAATGTCTTATGTTACCATTAACCACTTGCACCCGCCTGTTGCCAAAAGTCAAAGCCTGCATAAGAGATGCTTCTTGTTTTCACGGCAATCGATGTCAGGTTTTCACAGAAATATGCTACCTTTGCACGAAAAAGACTGACATTGATGAGACTTAGACAACCGCAAGTAAAGAAATACCCGTTTTCATATCTGTTTCTGGCCACGATATGGATTCTGTGTTTCTGCTATCCGCCACGCACTCCGCTTGACAACGTGGCTTTCATAGACAAATGGGTACACATAGTTATGTATGCCGGAACATGCACAACAATATGGATTGAATACCTCAGACATCACAAGACACCTGAGACGATGAAGCCTTTTTATATGGGCATGGCTCGTCCCCCGTGATGATGAGCGGACTGATAGAGATACTGCAGGAAAACTGCACCGGCGGCAGGAGAAGCGGCGACTGGCTCGACTTTGCGGCCAATGCCACGGGCGTAACGCTGGCTGCCGTTATCGGAATTCTTCTGGCAAAGAGTCGCGCCAGGCACTGAACGGCGAGCGGCGCAGCGATGAGTTGTAGAAGCGGCGGTCGGCAGTTACCTCGTCGGCAATGAAGTCGGGCTTGACAAAAGGCTCATCCTCGCTCTGCAGCTCCACCTCAGCCATTACCAGGCCTTCATTCTCTCCATAGAACTCATCTACCTCGAACACATGCTTTCCGCTGGCAACGAGATATCGGGTCTTGTCGATAATGCCCGGCTCGCACAGCTCCATAAGATGCGAGGCCTCGTCGAGCGTTATCTCCTTCTCAAACTCATAGCGGCTCATGCCTTTGCCGTCAGACGGTCCCTTGATTGTTATGAAGCCGCGGCCGTCGCGAATACGCACCCTGACAGTGCGCCCGCGCTCGCTGCAGATATAACCCTGGCGTATGCGGCTCGACGATGTAGCCTGAGCCGCATACGGCCGGCCGGCCTTGTGAACCAAGAACTTGCGCTCTATCTCCAGACCACTCATATTACATCTGGCCTATCATTAGAACAACAAGATATATCACGGCAAAGATAACCAGTGCCGCAAATATCCATGTAACGACTTTCTTGCCTTGCTGTTCTTGTTCTGCCTCACGCTTAGCGCGGCGTAATTTTCTGTTCTGACTCATAGTTATTATCTTTAAAATTAAGGTTCTTTAAATATTGTCATACAACCTGACGCATGGCCGAATGCCGCTGACGAGGCAGCAAAATTAAGCTGCAACGCCTGACGGCGAGGCGCAAATGCGCATGCCTGAATAAAGCAACCGGACTGCATCCGGCATCATGTGCCGACGAAGAATTACTCCTCGTCGGTAACCGGAAACTCCATAAGGTATGCCTTGATGAAGCCGTCGATCTTTCCGTCCATCACTCCGTCCACGTCAGACGTCTGATAGTTGGTGCGGTGATCCTTGACACGGCGGTCGTCGAAGACATAACTTCTTATCTGACTTCCCCACTCTATCTTCTTCTTTCCTGCCTCAATCTTGGCCTGAGCCTCAAGGCGTTTCTTCATTGCACGGTCGTAGAGCTGCGACTTGAGCAGGCGCATGGCGTTGTTGCGGTTCTCAAGCTGCTTGCGGCTCTCTGTGTTCTCAATGAGGATTTCCTCTTCTTCGCCGGTGTCGGGGTCGACATACTGGTAGCGCAGACGCACACCGGTTTCCACCTTGTTGACGTTCTGTCCGCCGGCACCTCCCGAACGGAACAAGTCCCAGCTGACCTTTGACGGGTCGACATAGACCTCGATCGTGTCGTCGACGAGAGGCGAAACGAACACGCTGGCGAAACTGGTCATGCGCTTGCCCTGCGCATTGAACGGAGAGACACGCACCAGGCGGTGGACTCCGTTCTCGCTCTTAAGGTATCCGTAGGCATACTCTCCACCCTCAATCTCCATGGTAACGCTCTTTATTCCGGCCTCGTCGCCCTCCTGCAGGTTGCTGATTGTAACCTTGTGGCCGTGAGCCTCAGCCCAGCGCATATACATACGCATGAGCATCTGTGCCCAGTCCTGGCTCTCGGTGCCGCCGGCGCCGCTGTTTATCTTGAGCACACAGTCCATGGGATCTTCCTTCTGGCGGAGCATATTCTTAAGTTCAAGGTCTTCGATGGCCTTTATAGCCTTGGCGTAGTCTTCGTCTACCTCCTCTTCGGTAACCATATCGTCATGATAGAAGTCGAAAGCCAGCTGAAGCTCGTCGGCACAGGTGCGCACCTCCTTATATCCGTCGATCCAGCGCTGTATGCCCTTCACCTTCTTCATCTGTTCCTGGGCACGCTTAGGGTCGTCCCAGAAGTCGGGCGCCTGTGTGCGCAGCTGTTCTTCCTCAAATTCTATTTTCTTCTTGTCTATGTCAAGATAATGATGCAGTGCCTCGGCACGCTCCATCACATCTTTCAGTTGATCACTTGTTATCATCTGGGTTACTGTCGATTTTTTCTGTTATTTAACGGGTGTTTCAGGCTGCACGGCGTCAGCGTCTTCATACATCTTGTCTATTACGCCGGCGTAGTTCTTGTTGAGCACCTTTCGCCTTATCTTGAGCGTATTGGTAAGCTCTCCGCTCTCCATAGTGAAATGCTTTGGCAGTATGGTGAAGCGCTTTATCTTCTCATAGCTGGCAAACTGCTGCTGAAGCGTCTCTATGCGGTCGGCCATCATCTTGTTGATGCGCGGGTCGGCGCACAGGTCTTCGCGGCAGCCAAACTTTATGTTGTTGTCGCGGGCGTATTCCTCGAGCAGGGCATAGTCGGGTATAACCAGTGCAGACACAAACTTGCGCTGGTCGGCTATGACGGCTATCTGGTCGATAAACTTGTCAACAAGCAGCTTCGACTCTATCATCTGCGGCGCTATATATTTGCCGTTGGATGTCTTGAAGAGGTCTTTTATCCTGTCTTTCAGGAAGAGTTCACCTTTACTTATATAGCCTGAGTCGCCTGTATGGAAGTATCCGTCCTCGTCGAACACCTCGCGGTTGAGCGCGTCGCGCTTGTAATATCCCCTTGTGATGGTGGGGCCTTTGAGCAGAATCTCGTCGTTCTCGCCTATCTTAATGTCAATGACCGCTG
>ENA-OQES01001009-OQES01001009.1-human-gut-metagenome-genome-assembly--contig:-NODE-1009-length-11165-cov-2.131636_pt1 | contig 11165 bp, 21 predicted proteins | sample MGYA00242798_ERZ504641 | MGnify/ENA primary metagenome ERZ504641 (study PRJEB26092, sample SAMD00036327) | human gut metagenome | host: Homo sapiens | study: EMG produced TPA metagenomics assembly of... | reverse complement strand
AAAAATAATGTTCAATAAATGAACTCTAATGCAAAAATAAAAGAAAATGTGAAATATGCACAAACTTAAAAGAATAATTTTTGTTCATTAGTTTAACACAAAAAGATTGACTATATATACTGATTGCGTTAATATAATTAATACAAGGAGACGTAAAAAAAAGAACTTATCAAAAAATCAAAAAACATGCTTTTATAATTTGGGTTCATTGGAAAAAACATAAAATGGAGGAAGCTATGAGAAGAGGAATGAATAGCATGGAAATGCAGAAAACAATCGTATCCTTGTTTTGAAAACACTTCAGGAAAAAGGCATGATGACCAGAGCGGAGTTAGCAGTAGAGTTAAACTTGCAGAAAGCAACAATTACAAATATTATTAATGAGTTTTATGAAATGGGAATTGTTGAAGTAATTGGTGAGAGTGCTGCTGGACGAAGAGGCGAGAAATTAAATCTGAAACTGGATGATATTTTTACAATGTCTATAGGAATTACCCGTAAAGATTACCAACTTGCAATCTTTGATTTTAATGGAAATATGTTAAAGCACAACAGATGTTGTTTCCAGAAAGAAAAAGGCTTTGCGGAATTGTGGAGAATCTGAAAGCAGATGCTGTGAAAATGGTAGAAGAATATGGAAACGAGCGTATTCTTGGAATTTGTCTGGCAGTGCCAGGACTTTTTATTAACAGGCCTGAGAAAAATGAAGAAATTTTTATGGTTTCTGAATTTGAGGAATTGAGCCAGATAAATGTTAAGGCAGAACTGGAGAAAGTACTCGGCAGAAGGGTTCTGATTAAGCATGATGCGAAATTGTCAGCTTTTGCAGAATGGAGATGTGCAGAGGAAATTAAAGGTGAAGAACGCGGCAGTCTGGTAGTTGTACGCTCCAGAGGCTTTGGTATCGGTACTGGTTGTGTTGTTAATGGAAATATCATGAATGGTCATCTGGGACTTGCAGGTGAGGCCGGCTATATGGGGATTAATTATAACCATGTAAGAGGTGGACGAGAAGGGACTTTTGAATATTGTGCAGGATCAGAAAGCGCAGCACGATATGTAAAGGAACGATTGTTTGAATTCCCGGACAGCATATTGGATGAGAACAGTACTTATCTGGAAGTATTTGATGCATACCGCAATGGCGATGAACTTGCAACTTGGGCAGTCCATAAAGTTGCCTGGATGTTGGGCTATGGAATTGCCAATATTATATATCTCATTAATCCGGACTGTATTGTTATCGGACCGGATTATCCGGATACAGAAGATTTTGTGAACAAGGTTCGTGAATCTATTAGAAATTTTGTGCCGGCATTTGTGGAAGAGAATGCGTCGATACGTTATTCAAAAAATCAGTCAGGACTCCTTTATGCTGGGAGGATTTTATTATACATTTGAAAATCTTTGCAAAAAAGATAATATTTTTGAACTTATCCGAAGCGCTAAAGAGGCAAAATAAAATACAGCATTAAGAAGACGCAATGGATAAAACCCGTGATCGGGTTCTGAAATATGTACTGATCATCTGATCATAATCAGGGGAATGTGAAATCCGGAGTTCACTGAACGATTTCAGGATTATGACCAGAAGATAAAATAAATGAGAATATGAATATGTGTAAAAAAGGAGAAGGATCACATGAAGAAAAGAAATCTCGCAATTGTAATGCAATGGCAATGGCAATGACAACATTTGGTGGTGTAACAGTATTCGCTGCTGATAAAAAAACAGAAGAGAAAACAGAAGAGAAAACAGAAACAACGGCAGAAGGTAATGACTACACAATTGCATATGTACCTACAACAATGAACAACCCATTCTGGACTGCTATGATGGGCGGTATCAAAGATGAGATGAAAGCAAAAGGAATGGATGTTGATAAACAGCTTGTTACAGTTGACGCAAACAGTGATCAGGCAACAATGAACAACTATGTAAATGATTTAATTGCTCAGAAAGTTGATGCAATCATTCTTGCACCTATGGACTGTACAGCAGTAACAGAAGCCCTGACTGCATGTGAAGATGCCGGAATCCCGGTTATAAACGTAGATACAGCAGTAGATGCTACCGATAAAGTAGTCAGCATTATCGCTTCTGATAACTACAAAGCTGGTGTGGAGTGTGCACAGGATATGATGGATAAACTGGACAAAGGTTCCAAAATTGCTGTAATGGATCAGCCATCGGGAACAGCCTGCGTACAGCGTGAGAAAGGTTTCCTTGATACAGTAGGTGATTACTTTGATATCGTATCTACAACAGATACAGAAGGTGACACAGCAAAAAGCCATGACAGCAGCAGAAGACGTTTTAACAGCTGATGATGACCTTGCAGGATTTTTCTGCATCAATGATATGGGCGCTCTTGGATGTGTACAGGCAACTCAGGCAGCAGGAAAAGATGACATTCTTATCTACGGTGTAGATGGTAACCCTGATTTTATGGGATATGTTGCAGACGGTTCCGCTACTGCATCTGCAGCACAGCAGCCATCTGTAATTGGACAGAAAGCACTTGATGCAGCTATCGATACTCTGGATGGTAAAGAAGTAGAACATGATCAGACTGTAGATGTAGTTCTGATTAACAAAGATAATATTGGCGATTTCGACATAACTGACTGGCAGTAATTTATAAATTCGCCGTTGCCCTGTAATATCGGAAGGGTAAAGTGAAATATATACTGCCAGAGATTACAGATCTCTGGCAGTTTTTCAGAGGAGCACATATATGCAAAAATGAACTTTTACGCATGGAAAAGCATAGTCAAAACCTTTCCTGGTGTTAAGGCATTGAATAATGCGGCAATTACAGTTCATGCCGGAGAGGTTATGGGATTTATGGGTGAGAATGGAGCTGGTAAATCCACATTGATGAATGTCCTGGGCGGTGTTTTTCCGGCAGATTCGGGGGACATTTATATAGAAGGAAAGAAAGTAGAAATAAATTCTATTCATGAATCACAGGCTCTGGGAGTAGCATTTATCCATCAGGAGCTTGCGCTGGAACCTTATCTTACGATTGCTGAGAATATTTTTGCTTGGCAGAGAAATAAAAATTCTTTTGGACTTGTCAGTAAAGATAAATGGCAGAAGCAGCAAGACCATTTCTGGAGAGAGTTGGTTTGACTGTAGATCCTAATGAATATGTAGGAAGACTGTCTATTGGACAGCAGCAGATGGTGGAAATTGCAAAATCATTTTCATTGAATGCAAAAATTTTAATTTTCGGATGAACCGACATCTTCTCTTTCGGAGAAAGAAGTAGATGTGTTGTTTGATACAGTAATAGATCTTAAGAAACAGGGCATGGGTATTATCTTTATCACACATAAAATGGCAGAGGTATTTCAGCTTTGCGATGCAGTTACGATTATGCGAGACGGAGAATTCATGGGAAGCCGCTTGTCTTCGGAATGCACAGACAGTGAGCTGATCTCCATGATGGTAGGCCGTGACCTGGGAAATTATTATGTACGTACCTATAATAAACCAGGCAAATGTTATGATGGAAGTAAAGAATATCAATGCAGGTAAAAGAGCAGTAGACTGTAGCTTTTATGTAAGAAGTGGAGAAATCTTAGGATTTTTATGGACTTGTAGGAGCTGGGCGTTCAGAACTTATGAAAGCTATTATGGGACTTGATCCGATGGATTCAGGAGAGATTTACCTGAATGGAGAAAAGGCGGAAAAAACATACTCCTATGTATATGCAGCAGCACGGTATTGCGCTTGTCCCGGAAAACAGAAAAACAGAGGGATTGTTATTGAACAATACGATTAAATTTAATGCCACACTTGCAGTACTGGATCGCTTTATGAAAAAAATTGAGGGTAAATACAAAAAAAGAAGATGATATTACAGAAGATGGAATTGAAAAGCTTCATATAAAACTCCATCCTCACTTGTAAATTGTTCTACGCTTTCCGGAGGAAATCAGCAAAAGGTATTGTTGGCCAAAATGGTTGGCTACTGATCCAAAGATCCTGATTCTGGATGAGCCGACAAGAGGTATTGATGTCGGCGCGAAAGCAGAGATTTATACCATCATTAATAATCTGGCAAAACAAGGTCTGGCTATTATTCTTATTTCTTCAGAAATGCCAGAAGTAATGAATATGAGTGACCGTATGATGATTATGAGAGAAGGTCACATCATGGGCGAGTTAAGTCATGATGAGTATGAACAGGAACGGATTTTGAAGTACGCTATGGGGGTATCCAATAATAAATAAAAAGAAATCACAAAACTATGTCAGCCGGGCAGTAAAAGATTACTTTACACAGAACTGGGGAATTTTATTAGGATTATTAATACTCTGCGTAATATTCTCTGTTTTTGGGTAATAACTTCCTGACACAGAAAAATTATTTTGAACCTTTTGAGAACTTGTGCAACAAACTGCTTCTTGGCTATTGGTGTTCAGATGGCAATCATCCTTGCAGGTATTGACCTGACTGGCGGTGCACTTGCGGCCTTGAGTGGTGTTATGACCGTTGCAGCATTCCAGTGGTGGGGATTTCCGGTACAGATTGCTGTTTTGATGGGTATCTTTATTGGAGCTGTAATTGGTCTTTTGAATGGTGTTATTATTGCTTATACTGGAATCCATCCATTTGTTGTAACACTTGCAATGCAGTCTTTCTGCCGTGGTACAGCATATCTGGTAGCAAACGGATCTCCTGTAACAGCATATGGTAATGATGGATTTGCTAAAATCGGACAGGGTTCTCTTGGACCTGTACCACTTCCAGTTGTATATATGATTATTTTTTTGGGTTCTGGACTATTTTTTGCCTGAACAAAATCCCAGACAGGACGTCATATTTACGCAGTAGGTGGAAACGAAGTATCTGCCCGTTTCTCCGGTATCAATGTTAAGAAGATTAAAAGTCCTTGTATGGACAATCAGTGGTGCACTTGCCGGCTTCTGTGGTGTAGTTCTTGCATCCAGACTTGCATCCGGACAGCCATCCACAGGTGAAGGTTACGAAACAGATGCTATCGCAGCAGCGGTACTTGGCGGAACATCTTTCTTTGGTGGTACTGGTACTGTTGGTGGACTTTTAATTGGTGTACTGATCATTGGATTAATTTCCAACGGATTAAACCTGATGCACGTAAACTCATACTGGCAGTTTGTATTAAAGGGAATTATCATTATTGCGGCTGTGTATGTGGATATGATGAAACAGAAGAAACAGAACGCAGCAAAATAATTCGAAAAAAGGAGACTAAATAAATGGATGCTAAAAGAAAAGAATTAGAATTGTGGGCTGCAAAAATTCGAAAAACAGCTCTACAGACAATTCAGACTGCAGGTTCCGGACATATTGGCGGATCTTTCTCTATCTGTGATATTCTGTCAGTTTTGTATTTGACAAAATGAATATAGATCCCGCAGTTCCAGACAAAACAGACCGTGACAGACTGGTCCTTTCCAAGGGACATTGTTCCCCGGCTATGTATGCAACATTAGCGTTAAAAGGATATTTCCCGGTTGAACATCTTTCTACATTCCGTACCCTGGAAAGTGATCTTTCAGGACATGTAGAAATCCATGTACCAGGTGTAGATATGTCAGCGGGATCCCTTGGCCAGGGTCTTTCCACGGCTCTCGGAATGGCAATGTATGCAAAAGCAAACAAAGTTGGAAACCGTGTATTCTGTATTATGGGTGATGGCGAAATCCAGGAAGGACAGGTATGGGAAGCTGCCATGTGCGCTGGATTTTATAAAGCAGATAATCTGATCGCATTTGTAGATAATAATAATTTGCAGCTGGACGGATCACTGGAAGAAGTCATGTCTCCATATCCAATCGGCGATAAATTCAAAGCATTCGGATGGAATGTAATTGAAATTGATGGACATGATGTAGAGCAGATTGCAGACGCAGTAGAACTGGCTTCTGTAGTAACAGGCAAACCTACCGTAATTGTTGCACATACCATTAAAGGTAAAGGTGTATCTTTATTTGAAAATAATGTTGATTTCCACGGCGGACAGCCAAAACCGGAACAGTGGCCGGCATGTTTTGCTGAATTGGATGCTAGAATTGCAAAACTGGAGGGCTGATAAATGGGAGAGAATATTTCGACAAGAGTAGCATATGGACGAGCATTAGAAGAATTTGGTGCAGACGAAAATATTTATGTATTTGATGCAGACTTAAAGAAATGCACCATGACACTTTAATTTTTTCAGCAAAAATATCCGGAACGTTTCTACAATATTGGTATTGCAGAGGCAAATATGGTAGATATTGCAGCGGGGTTTGCAACCTGTGGAGCAACAGCTCTGGTACACACATTTGCCAATTTTTTGCATCAGGACGTGTATATGATCAGGTTAGAAATAATGTTTGTTATCCCGGCTTAAATGTAAAAGTAATCGGAAGTCATGCAGGACTGACAGTAGGAGAAGATGGTGCAACTCATCAGAGTCTGGAAGATATCAGTCTGATGCGTACAATTCCGGGAATGACTGTTATCGTTCCATGTGATGCATATGAAACCCGTCTGGCAACAAAAGCAATGATCGATTTCCAGGGACCATGTTATTTCCGTACAGGGCGTCCGGCAGTAGAATGTGTCACTGACACATTTGCAGATTACAAATTTGAAATTGGCAAGGGTATTCAACTTGAAGATGGTAAAGATGTTACCATTATTGCCTGTGGCCTGATGGTGCAGGAAGCATTAAAAGCACATAAACTTCTTGAAAATGAAGGAATCAGTGCAAGAGTTATTGACATGCATACAATAAAACCAATTGATTGTGAAATTATCATGAAAGCTGCAAAAGAGACGGGAGCAATTGTTACAGCAGAAGAACATAATGTAATCGGCGGTCTTGGTGCTGCAGTTGCAGAAGTCCTGGTACAGAACGGAAGCGTTCCGACAGAATTTGTAGGTGTTCAGGATACATTTGGACATTCTGCATCTCCTGCAACTCTGCTAAAGCACTATGGATTAACTCCTGGAAAAATATTGCGGGCAAAAAAGGCCAAGAAAGCAAATTTCCAGAAAATAATCCAAAAAGAAATTCAGGAAAGAAATGGTTGAATATATGGCAGAAAGTTATGTAATAGGAGTAGATTTCGGAAGTGACTCTGTTCGAGCTCTTGCAGTAAATACAGAAACAGGTGAAAATATCGGACAGGGGGTTGCATATTATCCACGATGGAAAGCAGGACTTTATCAACATCCGGAGTTGAGTATTTTTCGCCAGCATCCATTAGATTATTTGGAATCTCTGGAACAATGCATCAAAAGGAGCATTAACAGATTTTACTGAAGAACAGGAAAAATCACATTATAGGAATTGGAGTAGATACTACGGGTTCTACTCCGGTTCCGGTAGACAGAAATGGTACACCGTTGGCGTTGCTGCATGAAATTTTCTGAGAATGAAAATGCCATGTTCTTTCTGTGGAAGGATCATGCAGCAGCTGCAGAAGCAGATGAGATAAATAACCTGTTTAGAAATAACAGTGAAAATGATTACACGAAAATACCAGGGAGATTACAGTGCGGAATGGTATTGGGCAAAGATACTTTACGCAGTAAGACATGATCCTTCTATCCGTGAAGCCGCTTATACCTGGGAAGAACATTGTGACTGGATTACAGGTGTTCTTTGTGGAGAAACAAGGCCTGATGAAAATTTATCATAGTGCCTGTGCTGCAGGACACAAAGCTCTATGGCACAGTGAGTGGAATGGTTTACCTGCAGCGTCTGTTCTGGAGAAGCTGGATCCATATCTTGTTCTGGTAAGAGAAAGATATGGAAATGCACCGCAGCCATCAACTGTTAAAGTGGGAACACTCTCAAAGGAATGGGCAGAGAAACTTGGATTAAGTGAGAAGATTATTATTTCCGGAAGTTCTTTTGATGCACATGCAGGTGCCGTGGGTGCCGGAATTGCAGAGAAAACCTTTGTGTGTACAATGGGGACCTCCTGCGTAGACATGTTTGTGGAAAAAGAAGAAAATCTGAAAGGAAAAAAATGTCCGGATGTACTGTGGCCAGGCGGAGAATTCAATACTCCCGGGATATGTGGGTGTTGAAACCGGCCAGGCAGCATTTGGAGATATTTTTGCATGGTTCAAACGTCTTCTGGAATGGCCGGTTGCACAGATGTCAGAAGATGAAAAGTCAGAGATTTCAAAAGAACTCCTCGGAAAAATAGAAGATCAGGTTCTGGTTATGTTACAGAAAAAAGCAGAAGAACTTCCAGAAGAACCATTTCCAATTGCCCTGGACTGGTTTAACGGAAGACGATATCCAAACACAGATGATTTTCAGAGATCTGCGATTGCAGGACTGTCTCTGGGAATGGATGCTCCATATTTGTACCGTGGTCTGGTATTTGGAGCTGTATGCGGTTTGTACCGCCTGATAGAAGGTTTTTGGAAAAAACCAGGGGATTGCTATTGAAAAAACGTAATTGCGGTAGGTGGAATTTCCAAGAAATCTCCATATGTAATGCAGATGCTGTCAGATTTAAGTGAACGTGAAATTTGTATCTTGGACAGTGACCAGACATGTGCACAGGGGGTAGCTATGTATGCAGCTGTTGCTTCAGGAATTTACAAGGATCTGGAAATGGCAGCAGGACATATGGCTGCAAAATTGTATCAAAGTTTACAAACCGAATTCCCGGAAGAAGAATGGTACAGGAAACATTATTATGAATATCTGAAGCTGGCAGAAGCCGTCAATAAACTGCGATAAAATTTAGTATAGTATGTAAGCAAGATCCAATTATATAATAAGATTGCAACTATATACAGGATAGTATTCACTATATGGTGAGTATTGTCCTGTATTTTTTATTCCGCTATCTAATGTTGTTGATTTCGCGGGTTGTCATTAATTAGATTTGATTCCTTGTCATAGATCTGCCAAGTTTTGTGGTATTGCCACTTTCGCATAATCCGGCAGGAAATCTGCCGGATTATCTGTTTGTTAGGGCAAAGCCATGCTTGTCATTGTGGAGTTTTTCGCTGATCTGAAAAACGGAGCTTTGGAAAACAAATAAACCACCTGCTATGCAGGTGAGTCAGCATTGCTTCAGCTTTCAGAAAAAAACCTCCGGTGGTATAATTAATGTAGGTTCGCCAACCGCACTAATATACACAGGAGGTATCCATATGGATAATAATAGTTTATCACATACAAAGTGGAATTGTAAGTATCATATTGGTGCGACCTGCGGTACTCATACCACGGGCATATAAAGATATCACCTTTTTCCTCAATCCCGGAAATATCTCTCTGGTATTTAGGGATGAGCTTTTGGTTCAAACTCACCGTTACGGTCTCTTGGTACGTCGATTTGAAATTCACCGTATTGACTCTTTAAGATTTTTTGTAGAATGACCATTTCTTTTATTGTCTGTCTGTAGATCTCCCTTATGGGTTTTTCTCGTAGCCAAGAGTTGCATCCAGTTCTGCCTCCATCAGCTCCTGCAGGATATCCTTGAAACTGTCTTTCAGAAGCGTGTATATATCTGCAACGCTATTAATGTTGATTTTCTGAGATGATCTGTCGAATTTGTTCTTTTGCAACTGCCATCAAAAAATACTCCTTTTCGATAAGAATTGTCATATCTGAATTCTTACCAAAAAGGAGTTACTTTTTTACCCAAAAACACAAACTATTTTACACTACCAATGTTGGGGTTGATTTTTTCGTACTTCAAGCAGCACACCCTTGCTATGACATAATTCTTCGATACTTTCAAGGCTTCGAAATGTCATTGCAAAAGTCTGTTTTCGTTTATAATCTCTCAAACAGCGTTCTGCGGTATTGTTTGTGGTTGGCACCCTCATGTCATGCAGGAAAAGAAGATGCTCTGGTTTTATATTCCTGCATCCGGCGATATAAGTTGTAGCCTTCGCGGTAATACGGGCTTGGCTCATTACGTTTGTATTCTTCTTTGGCTTTGTCCAGGATTTCCTGATACTCTGTCTCAAAGCCAGCTACTGTTTGAGCGTCTAACGATGCTTCACCGGTATGTTCTTTCCGGTAATGTATCATTCGTTGGAGCAGTTCTCTCATTCGCCGGTTCCAGGTAAGGGATGACTCAATTTTCCATGCTGTCTTTCAGATACCGTTCTACATGCGCAAGGCATTCCTGATGAGCGCTTCCATAACGGTAAAAAGTAATTTCATGATCGTGTACCAGAATCCCCCGGAAATCTTCTGTTACAGTTCCCTTTACGCCTTCATGCCCCCTTTTTCTCACGGGCAAAGTAAAGTACCTTTTCCTCATCTGAAGATGCGCAGACAAATACATAGGCGCTTTCTCCGTTTACGCGGGCATTTGTACAGTCTGTATGCAGAACCGGGCAGGACAGCAGGTCTGCAAAGATTTTTTTCCGTTCTGTTTCTGTTTTGGAAGAAAATCTCACGGCAGAGTTTATTGATCATTCCTCTGGAAATTTTCAGCTTTCCACCTGTCAAATCAGAGAGAAAGCGCTGGCTTTTATCAATGGAAACTGCACAGTCTGTATTTAACAGAAATAAAAGTGACTTGATGCTGCCATCATAGTTCACATCATCAACCACTCCTGCGGGAAAAGCTGCATGGACTTTTTCTCCCGTCTTGGAGTTACGATATACATCTGCCTGATATTCCGTTACATGAAGAATCATTTCAATGGAAACAAGCTGTTTGGTTATGATCTTCTTTGTTTTTTTGAAATCCGGATCCTCTGCCACAATTTTGGGCGCAGGCAGATGTACAGTCTGAGTTGCTTCCTGCTTTTTTCCTTCCATGATTGGGGCGTGCCCTGGCTGCGCTCCGGGTTTTCTTCCAGTGCGTTCACGATTGTTGGATATTTTTCGACGGTTTCTTGATTGTGATGACGGAATGGAGGAATTTTCATAATCACGGTTCAACTGTGCCAGAAGTTTCTTATTCTGTCCCTCTGTTTTTTCCAGCTGATCCTTTAGCTCACTGTTTTCACGGCGCAGTCCAGCGACCTCAGATCAATGCCTGATCACGGCGTTGTTCTGCGGCAAAGCGCATTCTTTTAGCCGTTTTTAAATGCATGCTTTCCAGATCTTTTCATCTGTGCATTTCAGTTCCTTAAGTGCATCTTCATATGCCTCTTCGCACCATTTCCAGGCTTTTCTTACATC
>ENA-OQES01001008-OQES01001008.1-human-gut-metagenome-genome-assembly--contig:-NODE-1008-length-11168-cov-5.480754_pt1 | contig 11168 bp, 14 predicted proteins | sample MGYA00242798_ERZ504641 | MGnify/ENA primary metagenome ERZ504641 (study PRJEB26092, sample SAMD00036327) | human gut metagenome | host: Homo sapiens | study: EMG produced TPA metagenomics assembly of... | reverse complement strand
GGTGTTTTGTTTTCATGGTGTGTGCATCAGTGACAGGTGTTAAAGCAGATGATAGTGAAGTTAAAGTTGTTGACGGATCTTATTTAACTTCAGCAGATTCATCAACAGGCTATACACCGAAGAGTGATGAACGAGGTAAACATCTGATGGATGGGGAATGTTCAATCACAAAAGCAGGAACAAAACGAATTTATACATATGGTGCAACGACGGCTAATCATACAGTTGATACAGTAGCGGTTATTGTTTATGTGGATCAGTATAGTGAGAAAGATGATGAATGGTATCAGATTGATGCTTTTTCTAAGAAAGTAGAGAATGATTATTATGTTGCTGCATCGAAGTCAATTCAAGTTGACCGGGGATATTATTACAGAGTACATGCAGATCATTTTGTAAGAATGGGAGAAGAACCGGTTGAGGAAACCTATTCCTACACCGATGGCATCTTAGTCCCATAAGCATCTTTCTCCCACCTCAACGGCAGAAGATGCAGCCCGTGGGCTGGCCTAACAGCCGCTGCGCGGTGGTTCGCTCGGACACTCACAAATTAGATTCTAATAGATAAAAGTGAGAGCCTTGTTCCTTGATACACCACAATTAAATAAATGAGCATATAATCACCAGAAGCGGCTGTTAATCAGTCCATGGACTAGTAGGGCAGAAGGGAAGGATTGAATCAAGAGTAGCGATCCTTCCCTATTAGTTTGCTATTTTTTGAACTATTTTCCTGTTGCTTCTTTCAGTGCCTGAGCAAGCTGATCCGGACAGGAAGTTTTCTTGAATCCACACTGGATTCCTTCCAGGCGTGAGATGGCCTCATTTACATCCATTCCTTCAACCAGGTGGGAAATTCCCTGCAGGTTACCGTTACATCCGCCAACGAAGGAAACATTATGAATCTTGTTATCTTCAATATCAAAGTGAATGCTCTGGGAACAGACACCTTTTGTTCTATAATCCATATCTAGATATCCTTTCTTTTTAAATTTTAGATCTTTAGTTACCTTTTGAATTATAGCAAATCAAATATAAAAAAAGCAATTTTTCTTTTCACATCTTTCATCATGATTTTCCTCAATACGACAATTTTGATTTTTGCTGTAGAAATCTGTAGAACGATTTATGCGGACAGAATATAAAATCAGGTTTATAATATCTACAAACGTAACGAAGGGGAGTCCCGAACAGTTACGCAATATTTTTAAAACCAGGAGGGGTTGCTATGTTAAGAGAACTGGCAGTGAACACAAGAGTCATCTATTATCTGATGGCACTTCTGGGCATAATCGGAGTGCTGGCGAAAGCAGTGAATCAGCAGACATTGAATCAAATGCTGAAGGCGGCAGGGAATATGTCCAAGAGTACACACCGACTGATAAAACTCGTAAGAGCAAAATACGAACATGCATGTATGGTACATGACAGTGTAGAGAATACGAATGCATTTGTGGAGAAATATATTTATGAATATAGAGGATTTTTGTTTGGGATTCATACCTGAGACAGATGGAATTGTTGACGGTGTGGTTTGTTGGAATTCTTGCAGCTCTTGGTGCATTCGAATGTTATATTACTTATGGATTTTCAGGTGCGGCGTATCAATATATAGAACAGGATTAGCAGAGATGGTACTTCTTTTTTAGTTATCAGTCATCTTTCAGACGAACAGTACAAGCTTAATGCTGTCAGGATGTATATGGTGGATTATCTTGAGAATAATTGTGCATTTCACATAAAGAGACAGCGGACGACGGATAAAGAAGAATTGAATGTGATTGCTGCGGAGAATACCGGAAAGCAGGAGTGGGAAGAAAAGAAAGGGGAAAGAGAGATACACAGAGAAGACGACGTACAGAGTGGAAATAAAACGAAAGCAGAGAGGACGGAGTTGCCGATCAATATCGAGGGGGAACCAAGAACGGTAGAGCCGGCAAGGAATCCGTCAGGAAATTCAGAGAGAGAATTAGATAGAGATTCAGGAAGAAATGCAGAAAGAGAAGCGGCGATTCGTCAGATATTGGAAGAATTTTTAACATAACGAAAACTAAAATTTCTTGAGCAGCATTTGTAAATAAAGGTATAATAAAAAGCAGTTGGTAGCCGCCGGTCATGGAATATCAGGAATGGCGGCAGGGAAAGAAGAACCAACTGCATTTTTTAGGGCTTATAAACAAGAAAAGAAAGTAACTGATTAAGACAGGTGCAAAGAGTAATAGGAGGAGTTGCTATGTTAAGAATAGGAATGTTGACCAGCGGTGGAGACTGCCAGGCACTTAACGCAGCAATGCGCGGTGTTGTAAAAGGAATTTGCAACAAGCGCAAAGATGTAGAAATCTATGGATTTAAAGATGGATACAAAGGTCTGATCTATTCGGAGTTCAATATGTTGACATCAAGGGATTTCTCGGGAATCCTGACACAGGGTGGAACAATTCTTGGTACATCCCGTCAGCCGTTCAAACTGATGCGTGTGCCGGACAAGGATGGAATAGACAAGGTGGAGGCAATGAAGCACACATATCATAAGCTTCATCTGGATTGTCTCGTTATTCTTGGAGGAAATGGAACTCATAAGACAGCAAATCTTCTTCGTGAGGAAGGACTCAATGTAGTGACACTGCCGAAGACGATCGATAACGATCTGTGGGGAACAGACATGACATTTGGATTCCAGAGTGCAGTTGATATCGCAACAGATACGATTGACAGAATCCATACGACAGCAACTTCCCACAGCCGTGTATTTATTATCGAGGTTATGGGTCACAAAGTAGGTCATGTAACTCTGCATGCCGGAATTGCAGGCGGAGCAGATATAATTCTTCTTCCGGAGATCCCATATGATATTAAAGCAATCAAGAATGTGATCGACAAACGTACACAGGCAGGTAAGAGATTTACAATCCTTGCTGTTGCAGAGGGTGCGATTTCCAAAGAAGATGCAAAACTGAAAAAGAAAGAATACAAAGAGAAGCTGGCAAACAGAAAATATCCTTCTATCGCTTACGAACTGGCAGAACAGATTGAAAAAGAGACAGACAAGGAAGTTCGTATCACAGTTCCTGGACACACACAGAGAGGTGGCACACCTTGTGCTTATGACCGTGTATTTGCAACAAGAGTCGGAGCGAAGGCAGCAGAATTGATCCTGAATGAAGAATACGGATATATGGTAGCCATGAGAAATGGTGAGACAGTGAAAGTTCCGTTGGAAGAGGTTGCAGGAAAGCTGAAATATGTTGATCCGAACTGTGGTCTAATCAAAGAAGCGAGAACAATCGGTATCAGCTTCGGAGACGAGGTGTAATTCATGTCATATACGGCGCTATACAGAAAGTTCCGTCCTTCTGAATTCGAAGATGTAAAAGGACAGGATCATATTGTTACAACGCTTCAGAACCAGATTAAGGCGAACAGGATCGGACATGCGTATCTGTTTTGCGGAACGCGAGGAACCGGTAAGACAACGGTTGCGAAAATATTTGCGAAGGCAGTAAACTGTGAGCACCCGGTAAATGGAAGTCCATGCGGAGAGTGTGAGATGTGTAAATCTATCGCTGCCGGCACTTCAATGAATGTGATCGAGATCGATGCTGCATCGAACAATGGTGTTGATAATATCCGTGAGATCCGGGAGGAAGTGACATATCGACCGACAGAAGGTAAGTATAAAGTATACATTATTGACGAGGTGCATATGCTTTCCATCGGAGCATTTAACGCATTGCTTAAGACACTTGAGGAGCCGCCAGAGTATGTTATTTTTATTCTGGCGACGACAGAAGTGCATAAAATCCCAATTACGATTCTTTCCAGATGTCAGCACTATGATTTCAAGAGAATCAGCATTGAGACAATTACAGACCGTATGCGTGATCTGATGCAGACAGAACAGGTAGAAGTGGAAGAAAAAGCACTTCGCTATATCGCAAAGGCGGCAGACGGATCTATGCGTGATGCACTCAGTCTGCTGGATCAGTGTATTGCATTTTATCTGGGACAGAAGCTGACGTATGATCATGTGCTTGAAGTACTTGGTGCGGTGGATACGGATGTGTTCAGCCGCCTGCTTCGGAAAGTATTGGAAAGAGATGTTGCCGGAGTTCTTGATATCGTGGAAGATCTGGTTATGCAGGGACGTGAACTGACCCAGCTGGCCGCAGATTTTACATGGTATCTGAGAAATTTGCTTTTGGTTAAAACTTCTGATAATATAGAGGACGTGCTGGATGTGTCTACGGAAAATATGTTGCAGCTCAAGGAAGAATCAAAGATGATCGAACTTGATATGCTGTTGCGTTATATCCGTATATTTTCAGAACTTTCCGGTCAGCTGAAGTATGCGACGCAGAAGAGAGTGCTTCTGGAAGTTGCACTGATCAAGCTTTGTACTCCGGCGATGGAGACTGGTCAGGATGCACTTCTGGACAGAATCCGTGCGGTAGAAGAAAAAGTAGAGAAAGGACTTGCTGCAGCCGCAGATATGCCGCAGCGAGTTGTTTACGTGAATGGAGATGATGCGTCATCATCCGGATCAGGCGTTGCGGGAAGCAGGAAGGCGAAACCGGAGCTGCCGAATGCAATTCCGGAGGATGTGCAGGAGGTGGTGAAGAATTTCCGTTCTATCGCAGATGAAGCGTCAGGTATGATCAGAGGCTTTCTTAAAAAAGCAAGACTGAGTCTTGGTGGTGACAATCGCTTGCTGATTGTACTGCCAGATGCTATGTCGGCAGATATGGTTGGCAGAGAAGATCATGTGCAGGAACTTGAACAGCTCATTGAAGAGAAGATTGGAAAGAAAGTCGAGGTGGATGTCCGTCATGTAGAAGAGGGCAGACACTTTGAGGATACATTTGTGGACATAGAACAGAAAATAAATATGGAAATAACAGTGGAGGATTAGACATGGCAAAGCGTGGAGGATTTCCAGGCGGCGGAATGCCGGGAAATATGGCGAATCTGATGAAGCAGGCACAGAAGATGCAGCGTCAGATGGAAGAGCAGCAGAAAGAACTTGAGACAAAAGAGTTCACAGCAGCTGCAGGCGGCGGAGCAGTAGAAGTAACTGTATCCGGCAAAAGAGAAGTAACAAAAGTAAAACTTGCAGAAGAAGTTGTAGATCCGGACGACATTGAGATGCTGGAAGACCTGATCGTAGCAGCGACAAATGAAGCACTGCGTCAGGTTGAGCAGGAGACAAATGCAGCAGTATCTAAGATGACAGGCGGATTTGGCGGTCTTGGAGGCGGAATGTTCTAATGGATTACTACAGTAATCAGATCAGCCGTCTGATCGAGGAGTTCTCGAGACTTCCGGGAATCGGGAATAAATCAGCACAAAGACTTGCATTTCATGTGATCAATATGCCGGTAGAGCAGGTAGAAGGACTTGCGAATGCAATCGTAGATGCCCGCAAGAATGTCCGTTACTGTAAGGAGTGCTGTACGTTGACGGATAAGGATATCTGCCCAATCTGCAGCAATCCGGACAGAGATCATAAGACAATCATGGTAGTGGAGACACCGCGTGATCTGGCAGCGTATGAGAAGACCGGAAAGTACAACGGAGTCTATCATGTACTTCATGGAGCAATTTCTCCAATGCTTGGAATCGGTCCCGGGGATATCCGTCTGAAAGAATTGATGGAGCGTCTGCAGGGAGATGTGGATGAAGTGATCATTGCGACGAATTCCAGTCTGGAAGGCGAGACAACAGCAATGTATATCAGTAAACTTATCAAACCGGTCGGAATCAAGGTGAGCAGGATTGCCAGTGGTGTTCCGGTTGGTGGTGATCTGGAATACATTGATGAGGTAACACTGCTCCGGGCATTGGAAGGAAGAACAGAATTGTAAAAGCATTTGAGACACCGGCAGGAGGGACTGGCTATGGCGAAGAAAAAAGTTACATCTTCAGATGTGGCAAAGCGCGCGGGAGTTTCACAGGCAACGGTCTCGATGGTACTCAATAAGAAGTATAACGTCTCTTTTTCAAAAGAAGTAATCCAGAAAGTGGAGGCAGCGGCGGAAGAACTGGGGTATGAACTTCCGAAACGCAGAACACAGCGTGGAGAGCGACGAGAAAAACTGCTCGTTGTCATCAGCCCGAACCTGACAAACCCATACTATGTAATGCTTTTGCAAGGAATTGAATCAAGGGCAACAGAGCAGGGGTTCGGAATCTTTGTCTGTAATACACAGAGAGATTTAAAACTGGAAGAGCGTTATCTGAAAATGATCTCGACTCTGAATGCACAGGGAATTATCTATATGTGCAATCCGGGGAAATGCTTTCTCGGACAGCTCAAAGAAATGTCTGAAAGGATTCCGGTTGTTGTGATCAATAATCAGGAGAAGCATTTGGATGTAGATGCAGTGGAGTTGGATAATACAAAGCTTGGAAGATTAATGGGCAGACATCTTCTGGAGCTGGGGCATCAGCATGTGGCATACATTACACCGCCATTAACTGCAAGACAGAAGCAGAGATTCCGCCGGGTAGAAGGTTTTCTTGATGAATTCAGAAAAGCCGGATATGGCGATCAGGTGATTGTAAAAGAAGCAGATGAAGAATTTGACCGGAATGTTCCGGGAATCGATTCAGAGTACCGCATCGGATATGATCTGACAAAAGAACTGCTCAGGACAGAAAAAGATCTCACTGCAATCGTGGGGCTGAATGATATGATCGCATTTGGGATTATGGATGCACTCCAGGATATGAAGTATAAAGTTCCCGGAGATGTCTCGGTTATGGGATGTGATAATACTTTATTTTCCAAAGTTAAGAAAGTGTCACTTACAACAATCGAGCATTTTGTAGTTCACAAAGGAATGGATGCCTGTGATATCATCATGAAAAAGATCAGTTCAAGGGACTGGAAGTATACGGAATTTGAACCGGTCAGTATTTATCATGTGGAATATGAGCCACAGATCGTGGTTCGTGGAACAACGTCTTATGCGAAGACAAAATAGTTGATGTATAGACGCTGGATTATTTAAAATTAATAAAAATTAATAAAATTATTACTAATAAAAACAACAAAACAAACGATTCTGATTTTAGAAAATGTTGATAAAGCCTTTAAAATTAAAGACTTTTATACAGAAGAGAAACAATTGATATTAACTAATATTAATAAAAACGGTTAATATGTCGGATTATTAAGTGAAAAATGACTATTAATAATTTTTCAGACAGTTGACCTCAGGTTTTGGAAGCTATATAAATCAGCTCATAAACAAACGAATTACTGCTGGAAAAAACAGTGAGTTGTATCAGTGGTAAAGAAGGAAGATTCATGTATAGGAGGACTTAAAAAATGAAAGTTTTTTATCGACACGGCTAATGTAGAGGATATCAAGAAAGCAAATGACATGGGAGTGATCTGCGGAGTTACAACAAAACCCGTCTCTGATTGCCAAAAGAAGGACGTGATTTTTGAAGAAGTTATCGCTGAGATCGCATCTATCGTAGACGGACCAATCAGTGGAGAGGTTAAGGCTACAACAACAGATGCAGAAGGCATGATTGCAGAAGGACGTGAGATTGCAAAGATCCATCCGAACATGGTAGTTAAGATTCCTATGACAGTAGAAGGCCTGAAGGCTGTTAAAGTTCTTACAGCAGAGGGAATCAAGACAAATGTAACTCTGATCTTCACAGCAAACCAGGCACTTCTTGCAGCAAGAGCAGGAGCTACTTATGTTTCTCCGTTCCTTGGACGTCTGGATGACATTTCTACAAAGGGAGTTGACCTCATTGCAGAGATCGTAGAGATGTTCGAAGTAGCAGGAATTGAGACAGAGATTATCGCAGCAAGTGTACGTAATCCAATCCATGTAACAGAATGTGCACTGGCAGGAGCAGATATTGCAACAGTACCTTACAAGGTAATCGAGCAGATGACACATCACCCACTGACAGATGCAGGTATCGAGAAGTTTAAAAAGGATTATATTGCTGCTTTTTGGTGAGTAATCCGGGAAATAACGTTAAGACTGAAAATGGAATCAGAATGGAAATTAAAAAGGAGATATCATGAACAAGTTAGAGCTTATGAAAACTGCGAATGAGATCCGGAAAGGGATTGTAACAGCACTGCATAGCGCAAAGGCCGGACATCCAGGTGGATCTCTCTCAGCAACAGAGATTTTTACATACCTTTATTTTGAAGAGATGAACGTAGACCCGAAAGATCCAAAGAAAGCGGATCGCGATCGTTTCGTTCTTTCTAAAGGACACACAGCTCCGGGATTATATTCTACACTTGCGCAGAAAGGATTCTTCCCGAAGGAAGATCTCGTGACACTTCGTCATACAGGATCTTATCTGCAGGGACATCCGGACATGAAACACATTCCAGGTGTTGATATGTCTTCAGGATCTCTTGGACAGGGAATTTCAGCAGCTGTAGGTATGGCAATCGCAGGAAAGCTTGACAATGCAGACTACAGAGTATACACACTGCTCGGAGACGGTGAGATCCAGGAAGGTCAGGTATGGGAGGCTTCCATGCTGGCAGCACATAGAAAACTGGATAATCTCGTTGTTATCGTTGATAATAACAATCTTCAGATTGACGGAGCAATTACAGAAGTCAACTCTCCGTACCCGATCGATAAGAAGTTTGAGGCATTTAATTTCCATGTAATCAATATTGATGGAAATGACTTTGATCAGATCGATGCTGCATTCAAAGAAGCAAAGACAGTCAAAGGACAGCCGACAGCTATTATTGCTAAGACAGTAAAAGGAAAAGGTGTATCCTTCATGGAGAACCAGGTAGGATGGCACGGAAAAGCTCCGAATGATGAAGAGTACAAGATTGCAATGGAAGAATTAGAGAAAGCAGGTGAAGCATTATGTCAGAAGTAAAGAAGATCGCAACAAGAGACAGCTACGGTAATGCTTTGGCTGAACTCGGAACAGAACATGATAACGTTGTAGTACTTGATGCCGATCTGGCAGCAGCTACAAAGACAGGTGTATTCAAGAAAGCACATCCGGATCGTTTTATCGATTGTGGTATTGCTGAGTCTAATATGATCGGTGTTGCAGCAGGTCTTGCAACAACAGGAAAAGTTCCATTTGCAAGTTCTTTCGCAATGTTCGTAGCAGGACGTGCATTTGAGCAGGTAAGAAACTCTGTTGGATATCCACACCTGAATGTAAAGATTGGTGCAACACATGCCGGAATCTCTGTAGGAGAAGATGGAGCAACACATCAGTGTAATGAGGATATCGCTTTGATGCGTACAATTCCAGGAATGGTTGTAATTAACCCAGCTGATGATGTAGAGGCAAGAGCAGCTGTACGTGCTGCTTACGAGCATCAGGGACCGGTATATCTGAGATTTGGACGTCTCGCAGTGCCGGTGATCAATGACAGACCGGACTACAAGTTTGAGCTTGGAAAAGGTGTTGTGTTAAGAGAAGGAAAAGACCTGACGATCATTGCAACAGGACTTCCTGTAAGTAACTGTCTGGAAGCAGCTGAGAAGCTTGCAGCAGACGGAATTGATGCGAAAGTGATCAACATTCATACGATCAAACCTCTCGATGAGGAACTTGTTGTAGCAGCTGCAAAAGAGACAGGAAAAGTTGTTACAGTTGAAGAGCATTCCGTTATCGGCGGACTTGGAAGTGCTGTATGTGATGTACTTTCAGAGAAAGCTCCGACACAGGTTATGAAGATCGGTGTGAATGATACATTCGGTGAGTCTGGTCCGGCACTTGAGCTTCTGAAGAAGTATGGTCTTGATACAGACAGCATCTACGAGAAGATCAAAGCATTTGCAAAATAACCAGTTACATAATTAACAAAAAGAACGCTTCGCGCTTTCTGTTTACAGAATATCTGCAATCAGAGAGTACCGGAGCGTTTTTTTTGATGTTTGGAGATATTAAGAAAATGTTGTGCACGAAAAGTAATATTTGTCGAACTTACCTGACACTAATTGATAAAATCTCCCGATTTCCTTGTGCTATGTTAAGGGCAATCCCCGGGAAATTAAATAAAAGTGATAGAAAGGTGAGTATAAAATGGAGAGACAGATTCCAAAAAATGTGCGTCAGATAGGAAATGTGAGTGATAGTCCAAAAATCTATGTGGAAGATTATGTAGATACTTTTTTTCTTCAGTTAAGTGAAAAAAGCGAGAAAGAAAAACAACCAGAAGGAGCCTTTCTGATTGGTGAAATGCAGAAGCAGGATAATGAAGAATATATTTATATTTATGGTGCGATAAAAATAAAAGAGTTCAAAAAAGGAGGGCGGTGAATACCTGATCAATGACAAGATATGGAAATGTGGTTGCGAAGAATGCAGCCAGTATTTTGAAGAAGGAGAAATCATAGGCTGGTTTGTGACAGAGCATGATTTACAGCTGGCTCCGGGTTCTATCAACGTAAAGCTGCATAAAAAATTATTTCCAAAGGAAAAATACCGTCCTTGTTATGAAAGATTCGTCAAACCAGGAAGATGTAATTTTTTGTACATAAGCTGGGAGATCTGATGGAAATTGGAGGACATTATACTTATTACGAGAAGAATCCGTGCATGCAGAATTATATGATTGCAAGTCGGAAAAAAAAATGGGACGGTTCAGACAGAATCTGTGGAAGATACGGCTGCACAAAGCTTTCGTTCTCTGGTACGTGAACGGGGCGGTCAGAAAAGAGAAAGAAGGACAGGCAGTCTGATGTATGGGATCAGTACATGTCTTGTACTGGTTCTGATCGTGATGGGCGTTTCTATGATGAATAATTTCAGTAAAATGAAATCCCTACAGAATAAGATAAATGTGGTTGCCGAGGGGGAAAAGCAAACATCCTCACCTGATGTGAAAGAGACGAGTGGAGCAGCAACTACTATGGATAAAAATCAGGAAGCAGCAGATACAGAAAAGGAATCCAAAGAGATAACGGAAGAAAATGAAGGGGAAGAACAGACGGAAGATAAGAATACAGAAAGTATTCCGGTTTCCGGGACTGCCGTTGCAGCAGATGAAAATGATGGTATTTATGTGGTGGAAAAGGAGATACCTTGCAATTATCAGTAAAAAATGTATGGAGATGTTAGTCATGTAGATGCGATCAGCCGGATGAATGGATTGCAGAATGGGAACCTGATCTATATTGGACAAAAATTGATATTGCCAT
>ENA-OQES01001007-OQES01001007.1-human-gut-metagenome-genome-assembly--contig:-NODE-1007-length-11183-cov-3.366679_pt1 | contig 11183 bp, 16 predicted proteins | sample MGYA00242798_ERZ504641 | MGnify/ENA primary metagenome ERZ504641 (study PRJEB26092, sample SAMD00036327) | human gut metagenome | host: Homo sapiens | study: EMG produced TPA metagenomics assembly of... | reverse complement strand
CAGATTAATGAAACAGCTTTATAATAATCTGTATCATCATGATACCCTACCCTTTCTTACTTTATTCATTGCTACATAAAATAAGCAAAAGGGAGCTTCTCTTCGGATTTTAATCATAAGAGATTTAAATTTCAATATCTCTTTAGAAACACATTCTTTCTGTTTTATTTCTTCTTCAAATCCTCAGGAGAAACCAACTTATAAAGCTTGTCACTAGGACGTACCTTATCGGGTACTTTAAAGGATACATGTTGACCCTTTTCTTACCACATCCACCGGTTTCAAATCCACACGCGCCTCATCCAACGTCAGAAATACCGCTCCTGTAGTAGGTCCTGTGATCAGAAGCTTATCCCCTACTTTCATCTCAGCAGCTTCCACCAGAAACTCTGCAACGCCAATATTAGAAAAGTACTTGATTCCCTTACCCACATACACCTTACGCTCAGTAGCCTCCGAACCATAGTTCTTACTCCATTCACCCAAACGCTGTCCTAAATAATACCCATTCCAGAATGCCCCGATTGAATACGGTCTTCAGCCGTTCATCCCAAGCCTGCTTCTTCTCCTCGGTAAAAGTGCCCTCCAGATAAGAACAAATAGCTTCTTTGTAACATTCCACCACGGTACGTACATACTCAGGTCCTCGGGCACGCCCTTCGATCTTGAAGACACGCACGCCAGCCTCTATCATCTCATCCATAAAATGAATAGTTTTCAAATCTTTTAGGAGACATGATGTATTTATTGTCCACCTCCAGTTCAATATCACTCTCTTTATCCTTCACATCGTATGCACGGCGACATATCTGCATACAAGCCCCCCGGTTAGCAGAAGCATTCATCTCATGCAAACTGAGATAACACTTGCCCGACACTGCCATACAGAGTGCCCCGTGGCAGAACATCTCAATACGGACCAATTCTCCATTCGGACCTTTAATTTGTTCCTTCTGGATAGTATCATAAATCACCCGCACCTGCTTCAAATTCAATTCACGTGCCAATACCACTACATCGGCAAAGCGAGCATAAAATTTCAACGCTCCGGCATTACTGATATTTAATTGGGTGGAAAGGTGTACTTCCTGCCCCACCTCGCAACAATAAGCCATTACCGCCACATCCGCAGCAATCACGGCACTGATGCCTGCCTCCTTAGCCGCATCCACAATGGTACGCATCAAAGCAATATCTTCATCATAAATAATGGTATTGATCGTAAGATAGCTCTTGATGCCATGTTTATCACAGATCTGTGCTATCTCGCGTAAATCATTGACAGTAAATGTACTGGCAGAACGTGCACGCATATTCAGACTCTCAATTCCGAAGTAAATAGAATCCGCACCTGCCTGTATGGCTGCCGCCAGCGACTCACGTGAACCTACAGGAGCCATTATTTCAAAGTCTTTTATAGAAGCTTTCATTATTCTTTTGATTAATATATGTGCAAAGGTAGGCTTTTTTCCGTATTTTTGCAGCCTGATTTCACCACAGATTACACAGATTCACACAGATTATAAATTAATACTCAAATGAATCTGACTTTTCTGTAACCCAAAGATAAACATACAACAATGAAGATTAGAAATATAGACCTGGGCAGATACCCTATTTTCCTGGCTCCGATGGAAGATGTAACAGACCCCGCTTTTCGCCTGATGTGCAAGAAGTTCGGTGCTGATATGGTATATACCGAATTTGTATCGGCAGATGCATTGATACGCTCGGTAGGTAAAACGATGCAGAAGCTGAATATCAACGATGAGGAACGCCCCGTAGCCATCCAGATTTACGGCAGAGACACGGAAACAATGGTAGAAGCGGCGAAAATAGTGGAAGAGGCGCATCCTGACATCCTGGATATTAATTTTGGCTGTCCTGTAAAACGCGTTGCCGGTAAAGGAGCCGGTGCAGGTATGCTGCAAAATATCCCGCTGATGTTGGAAATTACCCGTGCTGTTGTGGACACTGTAAAAATTCCCGTTACTGTAAAAACACGTCTAGGCTGGGACAATGAGCATAAAATTATAGTAGATTTGGCAGAACAATTACAAGATTGCGGCATTGAAGCACTGACCATTCATGGACGCACCCGTGCACAAATGTACACTGGTGAAGCGGACTGGAGTTTAATAGGTGAAGTAAAAAAGAATCCCCGTATGCATATACCTATCATTGGAAACGGGGATATAACTACGCCACAACGTGCCAAAGAGTGTTTTGACCAGTATGGAGTAGACGCTATTATGATTGGCCGAGCCAGCTTTGGACGCCCGTGGATATTCAAGGAAGTAAAACATTATATAGAAACCGGTAAGGAACTCCCTGCCCTTTCTTTTGAGTGGCGGCTGAATGTACTCCGTCAGGAAGTGTTGGACAGTGTGAATCTGCTTGACGAACGCCGCGGTATTCTTCATGTACGCCGCCATCTAGCTGCTTCTCCCTTATTTAAAGGCATCCCCAACTTTAAAGAGACACGTATCGCCATGCTCCGTGCCGAAACCGTGAAAGAACTTTTCAGTATCTTGGATTATATCAGGGGGAATTACGGAATGAATTCTTAATGCTACAATGTGCTAATATGCTAATGTGCCAATTGCCATGCGGAATACAGCACAGCCAATTGGCACATTAATATATTGTAGCATTAACACATTATCTATTCCATTTTACGCAAACCTCTTTTGGGAGAGAAATCAATATCTTTAGGATTACCTTTATAAGCCACCTCACCACTACTGGATGCTTTCGCAGTCAGCGAACCGGTCACATAACATTCCACATCACCAGAGGAACTGGCACTGGCAGTTACATTGACCGCCTTCATACCTTTTGCCTTTACATCCCCACTACTACTGGCTCTGTAAGAAGCGTTCTCACAAATACCTGCCAAAATCACATCTCCGGAAGAGCTGGCATCAGCAGATACATCAGCAGCGTTCAGATTCTTGACAGATACATCACCCGAGCTACTGGCATCAGCAGAGAAATTCGTACAAGATACCTTTTCCAGAATCACATCACCCGAACTATTAGCGGTAGCCGCAAAATCATCACAAGAAATAGTGCTTCCTGTTACATCACCGCTACTGCTAGCCTTAACAGTAACTTTCCCACTCGTTTTCAATCCATTCTTTATAATAATATCACCGGAACTGGAAGCTTTCAAGCTGTTCACAGCCGGAGCAGAAACTCTTACTTCCTTTTTATGTTTTCCGTTTATTGAAAAATTGTTTCTTGGTGATTTAAAACCAACCTTAAGTACTCCACCCTCTACACGGACATCAATATAGTCCACCAAATTGTCCGGAGCATATATTTCCACATTCTGCCCACCGGAACTTTGAGTATAGATTACATCCACCGAAGAACTGGTAGAGATAGCATTAAAACTACCCACATTCACTTTTTGGTAACATAGTTCTTACTAGGAGTTATTCTCTCTGCACATGCTGTGGCAGACACTAACATAAGGGTCACCGCCATTAAAGTTGATACTAATTTTCTCATACTATTTTTGTTTTATTCATTAGACGTTATTTCTATGCCAAACGTTGCAACGTTTAGCCATTATTTTTAAAGCAATATTCATGCCAGCAACATTTATCACTGAAAATCAACAAGGTATAAACAAAACAGGGTGTCCGAAAATGGACACCCTGTACGCTTTTATATACTTTTTAAAACTATTTCAGCACAAGTTGGAAGACTACAGAAGCAAACCAACGCTTATACATATAAGTAGCCACAATATAAATACATACCGCCGAAATCCAGCCGGCAATAACATCCACCAAATAATGCGCCTGAATATAGACCGTAGCACAGCATAGAAGTACGTAGAACGGTGCCAAGAAATAACATAGTTTCTTATTAACGCGATAGGCCATAATCATCACAATGGTAGATATACCGACATGCGAACTAGGAAAAGCAGCAGTAGGGCGTTCCCCCACTTCCTGTGAGGCCTCTACCAAATTAAAGAAGAAACCATGATCAAAACCGGGACCGGGCAGCAGAATATCATTATTATTGAAATAATCACCGATAGCAGGGAAATGCTGCGCCATCACATTGTCCATTCCGATAGCAGGGAAATAGAATTGCGGACCGGCAACCGGAACCAATATATAAATAAGATAATAGATAAAAAATCGAAGTGACCAGCACAAAAGAAACCTTTTCAAACCACTCAAAACGAAACAAGAAATAATAAATAGTCACAATCCCAATCATTGGATAATAAGCGAAATACCCCATATTAAATGGTTCACTGAACCACATGGAAGGAAAATGTTCACTAAATTCTACCGAAGGCTGGCAACGGAACAAAAAGCTGCTCCGCCGAAGCGAAGAAGTTATCCAGATTGGGAAAAAGACGATTAAATTCAAAGGTATCGGGATACCAATACGCTAAAAATGCCATCTGCACAGCCATTCGTATAAATGCCGTAAGTTTACACGGATACTTGCGATACAAATATATTAATGCAAACGTAATGGCCACAATGCCTGCACGCTCCAAAAGCATAATTACAGGGTGGTCCATACGAGGAAATAATATTAAAACCATTATGGTCGTGAGGGCATTATATATCAGACTAATGCTCTCAACGGCAAACAATCCTTTCACACTGTCTACCCGTTTGAATAAATTTAAAGCCATCCTTCTTTCTTATACCATGCAATGATTTCCTTTACTCCCTTGTCTAAAGGGTACTCAGGACGATATCCCAGTTCTTCCACCAAGGGTGAAATATCGCATTGCCAATTACGTTGTTTCATTATTTTATATTTGTCAGCATTCAGCGTACTTACCTTTCCCAGGCAACGCGCTGAAAACTTCAGCGAGCAAAGATACAACTTTTAAAATAAATAATGGGCATTTAATGTGTATAACCCACGGATTACCAAGTTCTTTTTGTATCAAATCAGAAAAAGTACGGCTGGAATAGACATTTCCGTCACTAACAAAATTAGGCGCGCTGCCGCACTCCATGTTCTATTGCCAAATAAACAGCTTGTACCAAATCCCTCACATAAATAAAAGTAAGATCCTGTCCTTTTAAAACCAGGAGCAAAGTCTATATGCTGCTTGATAGACTTCGCCATCAGAAAATAATCGCGTTCACGAGGACCATAAACTCCAGTAGGACGGAAAATCACTGTCGGAAAATCATTCAATGATTGCAGGTAATGTTCCGACTTTAGCTTACTGACCCCATATGCAGTATTGGGCATTGCCGTATCACGCTCACTGATGGGTGCATAATTATCTTCATGAATAGGACCGAAAATACTAAGTGAACTGATATAGACAAATTGCTGGGGAACCATGTCCAAGGTTCTCAAAGCTTCTACAAAATTACGGGTATAGACATAATTGCCTTTGTCAAATTCGTCCTTATGGCGGCATTTAGTTACACCGGCACAATGAATGATATAATCCCATCCCCCATGCAATTGTTTATGAACAGCCAATTGCTCCGTCAATCTTCCGGGATGAGCAAAATCCAATTCGGCAAATTGAATGCGAGGATCTTTCAAATAGGTACGGCTACTGCTTTTACGTACACCAGCCCATACCTGCATCTCTCTCTCCAATCCTCCTTCCACCAGGAAACTGCCAATAAATCCGCTTGCTCCGGTTACCAATACTTTCTTTAAGCAGCAAGTGTTCTTTTGTGCAAATTCTTCGTTATTCATTCTTTGTATGTTATTTCACCGGTTCCACATGAATACCCACATGAGTATCCTCTCCAAACTTTTCTTTCAATCTATGTTCAATACCAGTTGCCGTCTCGTGCGCTTTATGCAGAGAAATGTTCCCATCCATGCGTATATGAATCTCTATAGCATAATTGTTTCCGATGCGCCGCGTGCGTAAATGATGCGGTTCGCTGACTCCATCAAAAGATAACACAATCCCCTCTATCTCACGTTCCACACTATCCGGCAAAGACTTTTCCAGCAATTCATCCAGGCAAGGAACCAGCAGCCTGATGGAAACCCGCATAATAAAGAAACTGACTGTCACAGCGGCAATAGGATCGAGTACCGCCCAATGAGGACCAAGTAAAATCGCTCCGCCAATACCGGCAGCCGTACCAATGGATGATAATGCATCACTCCTATGATGCCACGCATTCGCCACAACAGCCTGTGAGTGGCATCCTTTTACCCCACTCTGACTGTATATTGATAAAGTATTTCCTTCAACAGAATAGAAATAATGGCAGCAACCAATGCCAACATTCCCGGTTGACGAAGTTCCCCACCTCGTAGGAAAACCAATATATCTGTTGCTCCATTCCACAATATTCCAAATCCTACCCCAATAATGCCATACCAATGAAAGCAGTAGCCAATGTTTCATATTTCCCATGACCATAATCATGGCTCTTGTCCACTGGTTTATTGGATATACGTACAAAAACGAATCACTACTACGTCCGTAATGAAGTCAGATAGAGAATGAACTGCATCTGCCAACATAGCAGCACTATGCCCTGCAATTCCGGCAAGGAATTTAAAAATTAACCAGCAAGAAATTAACGAAACTCCCCACTAATGTAACTCTATAAATTTCTTTTTCCCTGATTTTCCTTATCAAGTTCAGTCATAACAATTGTTTTAGAACGGACAAAGATAGCACGTTTCATTTAGATTCAACCAAATTTAATGTATCTATTGAACCGCTATTCCAATTATTTTGTTTACTTTGTAGCACATAATACATAAATATATCCCCTTATGGCTAAAAAGAAAGTAAAAAAAAGCAGGGAAACGCATGTAAAAAAAGCGAAATGTCTGAACGACTGATAAGCTTATTCCACACAAAACCGAACGAAACATTCAGTCTGAAACAATTATCAAGCAGTCTGAACCTTACTACACATCCTCTTAAAATGCTTTGTGCCGACATCATTACTGAAATGATTGAGGATGATTTTCTGCAAGAAGTAGAAAAAGGACACTACAAACTGAACGACCACGGTCTGATTATGACTGGCGTCTTTCAGCGTAAAAGCAACGGCAAGAACTCCTTCATCCCCGATGATGGTGGAGAAACTATTTTCATAGCCGAACGTAATTCGGCACATGCCATGAATAATGACAAAGTAAAAATAGCCCTCTTTGCCAAACGTAAGAACCGGAACCCGGAAGGTGAAGTGATAGAGATTCTGGAACGTGCCAACGATACTTTTGTCGGCACACTGAAAGTAGAGAAATTCTACGCCTTTCTGCTGACCGAGAACCGCACTCTGGCAAATGATAGTTTTTTATCCCGAAAGATAAGCTGAAAGGTGGAAAGAATGGGGACAAAGCAGTCGTGAAAATTGTAGAATGGCCCGAAGAGGCAAAAAACCCGATAGGACAAGTCATTGATATTTTGGGAAAAGCAGGAGAAAACACAACTGAAATGCATGCCATTCTGGCCGAATTCGGCTTACCTTACGTATATCCCAAGAATGTAGAAACCGCTGCCGAAAAGATTCCGGCAGAGATTTCCGAGGCGGACTATGCAGAACGTGAAGATTTCCGCAATGTAACAACTTTCACCATTGACCCTAAAGATGCAAAGGACTTTGATGACGCGCTCTCCATCCGTCTCATCAAACCGGGACTATGGGAAGTAGGCGTACACATTGCCGATGTTACTCATTATGTAAAAGAAGGAGGCGTTATCGACAAAGAAGCTGTAAAAAACGCGCTACTTCCGTTTATCTGGTAGACCGTACCATCCCCATGTTGCCCGAACGGCTGTGTAACTTCATCTGTTCCCTCCGCCCCGACGAAGAGAAACTGGCATTCTCCGTCATTTTCAATATGAATGAAAAGGGAGAGGTGAAAGACTCGCGCATCGTGCACACCATTATAAAGAGCGACCGCCGTTTCACCTATGAGGAGGCGCAAAAAGTGATTGAAACGGGTGAAGGCGACTACAAAGAAGAAATTCTGGAACTGAACAAACTGGCACAAATCCTGCGTAAACAAAGATTGGTTGCCGGTGCTATTGACTTTGACCGCGTAGAAGTGAAATTTGAGATAGACGAAACCGGCAAACCGCTCAGTGTCTACTTCAAAGAATCCAAAGAGGCCAATAAGTTGATAGAGGAATTTATGTTGTTGGCCAACCGCACGGTTGCCGAAAAAATCGGTAAAGTACCTTAAAACAAGAAAGCCAAAGTATTCCCTTATCGTATCCACGACCTTCCGGACCCCGATAAACTGGAGAACTTGAATTGGTTTATCAATCGCTTCGGATATAAGATACGTACATCGGGTAGCAAAACTGAGATATCCAAATCCATCAATCGTTTACTGGACGACATAAAGAACAAGAAAGAACAAAATCTGGTGGAAACCGTATCCTTGCGTGCCATGCAAAAGGCCCGTTATTCCACACATAATATTGGCCACTATGGTCTGGCATTTGACTATTATACTCACTTTACCTCACCTATCCGCCGTTTTCCGGATATGATGGTTCATCGTCTGCTCACCCGCTATCTGGCAGGAGGACGTACGGTACAGGAAGCGAAATACGAAGAATTGTGTGACCATAGCTCTGAAATGGAACAAATCGCCGCCAATGCGGAACGTGCCTCTGTAAAATACAAACAAGTAGAGTTTATGGGTGAACGTTTGGGCATGGAGTTCGATGGAGTCATTTCCGGAGTTACCGAATGGGGACTTTATGTGGAACTGAACGAAAACAAGTGCGAAGGTATGATTCCCATGCGTGACCTTGGTGATGACTATTATGATTTCGATGAAAAGAACTATTGTCTGACGGGACGCCGGCATCACAAAAAAATTCAGTTTGGGAGATCCGGTTACCATTAAAGTGGCCCGCGCCAATCTGGAGAAAAAAGCAACTTGATTTCGCTTTGGTCGAGAAATAAAGATTAACATCCTGTTGTAGGGGCAGACTGGTTCTTCCCCTACAACAAGACAATAGTTTCATTTACTTCACTCTTCTATTCAACTGATTATTCGCTTTATCCGGCTTCGATTTGCCGATCCGTTTACCACCGGACTTCTTTTAGTTTCCTGTTTGCTTAAAGCAATGGATTTTCTATTTACCATAAATATTCCCTTTTTTCTGCAAAAATAAAGGATTAACATCAATATTCATTCTATTTATTGGCAATAATATAGAATTTACTTACTTTTGTCCTTCTAAAGCATTCAGTTCATGACTACATTCAATTACACGAACATATTAACGCAGGCAGTAGATGAATTATCTGAAAGCCAGTCCTATAAAGGATTATTCCACCAACACAAAGATGGAGATCCTTTACCATCTGCCAAATCCCTATACAAGATAGTAGAAATTGGCACGCGCCATTATCTTCCCCGGCTACTTTGGTAATTCCACCGTTAACAGCCATACCATCAACTACCATATCGGTGTAAATGTAGAAACCCTGTTCGGTCTGCTGACCGAACAAATTCTGGCAGGACTTTGCTTCGGACAGGAAAACAGTAAAAATGCAACCGATGACAATGAACCGTGCAGAGAAACAGCCTCTTTGCTGGCAGCTCGTTTCATCAGTAAACTGCCCGAACTCCGCCGCATTCTGGCTACCGATGTAGAAGCCGCATATTATGGTGATCCCGCCGCCACATGCTTTGGTGAAATCATCAGTTGCTATCCGGCTATCCGCGCTATCAGCAATTACCGCATCGCACATGAGCTGTTAATACTGGGTGTACCTTTAATCCCCCGCTTCATTACAGAAATGGCACATTCGGAAACCGGTATCGATATTCATCCGGGAGCTGCCATAGGCGGTTATTTCACGATAGACCACGGTACAGGTGTGGTAATCGGCGAGACTTGTATCATCGGCAAGAACGTAAAACTATACCAGGGTGTAACCCTCGGAGCCAAAAGTTTCCCGCTGGACCAGGACGGTAAACCCATCAAAGGCATACCCCGCCATCCCATACTGGAAGACAATGTCATTGTCTATTCCAATGCCACCATATTAGGGCGTATCACCATCGGAAAAGACGCTACCGTAGGCGGCAACATCTGGGTAACGGAAGATGTGCCCGCAGGCGCAAGAATAGTACAAACCAAAGCAAAAAAGTAAGAGATTTTATGATTTCAGAATTATAATCCATACCATATGCGTAATAGTAAAAATGAAATCATACCGGAATAAATCATAAATTATAAATCATAAATAAGTAGATGAGCGAACAATCATTCGAAATGATTGCCAAAACTTTCCAGGGACTGGAAGAAACATTGGCACAGGAACTGACCTCTTTGGGTGCAGACGAGATACAGATAGGACGTCGTATGGTATCATTCCGCGGCGACAAGGAAATGATGTACAAGGCGAATTTCTGCCTGCGGACCGCTATCCGCATCCTGAAACCTATCAAACAGTTTGTAGCGAAAAATGCCGATGAGGTGTATGAACAGATCAAGGCAATCCACTGGGAAGATTATCTGGATATAGATAAAACTTTCGCCGTAGACGCAGTTGTGTTCAGCGAGGAATTCCGCCATTCCAAATTTGTTTCCTACAAAGTGAAGGATGCCATTGTGGACTATTTCCGGGATGCATACGACAAACGCCCGTCTGTACGCATCAGCAAGCCGGATGTATTATTGAACATTCACATTGCAGAAACCAAATGCACTCTTTCTCTCGATTCATCCGGCGAGTCTCTGCACCGCCGCGGTTATCGTCAGGAAGCCGTGGAAGCTCCTCTGAATGAGGTTTTGGCAGCCGGCATGATATTAATGAGCGGTTGGCACGGAGAATGTGACCTGATAGACCCGATGTGCGGCTCGGGAACAATCCCCATCGAAGCTGCCTTGATAGCCAGGAATATCGCACCGGGCGTATTCCGTAAGGAGTTCGCTTTTGAAAATGGATTGATTTCGACCAGGAGCTGTTCGATAAAATTTATAACGATGACAGCCAGGAACGTGAATTCGCTCATAAGATATACGGGTACGACAACAACCCGAAAGCCAACGAAATCGCAACCCATAACATCAAGGCAGCAGGCGTATCCAAAGACGTAACGCTGAAGTTGCAACCTTTCCAGCAGTTTGAGCAACCTAAGGAAAAGGCTGTTATCATTACCAACCCGCCTTATGGAGAGCGTATATCTACCAACGACCTGCTGGGCTTATACTCTAT
>ENA-OQES01001006-OQES01001006.1-human-gut-metagenome-genome-assembly--contig:-NODE-1006-length-11196-cov-4.584064_pt1 | contig 11196 bp, 11 predicted proteins | sample MGYA00242798_ERZ504641 | MGnify/ENA primary metagenome ERZ504641 (study PRJEB26092, sample SAMD00036327) | human gut metagenome | host: Homo sapiens | study: EMG produced TPA metagenomics assembly of... | reverse complement strand
CACGCTACTTGGCTGGTTCAGGCTCTCGCCCATTGACCAATATTCCTCACTGCTGCCTCCCGTAGGAGTTTGGACCGTGTCTCAGTTCCAATGTGGGGGACCTTCCTCTCAGAACCCCTATCCATCGAAGACTAGGTGGGCCGTTACCCCGCCTACTATCTAATGGAACGCATCCCCATCGTCTACCGGAATACCTTTAATCATGTGAACATGCGGACTCATGATGCCATCTTGTATTAATCTTCCTTTCAGAAGGCTGTCCAAGAGTAGACGGCAGGTTGGATACGTGTTACTCACCCGTGCGCCGGTCGCCATCGGCCTTAGCAAGCTAAGACCATGCTGCCCCTCGACTTGCATGTGTTAAGCCTGTAGCTAGCGTTCATCCTGAGCCAGGATCAAACTCTTCATTGTAATAATATCTTTTCCAACTATTCAGTTGATAATCTGCTCAAGGATTCCAAATCTATCAATATCAATATTGACGGTTCTTGTTTTTTCCGTACACCATATATATATTACATACGGTGCACCGGCTTGTACTACTTGTTTGTTTATCTTAAATCTTTCAAAGAACTCTCATTTATGTCTTGCCATCGTTTCCGAAAGCGGATGCAAAGGTAAGAGATTTTATCGTAACCACCAAATGTTTTCGAAAGTTTTTTTTGAAAAAGTTTTTTTCGAAACTTCCATAAAAGGCGGGACGTCCATCCTCCCCACGTCTTATCCGTTCTCGCTCCCTTAGCCCCGCTAAGGTAAGATACTGGGTGCAGACCGCTGTCAAGGAAAACTCTCCTACGTTTGTTTCACCAAGTCAGTCACACACTGTCTGAAGTGCCGCATCTCTCTCGATTGCGGATGCAAAGGTAGACCTTTTAACGATAACCAGCAAACATACGAAGGAAAAATTATACGGATTTCCTGAAACTTTTTTGTAATACTCTGAATAACAGATGTGTTACAAAGCATGTTTTTATAACGGAGGACACCGGAGGAAAAAGACACACACATTATAATATTCGCACGCGCGTATAAGGACGGAAAAAAGGAAGGGACCCATACGAAAACAGCAGACGGAAAACAAGAAAAGACGGAAAACAAGCAAGCCCGAAGGACAACCGGACAAGTTACGAAACACAAACTACAGAGCTCTCAAAAATGCTGACTCTGCAAACACTTGGGAAAAACTTTAGGAAAAAAATGCAGAGAAGAAAAAAATCATTTTCTTACATCTCGACGGTTGTTCGGAAACACCATCAACTTCAAGAACCAATACTTACACCCAGACAAAAGCAAAAAACATCTACTTTATCCATCAAGCTACACATATTCCAATCCACAAATAAAAGACAACCTGTTCTATTTAAAGAAGAAAAGTTTTCAGTAGATTTGCACTATATAAAGATATACAATGAAGAAAATAATTATCGCCATCGATTCATTCAAAGGCTGTCTAACTTCAGCAGAAGCAGGAAAAGCTGCCGAAAAAGGTATCAAAAGCATAAATCCTTCCTGCCACACTTCAGTTATTCCCATCGCTGATGGCGGTGAAGGTTTACTGGACGTACTCATCACAGCCACTAAAGGGAAATATATAACCTTATCGGCACATGGACCGCTAATGAAAATGGCAAAAACACATTACGGTCTGTCCGGCAATGGCAGAACAGCTATTATAGAAATGGCTGCCATCAGCGGACTACCTCTCGTACCTATTGAACAAAGAAATCCTATGCTGACAACAACCTTTGGTACAGGAGAATTGATAAAAGACGCATTAAACAAAGGATGCAGAAATTTTATAATCGGTATTGGCGGAAGCGCGACTAATGACGCAGGATTAGGAATGCTACAGGCACTAGGTTTCCGCTTTCTAGACAAATCAGGGCATACCTTAGGTACAGGAGGCCAAATAATGGAAGCCGTGGCAAACATAGACACATCCGGTATTCACCCCGCACTAAGAGAAACACACTTCATGGTAGCATGTGATGTAGCCAACCCTTTCTACGGCCCTGACGGAGCGGCATATATCTTTGCACAACAAAAAGGAGCCGATTCAAATATGGTGCAAAGACTGGATGAAGGCATGCAATCATTAGCCGAAGTTATAAAGAAAACGACAGGAAAAGATATCACGAACTACCCCGGTGCAGGTGCAGCCGGAGGCATGGGTGGTGGACTACTGGCTTTTTTTAACGCAGAGCTAAAACCGGGAACAGAATTATTATTGAAAGCCATCGACTTCTCCGAAAAAATAAAAGGAGCAGACCTCATTATTACGGGCGAGGGAAAAGCAGACCGGCAGACAGCTATGGGAAAAGTACCATACGGAATACTAAAGGAAGCACAAAAAGAACATATTCCCGTTATTGTACTGGCAGGCAGTATAGAAAACCTGCCGGAATTAAACAAAGCGGGATTCAAAGGTATATTCTCTATAGCCCCCGGCCCCATCACCCTGGAGAAGGCAATGGAACCGGAGTTTGCTAAAGAAAATATCACCCGGCTGGTTTCCCAACTCTATTCAGTTATAACTAGCTTCGGCTAATTTGCAAGCCTTTGTCGGACAAAGCCATATCAACGAAACGGGCACAACTGTTGGGTGGGTTCTGAGTAAGAATACTTCGAATACGTATAGCAGCCTCAGGATCTTTAGCCACCATATAAAGATAGCCGCCTCCCCCCGCACCTGGCAATTTATATCCCAGGCAATAATCATCAATCCGGCGAATGATAGTCTCAACTGCCTCGGGATTAGTGCCGGGATCCAACGCTTGGTTCAGCTTCCAGCTTTTACCAACCAAACGCCCCATTTCATCGAAATTCCCACGCTGAATGGCTTCGTACAAGTCAAGAACATGCCCCTTCATACCGCCAAGTATAGACAAATGCTCTGTGGAGTTGAGGAACATGCTACGCACGATTTCAGCTAAAATTCCTTTGGCTGTACGGGTAATTCCCGTGTAATAAAGCAAATGGCACTTCTGATATTCGCCACCTGTAAACAAATAATCGGGCAACCAGCGCACTAACGGACTCTGATCCATACCTGCATGAGTCTGCAATAATTTCACTCCACGAAGCACACCTCCGTATTGATCTTGCCACCCCCTCCGGTAGTCAGTAACTGTTCCAAAATAAGCGTACGGTTACATATCTCGTTCTTATCCCAGTTCAGTCCGCAAAAATCAGAGATTGCCCCCAGCACAGTTGATGCAAGAATAGAACTTGTACCCAGACCGGAGCCCGCAGGAATCGCAGAAAGCAGAGTGATTTCCATTCCGGAGCCAAACGCCTTCAACTGCTCTTCCAATGAAACATACGATTCGGTGGAAAAGCCCGGCTGGAAACCTGCCAGCACCAATGCCGCTTTAGGTATAGAGAATGGGGATCCCACTTGCATGAAATCCCTTACCTCCCCGTAAGTTGTAACCACTTCCATAGCGCCTAAGTCTATAGAACGAAGAATTATCTTATACTCCCGACAGGGTTTCACGTAAACTTGTAGAGGAGGCTGCCCGTTCAACTCAATAGCAATATTCACCACATTCCCCCCTTCATTCAAGCAATAAGGTGGAGTATCCGTCCATCCGCCGGCCAGATCAATACGGACCGGACTACGCCCCCAGACAATCTGATCGGAGTACACTGACAAATGCGGTTGCTGCCTCTTGGCTAAAGCCGAAGCAGTAAGTCCGTCGCGCATCAAACGAAAAGCCTCATTCTCATATTCCCGATAAGCCAGCCCCTTAAGCTGCTGCACCCGGGCACGGAACATATTATCACTGATACGTGTCATCAGCGGAGCCGATTCTGATAAAGGCTCAGGCAACGACAGATCATACCGAGCAAATTCTCCAGCAGCATTCTCCAAATTTAGCTGATAAAAGACACTTCGTTCATAATTATGCGCCAATGCCGGCCAATTCTTTATCCGGAAAGCTTCACGCTGTTCTGCCAGACGATAAAGATTAGAATAAGCAGATATATCATCGGCAGATAACTTACGACAGCGTTGCCATATTTCTTTTCCTTGCTGTAATGCCGGTTCAGAGACCATCCAGCGCATAACTGCTCCCAATTCCTCTACAGATGAGCAAACCGGAAACAAACGCGCGGCCTGCAAGTCGTGACCGTTTTCTATTTCTTCCACCGAAATGCCGCGTACAGCACACCACTCACCTACAGACATTCCTTGATAATATGTTTCTTCCTTAGCCAAAGCTCCCTTGAAAGTATCATTGAAGCCGTATGGACGCGCTACATAGCCAGATTCTCCAAAAGGAACCACATCAATACACACACCGGACGGAACCTCCAGGTTCCAATTATTAGCGGGAACCCCTGTTATGATGGTCTGGTGATGGATATTCCATCCTGCTCCTACATAACTGTTCTCTATCCATATTTCCGAATTTTGTGAGGTAAGTTGATAACCTACCTCAGCATTTTGAACAAACATGGCCGGATGCGGTTTTACCTTCTTGTGCATAATCTCCCGCTGGTCGTTTACCAGATTTTGTACTGCCAATGTAGAAGAAATAAGTTCACGACTGGTTCCGTAATGATAAAACTCCCCTCCGGGCAACGGCAGAATAGCCACACTCAGCTTGTTAAGTTCATCGTCCATCATACGCGGGTGCTCTCCCAATGTAAGTCCGAAATCAGAATACATGTCATAATAAGAGAGTTTTCCTTCCTTATAAGATCGTTTTACCAACAGACTAACCGCACGGTCACTTAACAGCCAAATTCCGATATCCATCAGAAAAGATGGGTTTGCATTAATTTCCCCAATTCCTCCACCGAAGGTTTTTTGAAGCATGAAATCAAGCTTATCGGGAGTAGCCCCGTGAAGAAACAAAAACACCATGGTTCTTTGCCAGATTAGGATCTACCCATAAACCGTAACACACCACATCCGCATCAGGAATAGTCTGAAGCGGTTGGCCCGCACGGATATAAACATCTCCACTTGCAATCAATGTATGAAGAGAAGACGGAGCTTTCTCCATGATTTGTTCATATAAAGGGAGCTGGAGGGAAAGCAGATTTTGTGACAGCCGTTGTCCTCTGGCCCACCGGAATACAGGAATGGGAGTAAGAATTTTGCCGGATGGCGCATATCCGGGCAAACGACGACTCTGCCCGCCTGCATGAAGTAAAATACGTTTTTCTTTTCCCAGCCAAGTAAGAAAATCGCTGTCAGGAGCTACTTTCTGACAACAAGCCTCCAACAGCCATGCAGTCCCCCCGCCTGATCCTAGCTTACTACCTATAGGATCGGAAGTACAAAACCACTCTGTCTGGTCCGCTTTCTCTATATCATGAAAACATTCCACCAGATTAGGGGGAAGTGATAATAATTTTTTCATAGCACATCTTTGTTTTTATTGCACACAAAGATGCTTATTTTCCCCTAATAAGCCAAAAGATAAGACATGAATTTTAATCAGTAAATTCAAAAACACGCTCATCCAATGACTTCACTTCCTTAAAGCCCGGTTGTGCAACAGGCACACCGAATGGCATCTGCGCTATCAATTTCCAGTCATCAGACAAATTCCAAACTTTACGTACTTCATCATCAATCAGCGGATTATAATGTTGCAAAGACGCCCCATTCCTGCATCTTCCAGCATGGTCCAGACTGCCAACTGATGCATAGCATCGGTCTGCTCTGCCCAGATAGGGAAATTATCTTTATAAGTGGGGAAACTTTCCTGCAAAGAGCGAACGATAGCCATATCTTCAAAATAGAGAATAGTACCATATCCACAAGCGAAACAGCCATCAATCTTTTCTTCGGTCTTGCCAAATACCTCAGCCGGAACTCGCTTACGCAAGACATTTTTTACAATGTTCCACAACTTTTCATGCGCCTTACCTGTTAATAACACAACACGAGTGGTTTGAGAATTGAAAGCTGAGGGGACAAATTCTACAGCAAAACAAATTAAATCTCTTATTTCTTTATCAGACAATGTCGATTTGTTTTGGATCCGATAAAATGTACGACGGGCTTTCAGAGCCTCCTTAAAACTTTTTGTCATATAAAACAACGTATTTATGGGTTATTATAAATGAAGAACAAACAGGTAACAAAAGAAGTTCACTTTTTTGCTTTTTTCAATGCAATAACCTATTTTTGTTAGCTAATTATTAACATTAAAAACAACACATTCAATGAAAGATTTTCTAAAATTTACGTTTGCCAGCGTCATCGGCGTCATTCTGGCAGGCGTAGTGTTCACTATACTAGGGATTATCACTCTGGTTGGCATAGTCGCCTCATCGGATACTGAAACGGTGGTGAAAGACAACTCTATCTTCGTACTCGACTTTAAAGGCAGTTTGTCCGAACGTGTACAGGAAAACCCACTCCAACAACTTTTGGGAGAAGAATTTGAAGCATACGGTTTGGATGACATTCTAGCTTCTATCAAGAAGGCAAAAGACAATGACAAAATCAAGGGTATTTATATCCAACCTTCTTATCTGGAAGCATCATACGCTTCCTTAGAGGAAATACGCAATGCATTACTGGATTTCAAAGAAAGCGGCAAATTCATCGTTGCTTATGCAGACCAATATGCACAGGGGATGTATTATCTTTCCAGCGTGGCCGATAAAATAATTATCAATCCGCAAGGAAGTATTGGATGGCACGGAGCAGGCATGCAACCTGTTTTCTTCAAAAATCTGGTTTCCAAACTAGGACTGGAAGTACAGGTATTCAGAGTGGGTACTTACAAATCAGCCGTGGAATCGTTTATTGCTACAGAAATGAGTCCGGCCAACCGCGAACAGATGACCGAATGTCTGGAATCTGTCTGGCATCGTATTCTTGCAGATGTATCCGACTCACGACGCATCCCGACAGATACTCTGAATGCTTATGCTGACCGATATATGGATTTTTGTCAGGCAGAAGAATATATTCAATGCAAACTGGCAGATACCCTGATGTATAAAGATGAGGTTATTTCCTATCTGAAACAATTAAGCGGTCGTGACGAAAACGACAAACTAAACAGTCTTTTTCATAGAAGACATGATAAACGTCAAGAAAAATGTGCCCAAAGACAAAAGTGGAAATATAATAGCCGTATATTATGCATACGGCGAGATCCTGGATGCTCCCGGCAGTTCCACAGAAGATTGTATTGATGTACAAAAGATGTGTAAAGACCTGCGCAAATTACGTGATAACGATGACGTAAAAGCTGTTGTATTACGCGTCAACTCACCGGGTGGCAGCGCATACGGTTCAGATCAAATATGGCGTGAAGTAGTAAGACTGAAAGAGCAAAAAACCGGTAATCGTTTCTATGGGAGATTATGCTGCATCAGGAGGCTATTACATTTCCTGCGCTGCAAACCGCAATTTTCGCTGACCCGACTACGCTGACTGGTTCTATCGGCATATTCGGCATGATGTATTCAGGTGAGAAACTGTTTACTGAAACATTTAGGACTCAAAATTTTTGATGTAGTGAAAACTAATAAAATGGCTGATTTGGGTGCCAGCCTAGGTCCGGTTCTCACCCGCCCGCTAAATGCATCAGAACAAGAATTAATGCAGAACTATGTCAACCGAGGATACAAGCTGTTCGTAAACCGTTGCGCTGAAGGTAGAAAAATGTCTACAGAGGCTATTGAAAAAGTTGCTGAAGGCCGTGTATGGACCGGTGCCATGGCAAAAGACCTTGGTCTGGTAGACGAGCTGGGAGGTATAGACAAAGCATTGAATGCCGCCGCCACCCAAGCCGGTATCGAAAATTACAGTATTATCGGCTATCCTGAAAAAGAAAATATTTTCGCAAGCCTGCTGGGAAATCAGAAAAAACATTATATAAACAGCGAAATTAAAGAATATTTGGGAAGCTATTATAACAGCTTCAAGGCGCTGGAGAACATAAAAGACGCCAACTGTATACAGGCACGTATGCCGTTTGACCCTAATATCCAATAAATTGCACATGGAAGGTAATCTTATCAAGATAAACAAGTGGCTATATCCGGTTTCATGGATTTATGGGACCGGTGTATGGCTGCGTAATAAATTGTTTGACTGGGGAATATACAAAGAACGTAAGTTTGATATCCCGGTCATCTCGGTAGGCAACATCACCGTAGGCGGAACCGGAAAGACCCCCCATACAGAATACCTGATAAGATTATTGCAGAAAGATTACAAAGTAGCCGTACTAAGCCGCGGCTACAAACGCAAATCCAAAGGCTTTGTACTTGCCAGACCGGATACGTCCGTACAGATGATAGGTGACGAACCTTTCCAAATGAAACAGAAGTTTCCGGATATCCATATGGCAGTAGACCGGGACCGTTGTCATGGCATAGAGCAGTTATGCAATAGTCACATCGCCCCTGGAACAGAAGTGATTATTTTGGATGATGCTTTCCAGCACCGATATGTAAAGCCCGGAATAAACATCTTATTAGTAGATTACCACCGACTGATTTGCGAAGACACCTTGCTGCCTGCCGGACGAATGCGCGAACCTGAAAACGGAAAAAGCCGGGCACATATTGTCATTGTCACTAAATGTCCTAAGGACATCACCCCTATGGATTTAAGAGTCTTAAGCAAGCAAATGGAACTTTACCCCTATCAGCAGCTCTACTTCACAACATTAGCATACGGCAAGCTGCATCCGTTGTTTACAGCAGGGAATGCAGTTTCATTAAAAGAGATAGAAAAAGACAAGCATATCCTATTGGTGACAGGCATAGCCTCCCCAGCAAAACTCATTCAAGATTTATCACCATACAATGAGCACATTGAGTCACTGGCTTTCAGTGACCACCATGACTTTACAGCAAGAGATATGGAACTGATAAAGAAGCGTTTCATGAAACTTCCGGAAGGTAAACGCATGATTATCACCACTGAAAAAGACTCTGTACGACTAGCAGCCCATCCACTGATGGACGAAATGCTAAAACCTTATATATATATGCTGCCCATTGAGGTAGCCTTTTTACAAGACCAACAAGAACTGTTTAACTCAAATATAACCGACTATGTTAGAAAAAATTCAAGAAACAGCAACTTTTCTTAGAGAAAAGATGCATACCAGTCCCGAAACTGCTATTATATTAGGTACCGGCTTAGGAAGCCTAGTACACGAAATTACCGATAAATACGAGATCAGTTACAAAGATATCCCTAATTTCCCTGTTTCAACCGTAGAGGGACATAGCGGTAAATTGATTTTCGGCAAATTAGGTAATAAAGACATCATGGCTATGCAAGGACGTTTCCACTTCTATGAAGGATACTCCATGAAAGAAGTTACTTTCCCCGTACGGGTGATGCGTGAATTAGGCATCAAAACATTGTTCGTATCCAATGCAGCTGGAGGTACGAATGCAGACTTTGAAATTGGTGATCTGATGATTATCAGAGATCATATCAACCTTTTTTCCCGAACATCCGTTGCACGGCAAGAACATTGAATACGGCCCCCGTTTCCCGGATATGAGTGAAGCCTACTCCAAAGAACTGATAGACAAAGCACTGGAGATCGCTAAAGAAAAAGGTATCAAAGTACAACAAGGAGTATATATCGGTACCCAGGGACCTACCTTCGAAACTCCGGCAGAATACAAGATGTTCCACATTCTTGGAGCTGACGCCGTAGGTATGTCTACCGTTCCTGAAGTTATTGTAGCAAACCATTGTGGCATCAAAGTGTTTGGAGTATCGGTTATCACCGACCTAGGCGTGGAGGGAAAAATTGTGGAAGTTTCACACGAAGAGGTTCAGAAAGCGGCAGATGAAGCGCAACCGCGCATGACTACCATTATGCGTGAAATGATTAATCGAATTTAAGAACATGCAGGAAATAAACAGAACAGAAATAGCGACCTTAGGTGAGTTCGGCCTCATTAAACATCTAACGAAGGATATCGAGTTAAAAATCCGGAAACCCAATATGGTGTGGGAGACGATGCAGCCGTATTGGAATTTAAAGATAAAGAGGTATTGGTGACCACAGACTTACTGATGGAAGGGGTACATTTTGATTTGGTTTATACCCCATTGAAACATTTGGGATATAAATCGGCCATCGTAAACTTCTCGGACATTTATGCTATGAATGGTACTCCAAAACAAATCACAGTTTCTATCGCACTGTCCAAACGCTTTTGTATTGAAGATTTAGAACAGTTCTATGATGGGCTAAAACTGGCTTGTGAACTACACCATGTAGATATTGTGGGTGGAGATACAACTTCATCCGTAACCGGGCTCGCCATCAGTATTACTTGCATAGGTGAAGCGGACAAGGACAAAGTGGTTTATCGCAACGGCGCACAAGATACAGACTTGATTTGTGTCAGCGGTGACTTGGGAGGAGCTTATATGGGACTTCAACTTCTAGAGCGTGAAAAGGCTGTTTTCCAAGGAGAAAAAGAAGCAAATCCGGATTTTTCCGGAAAAGAATATATTTTGGAACGTCAGTTAAAGCCTGAAGCACGTAAGGATATCATTGAGAAACTGGCAAAAGCGGGAATCAAGCCCACCGCTATGATGGATATTTCCGACGGCCTTTCTTCGGAACTGCTACATATATGCTCACAAAGCGATACCGGCTGTCGCGTTTACGAGGAAAGAATTCCCATTGATTACCAAACGGCTGTAATGGCGGAAGAGCTGAATATGAATGTGACAACATGTGCTTTAAATGGTGGTGAGGACTATGAGCTATTATTTACTGTACCTTTAACAGAGCATGAACGAGTTTCGGCTATAGAGGGTATAAAAGTGATTGGTCACATCACCAAACCGGAGCTGGGATGTGCCCTGATTACCCGTGACGGACAAGAGTTTGAGCTGAAAGCGCAAGGTTGGAATCCACTAAAAGAAAAATAATTTTAATTAAACAACACTGATAATAAGCACCTTATGTTTTTATCAGTGTTTTTTTTTAGAAATAGTTTGTAGTTTAAAAAAGTTTCACTACCTTTGCAATCGCAAACAAGAAATAATGGTGCCATAGCTCAGTTGGTAGAGCAAAGGACTGAAAATCCTTGTGTCCCCGGTTCGATTCCTGGTGGCACCACTTTGAAGAAAAAAAAGCAGTAAAATCCTGATTTCCAAACGGAATCAGGATTTTTGTTTTCTCACAAAACGCAAATACAACAATATAGACTGGATGACGAGGTATA
>ENA-OQES01001005-OQES01001005.1-human-gut-metagenome-genome-assembly--contig:-NODE-1005-length-11200-cov-2.637768_pt1 | contig 11200 bp, 14 predicted proteins | sample MGYA00242798_ERZ504641 | MGnify/ENA primary metagenome ERZ504641 (study PRJEB26092, sample SAMD00036327) | human gut metagenome | host: Homo sapiens | study: EMG produced TPA metagenomics assembly of... | reverse complement strand
ATTGTTGATGAAAATGAACTGACAGAGTTTAATGTAATGTTTCGAAAACTTGAACAACAGGCAGAGGAGCCTGTGCAAGTGGAACTTCTGAAAGCGACGGACAGAGAGCAGATCCAAAAATTGGGAAATTGACGGAAATACGGTAGGGGATTACAGCTACCAGACATTTCGTCTGAGTGTTCCACTGGAAGGAATTATGGGAGAAAAGTACATTATTCACGTAACAATCCCGGAAAATTCTGCTATTGTTCCGGCGGTGACGAATTATGAGGCTTATGGAGAACATGTAAAAATCCGACGGGAATGACGAGACAGGGTGTATGGTTTTTAACTTACAGGCAACAAATGCATTTTTAAAGAATATATATGCATGTGTGGGCGTAATTCTGTGTCTCTCGCTTGTCGCATTTGGGCTTCTGCTCATGCGAAAAGAAAAGAGAGTGGAGTGGTATTTTCTTGTTCTGGGACTCTTTATGGGAAGTATGTATATTGTACATTTTTCCACCCAATACGGCACCGGATGAGCACAGTCATATAGCAACAGCATATTATGATGCGAATAAGATACTGTTTCGAAATAGCGTGGATGAAGAAGGATATGTTCTGGTGCGAAAGACTGATGCACAGATTCAGGATAAAATGTCGATTTCGCTGGCAGATGCTTCCTATTATTATAATCAGCTTCTTCAAAAATGGGGGACAGGAACCAGCTGCATTGAATCGAGGACCATTGGCTGCACCATTTGCCGCGCATCTGCCGCAGGCTGTCGGAATTGCAATCGGCTGGCTTTTCCATGCAAATGGTATGATTACATTGTATCTGGGAAAAATCACAGCATTGTTGTTTTATCTGCTATGTGTTTTCTGGGCAGTTCGTTTTATGCCATGGGGAAAGATGGTAATGGCGGTGATTGCGCTGTTTCCGATGAGTCTGGAGATTGCAGCGTCGTATTCTTATGACTGTACAGTAAACGCACTCAGTTTTCTTTTCATCGGTTATACAATGTACCTGATTTATGAGAAGGAGAGGGTGACGTGGAAAGATTATGCATTTCTGACTGTTGTCGGAATGTGGATGGCACCGTGTAAACTGGTTTATATCTTTGTATGTGGAATCATCTTCCTGATACCATCGTCCAAATCAAATAATCCGCGCAGTGTGCTTGTGGGAAAAATAGGGATTATAGTTGTGATTGGAATGGTTACAATGCTTCTGAGAGGGGCAGTTGTAGCAAACCTGACGTCTGCTCCGGGAACAGGATATTCGGATATTGAAAGAGGATGGACTCTTGCCCAGATTCTGGAAGATCCGGTAAACAGTATGGGCGTACTGTTTAATACGTATTTTGAACAGGGAGAGTACTATCTGGGAACAATCATAGGACAGTCGTTGGGATGGCTTCAGGTGAAAATTTCCTGGATAAATATTGCAGGATTTCTGTTGTGTATGGTATTTGCTTTATTTACAGATAAAAAAGCGGATTACATGACAAATAAACAGAAAGTACTGGTTGGCATGCTGTCATTGATTATGATTGGCGGAATAGTGCTGAGTATGTGGCTTGATTTTACACCGCCTCAATGGAAAAACGTAGCGGGAGTTCAGGGACGATATTTTTGCCATTTCTGCCAATGTTGGTGCTGATGTTAAAGGGAAAACAGACACTTCGAGTGGAAAGATACAGCAAAAGAATCATGATTTCCATGTATATTCTGGAAATCCTTACAGTTTTTGATGTATGGAAAGCAATGATTGTGTAAATCTGTCTGTCAGGAAAAAAGTCGTTGGAGTTGAAGAATAAGAACGATGATGGTATAATAAAACATCATGGAAATCAAAATTGATTCACTGGATCAATTATTGATATACAATGCAATAAAACAGCAGTATCCTTTATCAGGGTACTGCTCGTTTGTGTTAAAAACCTGCTTGCAGGAAAGAATATTTTATTAAAGAGAGGATAAAAAATTGGGAAAATTACAGTAGAAACATGTGAAATTGAAGGACTGAAAGTAATCACACCGACAGTGTTTGGCGATGAACGTGGATATTTTATGGAAACATATAATTATAATGATTATAAAGCAGCAGGCATCGATATGGAATTCGTACAGGATAACCAGTACGAAAGCTGCCCAAAAAAAAGGAGTTTTTAAGAGGACTGCATTTTCAGATCAATTATCCCCAGGACAAACTGGTGGCAGGGTAGTTAGTGGGGAGGTCTTTGATGTGGCAGTGGATCTGCGCCCGGGTTCTGAAACATATGGAAAATGGTTTGGTGTTGTGCTGTCCGCAGAGAATCAAAAAACAGTTCTTTATTCCAAAGAATTTTGCGCATGGATTTATCGTACTGTCCGAGTCCGCAGAATTTGCGTATAAATGTACAGATTTCTATCACCCAAACGATGAAGGCGGACTGAAATGGGATGACCCGGAGATTGGCGTAGAATGGCCGATGCCGGAAGGAATGACAAAAGAAGAACTGACCATCTCTGACAAGGATCAGAAGTGGGGAAGCTTTGCGGAGTACAAAAAGTCGATAAGAGGGAAATGAAATGGGAAGAAAGAAAAAGATTCTGGCCGGTATCTGCGTGTTGTGTTTACTGGTTTTAAATGTGCTGATCGTATGTCACAGAGGAAGTGTAGGCGGTAATTATGAGCTTCATCTTACGATGAACAGCGATAAGGAACAGGAGATTCAGGTCTATTACAGTGCGGCCGGAGAACTTTCAGAAAAATCAAGTCAGGTCAAGACGTATGATCAGGTTGGAGAAAGTCAGGAACTGGTTTTTCTGTTCCATTTCAGTTTAATATGGTGCGTCTGGATCTGGGCACGCAGCCGGGAACGTTCACGATTGAAAATGTTTATCTTGGATGTAAAGATACGAAAACAGAGATTCCGGAGATGACGAATCCGAAGCTGATCGAAGGTCAGCAACTGGAGAGCCTGGAAGCTAATGACGGAACATTAAAAATCTGGACGAATGGAACAGATCCTTATGTGTGGCTGCATCTGGATAAAGAAGAACTGTATCCGGTTCTCGAGAAAGATTATACACAGAAATTGTGGATCAAAAATATTCTGATGCTGTTACTGATTGACGGTGGAGCAGTGGTTGCGTTTGTTTTCCGGAAGAAAGTATTGACACTTCCAATCGAGCTTTTACAGAACAGAAAACTGATTATGAATCTGGCAAAGAATGACTTCAAAACGAAGTATGCAGGGTCATATCTTGGAATCGTATGGGCGTTTGTACAGCCAATCGTTACGATTCTGGTATATTGGTTTGTCTTTTCTGTCGGTCTGAAAGCAGGAAATGTATCGGATTATCCATTTGTTCTATATTTGGTATCGGGTATTGTGCCATGGTTCTTTTTCCAGGATGCATTGAATGGTGGAACCAATGCACTGATGGAATACAACTATCTGGTTCAAAAAAGTTGTGTTTAAAATCAGTGTACTGCCGATCGTAAAGATGATTTCCGCTTTATTTGTACATGCCTTTTTCGTTGTGTTTTCACTGGTTTTATGCAGCCTGTATGGCTATACGCCATCGCTGGCAACATTGCAGATCTTTTATTATTCGCTCTGCACATTTATGTTTACACTGGGGCTGGTATATGCGACCAGTGCGATCGTTGTATTCTTCCGGGATTTGACACAGATCATCAGTATTTTCTTACAGGTAGGTGTCTGGCTGACACCAATCATGTGGGATGTCAACATGCTGTCAAATTATCCGTGGCTGATCAAACTGTTCAAATTGAATCCGATGTACTATATTGTCACCGGATACCGTGATTCCATGCTGGGTCACGTATGGTTCTGGAATCACTGGGGATGGACCGTATACTTCTGGATCGTAACAGTAGTATTGTTTGCACTTGGTTCCTGGATCTTCAAGAGACTGAAACCACATTTTGCAGATGTACTTTAAGAGAAATCAAAGAGAGGTTTACAGATGTCAGAGATTGCAATTTCAGTGAATAACATCAGTAAGATGTATAAACTGTACGAGAATCCGATGGATCGGTTAAAAGAATCCCTCGGATTGACAAGAAAAAAAAGATATAAAGAACATTATGCTTTGAACAACGTAAGTTTTCAGGTGAAAAAGGGGGAGACCGTGGGAATTATCGGAACGAATGGTTCCGGTAAATCCACGATTTTAAAAATTATCACCGGCGTACTGAATCCCACACAGGGAGAAGTGGTGGTGGATGGAAGAATCTCCGCGTTGCTGGAACTGGGAGCCGGATTCAACGGAGAGTATTCCGGTATCGAAAACGTGTATCTGAACGGTCAGATGATCGGATTCAGCAAAGAAGAGATCGATGCAAAACTGCAGGATATCTTGGATTTTGCAGATATCGGAGATTTTATACACCAACCGGTAAAAACGTATTCCAGTGGTATGTTTGTGCGATTGGCTTTTGCGGTAGCTATTAATATCGAACCGGAAATTCTGATCGTAGATGAAGCACTTTCCGTAGGAGATGTCTTTTTTCAGGCGAAATGTTACCGGAAGTTTGAAGAATTTAAAGAGATGGGAAAAACCATTCTTTTTGTAAGTCATGACCTGAGCAGCATCGGGAAATATTGCGACCGGGTTGTTCTGTTAAACAAAGGAGAAAAACTGGCAGAAGGCGATGCGAAAGAGATGGTCAATCTGTATCGTCGTGTTCTGGTGAACCAGTATGATGAACCAGGGGAACAGAACACTGCGCAGGAAGAAACGCCAGAGGTACAAGAAGAAAAGAGTACGAAAGATCAGTTAAATCTGAATCCAAAAGTACTGGAATATGGAAGTAAATTAGCAGAAATTCAGGACTTTGCAATTCGTGATAAGTCCGGAATGGTTACGAATGTGATTGAAAAGGGAGAAGAATTTTCCGTGGATATGAAGATTCATTTTCATGAAACGATCCAGGAACCGATTTTTGCTTTCACGATCAAAGATCTGAAAGGAACGGAGATCACCGGAACCAATACGATGTATGAGAATACACCGGTAGGTACACAGAAGGCGGGAGAAACCAGACGGATCACCTTTACACAGAAGATGCCGTTAGAGGCCGGAGAATATATGCTGTGTCTGGGATGTACCGGTTACCGGGATGGTGATTTTACCGTGTTCCACCGGTTGTATGATGTATGTAATCTGACAGTCATTACGGATAAGAAAGCTGTCGGATATTTTGATCTGTTCTCAAAGGTCACGTTAAAGTAACTGAGGAGGAAAAGAATGGCAATACTGAACTTAGAGTATTATACGCAAAAAGATCTGTATTCAGATGGAGATATTGAAGAACAGATGCTTAAGATGGCAAAAGAAGGAGTAACCTGTGAGGATCTTTCCAGTGAGCAGGTTTCTTTTCCTGTGATCTATCACTTCTCAGATCTGCGAGCAAATATACTGAACTGGTATCCGATCAAAAAAATCGGACAGTGTTCTGGAGATCGGTGCGGGCTGTGGTGCAATCACAGGTACGCTCTGTGAAAAAAGCAGGTCAGGTTACATCTGTGGAACTCTCGAAAAGAAGAGCACAGATCAATTATTACCGCAATGAGAAAAAAGATAATCTGACCATCATGGTGGGAAATCTCAATGACATGGATTTGGGGCAGCAGTATGACTATGTGGTAGTCAACGGAGTACTGGAATATGCCATGAGCTTTACAGAGGGCGATACACCGTATGAGACATTTTTAGGAAAAATGGGTTCTTACTTGAAAAATACAGGAAAATTGCTGATCGCAATTGAGAATAAGCTGGGAATGAAGTATTTTGCCGGGGCCCCGGAAGATCACACGGACATTCCTTTCTTTGGAATCAATGGTTATCCGGGAAATCACAGTGTCAGAACATTTTCCAAAACAGAATTGCAGGAACTTGTGAAAAAAGCGGATTTCCTTTTCAAAAGTTTTATTACCCGTATCCGGATTATAAATTTCCAACGGAGATCTTTACGGATGCGTCACTGACCACCAATCATTATGGGAAAAAATTATCCGATCTACACGGACAAAACTGTGGATCTGTTTTCAGAAAGCGCCGGTATCGAGGCAATGAAAAAAGAACAGATCGCGGACCGTTTTGTGAATTCTTTCTTTTGGTTGCAGAAACAGGAACTTGAAGAAAAAGAAGAAATTTTTATGTAAAACTAAATCAGGGCCGCAGGAAAGAGTTTCGAACCCTGACCCAGCTGATACGGAAAGAGGAAAGTGTGTGGGCAGAGAAAAAACCACTGTGCCCGGAGGCAGAAAACTTTATAGCAGGACTGAAAAAAACAGGAGCGCAGAAACCAGGAAAAGGTTTTAGTAATCTTCCGTGCAGATATGAGAATGGGGGAATCGTGTATCCGGTATTGAGCGGGAAAACACTTGAAGACAGAATTCGTGATCTTGTGGAGAACGAACAGACAGATGAGATTCTGAGAACCTTGAAACATGTATATGAGCATGTGTTCGCACAGCGGAAAAAACGAACCGGAGTACCAGACGAAAGTTTTTAAGGAAGTGTTTGGAGAACATCCGGGCAAGGAGTATTATGAATGCGTAAGTCCGGCAAACATTGATCTGATCTGTGCGAATATCTTTGAGTTCGGAGATGATTATGAAATCATTGACTATGAATGGACTTTTGACTTCCCGGTTCCGGTTGCCTTTATCATGTGGAGAATGATCCATGAACTGTATTACCGACTCCCGAAACTGGGCGCTCTGTATACACAGGACGATATGAATCACGAATTTGGTATAGAGCCATCGGACAGCGAAATCTTCCTGGCATGGACAATGCATTTTACTTATAAATATGTTGGCAGCGATTCGCTGGATGTATACCGGAAAGAGAGAATTCCGGTGGATCTGTCAGAAACTGTGCGCGCATGTCAGGAGAAAAAGCGATTTCGTAGCAAACTGTATTATGATACAGGTTCTGGACTGTCGGAAGAGAACAGTATTGAGACGGCGGTGGAATTGGATCGGGGAAGATTTCAGGTTACGTTTGATCTGCAGAAAGTAGAAAATATCTGCGGAATCCGCTGGAATCTGTTAAGTGATACATTCTGTGAGGTGAAAGTGGAAGTACTTGACTGCGGATGCCATGGGGAGTTAATTCCGTTTGGTATGCGGATCGACAAGACGGCGGATGCGGTAGTGTTCCTGAATCTGGCAGGCGGATATTTTATCCATGTGACGGATCCGTCAGAATTGAAGAAAATTACAATTTCCGGTCAAATTCGTTTTCTGTCGCAGAAAGAGATCGCAGAAGAAATCCAACTGGAAGAGGATCGAAAAGAAGCGGTACGTCGGGAAGAAGAAAGAAAACTTCAGCAGCGGATACAAAAAGAAGAACGGATAGCAGCGCAAAAAAGCCGAAGAAGAGAGAAGGCAGGAAGAACTTCGGGCAGCCATGGAATTTCAGCATCGACCGAAACAGAGAGCAAAACGTCTGGTGAAGAAGATGCTTGGACGTCCTGTGGACCCACTGGTTACAGAAAATCAACAGACAGAACAGCCGGTATCGAGCTGTGTGGGAAGTATCGACAGCTTCAGCTATGAAATAATGTGCTGCAGATCATCGGCTGGGCATTTGACCGTGCGTACGCCATGGAGAACACGCATCTTGCCTTTTTTACAGAACGGGGAAGTGGTGGCGGAAGAACCGATTACTGTAGTATATCGAAGCGATGTGGCAGCTGTTTTACAGATTCCGGAGGCAGAATCCTGTGGATTTTCCTGTGTGCTGGTGGTGCAATTCACCAGTGGAAACGGAAGTAGCAGTTGTTTATGACACCGTAGACGGAGAAAAAGCATATCCGTTATGCAAGATCCCTGCAGATCCGGGGTGTAATGAGATACAGGTGTATACCCTGGAGGGACAGGAGAGCATCGGCAATATTCGATATTTTAAAGAACGTTATCTGGAAGAAACGCCGGTATTTGATGCGAAGATTCCTTCGGATGAAGTGATAGATATTATTATCCCGATTTATAACGGCTTACAGTATTTTGACAAGCTATTTGCGGGGATTGAAAAGACAAAGATGAAATACCGTCTGATTCTGGTGGACGATCAAAGTCCGGATCCGGCAGTACGGGAAATATCTGGAGCGATACGTGGCAGAACATGAGGGAACGGTTCTGCTTCGAAATGAGAAAAATATGGGATTCCTCCCGTCCGTAAACCGTGCCCTTGCAATTGCAGAGCATCATGTAGCACTGGTCAATACCGATGTGGAAGTGCCGGAGGGATGGCTGGAGAGACTGATGTGGCCGATCTTTACAAAAGAAAAAGTAGCATCCTCCACACCGTTTACGACCTGCGGAACCATCTGCAGCTTTCCTAATTTCTGTGAGGATAATGTGATCTTTGAAGGCATGCCATTATGGCAGATCGATGATGCTTTTCGCCAGATCCGTCCGCAGTATGCGACCATGCCGACCGGTATCGGTTTCTGCATGGGTATGAATCTGGAAGCAATCAGAGAAGTAGGTCTTCTGGATGAGGAGAACTTTGACAAAGGATACGGAGAAGAAAATGACTGGTGTCAGCGGGCAATCCAGGCAGGATATACCAATGTACAGGTGGAAAATTTGTTTGTTTATCACAAACATGGCGGAAGTTTTCTTCCGAAGAAAAATTACGGCTGTTAAAGAGCCATCTGGAGAGACTGGCGAAGAAACATCCGAATTATAACAGCGATACGGCAGCTTTCTGTCGGAGAGATCCGGCAAGAACGATCCGACTGTATGTGGAAACACAGCTGTTAAATCAGTTGCTGGATGTACCGACGATTGTTGCCTTTGATCATAACCTCGGCGGTGGTGCCACGGAATATCTGATTGAGAAACGTAAACTGGCACTGAAAGAAGGAAAACGTTTCCTGACTGTCCGGTTTGACATCGATAATATGCGCTATTATCTGGAATATGAATACAAAAAATATAAGGTTCAGTATTTTGCCAAAGATCTGGTGATGATCCTTGATGAGATTCCGAGAGTGGATGAAATCTGGATCAACGAACTGGTAACTTATCAGAAAAATCTATCAGGTTCTGGATCAGATCCTTGACTGAAAGAAAAACATCAGGCACATCTGAAGATGTTGCTTCATGACATTTTTCTTCATGTGTCCGGCGGTAAATCTGATGGATGCTCAGGGAAAATACTGTCATGGCGCGGATGCACAGATTTGTAACCAGTGTATCCCGGCAAACCGAAGCAATGCATGTCTGGACTATGAGTCCGGAACCGCATGGAGAACACACTGGAGGGAGTTTTATCCCGGTGTGATGAGATTCTGGCATTCTCTGATGATACGGCACAGATATTTGAAAAAGACCTATCCTTATCTGTATCAGTTACATGTGCTGCCACACAAGCCGCATTATGTGACGGCACTGGATAAGAAGGTGAAGACGACCAGGACACTGAACATTGGTCTGCTCGGTGTGCTGTGTTATCAAAAAAGGTCTGGATGTTGTCAAGAAGATGATAAAAGAGATCGAGGCGCAGAACCTGAACATCCGAATGAAACTGATCGGGGTGTCGGATGAAGAAATCGACAGTCCGGTATTCTCCTGTACGGGAAGATATACCAGAGATGAACTTCCAAGACTGACGATGGAAGAAGATATTGATCTGTTTTTTATCCCGTCTATCTGGCCGGAGACCTTCTCGTATACAACTTCAGAGATTATGTCCATGCATATGCCGGTTGCTGTATTCCCGATTGGTGCGCCGGTGGAGCGTGTAAAACATTACGAAAAAGGTCTGGTTCTGAAAGAGACGGATGCAAAATCGGCTCTTAAAGAATTGCGGGAGTTTGCAGAACATACACTAAAGTGGGAACAAATACCTGTACGCGAAAAGAAGATCCTGTTTGTGGGTGAGGAAATTTCGTTTGCTTCCCGTTACCGGGTGGAGCATTTCCGGGAACAGCTGCATTATCAGGGTTACGGATCGGATTTTTGTCAGGTGGATGAGGTCAAAGATCTGGACTGGGATGCGTACCGGGCAGTTGTATGTTACCGTTGCAGCAGGGAAGATGTGGTGCGCAAGGTAGTGGAACAGGCGAAAAAAAACGGATTAAACGTGTATTATGACATTGACGATCTGATCTTTGATTACGAAAGAATCTCTTATCTGCATTTTCTGACCGGAAGTGAGTATAAAGATTTTAAAAAGACGACGGAACAGATTCATTCCTGTATGGAACTGTGTGATGGCTATTTTACCTCCACTGATACACTGGCGGGAGAGATCCGAAGAGAATTTCCGGGAAAACCAGTGGTGATCAACCGGAATTGTGCAAGCATGGAGATGCAGATTCTGTCCCATGACGCAGTAGAGCAGGTGGGAAAAAGACCCGGAGCATAATTTTCATCGGTTACTTCAGCGGATCGAAAACTCATGATCAGGACTTTGAGGTGGCGGAAGAAGCACTTCTGGAAGTGATGAAGGAACATCCGGAGGTACGGCTGAAGCTGGTTGGTGTACTCTCTGACAGAAAAATGGAAAAATTCGGAAATAAGGTGGAAAAACTTCCGTTTATGGACTGGAAACAGTTACCTTCTGTTATGGCAGGTATCGATATCAATCTGATGCCGCTGGAGGACAGTATCTTCCATTGTAGTAAGTCCGAAAACAAATGGATGGAAGCCGCACTGGTGAAAGTGCCATCAGTGATGAGCAGAAACCGGGAGATGGAAGGCGTGATCGAAAAATGGTGTGGATGGCTGGCTTTGCAGTGACAAGGAGGAGTGGAAAAAAGCGCTCACAACGCTGATCGAGGAAAAGACAGCCAGAATACAGATGGGTGAAAAAGCCCATAAAAAAGTGATGTGTCAGTATGTAACTCAGAATACAGGAAAAGATGCAAGAGAGGAATTACTATGCAGCGAGAAGTATTCGTAGTAGAAAAAGAAAGATTTGATCTTTCAGATGAGAAAATCTATCATCTGCAGGGCACCTGGCCCAAGGAACATACCGCGGCAGCGGAATTGGACGGGAAACCACTGGAGGTAAATCTGAAGCAGCAGGAGCGCATCAGTGCCCTGGAACGATTTCAGGATCTGGATCTGGTGGATGCGATCCGTGTTCAGATGGAGATTGTACTTCCTGATAAGCTGGAACAGTATAAAAAAGTTAGTGGTTTATGCGGAAGAGAACGGGAAAAAATGATGTCTGG
>ENA-OQES01001004-OQES01001004.1-human-gut-metagenome-genome-assembly--contig:-NODE-1004-length-11219-cov-2.436170_pt1 | contig 11219 bp, 16 predicted proteins | sample MGYA00242798_ERZ504641 | MGnify/ENA primary metagenome ERZ504641 (study PRJEB26092, sample SAMD00036327) | human gut metagenome | host: Homo sapiens | study: EMG produced TPA metagenomics assembly of... | reverse complement strand
GAAAAAACTGGAGGACATCATGACGAAAAAAGAAGCAAGACAAACAAGTAAAAGAATGGATGGAAAAAAATTAGACCAAAAAATTATATAGAAAAAAGCAGATCAGTCGAATTTTTTGAACAGGTAAAAAGAGTTAAAAGAATTTCAAGAGGCAAAAACTACTTTTTTGTTATGCAAGTATGAAAAATGAAGTTGATACATGGCAGCTGATAGCATTGGCACTGAAACAGGGGAAGAATGTCGGAGTGCCATTGTGTATTGGGAAAGGAATCATGGAAGTGAGACAGATTCATGCTTTAGATGATTTTGAGGAAGGGGCATATGGAATCATGGAACCGTCCAGAAGGTGTCCAATCTTATCGAAAGAGAAGATTGATATGGCGGTAATACCGTGTGTAAGTGCAGATAGAGAAGGCCGTAGACTTGGACATGGAGCAGGATTCTATGACCGCTTTTTTAGATGGAGTAACATTTCCAAAGATTCTGGTATGTTATAAAGAGTTAATGATGAATCAGGTACCGACAGAAGAGCATGATATTTTGATGGATCAGGTTATTTGTGACGAATAATGAAGTAATAGAATGATCAAGCAGGAGAGATGATAGACATGAGAAAGATTTTAAAGAAAACAGTAACATTAATGATGACAGCAGTGATCGGAGTATCTATGAGTTGTCCCAAGATGATAGTTTATGCGGGACAGAGAATGCAAATGCAAGAGAGATATACGACTCCAAAAGAATGGAATTATACAGAAATCACAGCATATCAGTTTGGATCTACAGATAAATTTGAAGATTATCTTCAGACAGGTGGTACACATCTATACAATGATAAATTTCAGGAAAAGGATCATATGGTCAAAATTACAGTTGCAGATTCAGGGTATTTTACAATTGCAACACAAACAGATGGAAATAGATCGCAGAAGGTAAATCTCTATGATTCAACGAAGGAGAAAGTTTTAGCTCAAACGACATCTGATGGAGATCTGGAATATGGAAGGCTTGCAAAAGTCAGGTGAGGTCTTCTATCTTCAAATGCCAGAAAAAATCGATAAAATATTTGTGACAACAGGTGTGATCAAAGATGGATTTGGATCTATGAAAGCATCAGATACTTATTATGAATCAGGAACTGGAAGTACCACATATCATCCATTTTCAATTAAGAAGAGATCTGCGGTGGAATTTAACATTTCAGCGATCGATCGAAACAGTGGGATCACTTATGCACACATCGAAAAGAAAGAAAACGGACAATGGAAAAGAATCGATGATACGGTAAAGATCAAGCCAGCATCTTATGATGATGATTTTGTTCATGGATTGACTAAAGGTGAATATCGCCTGGCGATCAAAGCACCGACAATACAGTTAAATGCAGTCTCATATACAAGCAGTTCTAAAAGTAAAAAGGTAGCATATAAGAAATCAAAAGCAAAGAAGATCAAACTGGATGGACAAACATCGAATATATATACAACAGGAGAGAAAACTTCAAGATGGTATAAAATAAGTATTACATCTACAAAGAAGAAAAGAATTCTGAATCTTGGAAAGAACACGGTTTCTGGAGGATACAAGTTTACAATTTATAAAAAGGGAAAGAAAAAAGCAATTAAAACAATTAAGGTAACAGGAAATGCAAATGCGAAGATAGCGAAAATGCCAAAGAAAAAAGGAACATATTATATCAGAATCTCAAAGCTTACAAAGAAAACAAATGGAACGTATGAAATAGGGTATTATTAATCCAAATCAAAATATAAGGAGGAATTTTTATGGCAAGAAGGGGAATCAAGAAAATGGGAGCAGTTCTGATAGCAGCAGGTTTAAGCATTGCAATGTGTAGCCCATCAGTATCTGCAAATGTAAGGACAAATATTAATACAGACAAGATAACACAGAAAAAGACAGCCAGATATGTTGAACCAGAAGAATGGAACAAAGAGGAATTGACTGCATATCAGTTTGATTCAGAAGTAGATATGATGAAATATCTGGTGAGCGGTGGAATGCATTTATATAATAAGAATTATAAAGGCAGTGACCGCTGGGTAAAGATCAAAGTTGCAGATCCAGGGCTGTTTATGGTTGGTGTCGTAAGTAACGATGAGACAAAAATACCAGTATATGATGCGGCAAAGAAAAGAATTATAGTAAATAATTTAAATGATGGCGGGGACAAAGAATATGTAGGTATCGTGAAAACAGGAGATGAATTTTATGTAAAACTGCCAGAGAAGATAGACAAAGTGATCATTTTAACTGGTGTGATCAAAACCGAATTTACTTCCATGGCGAATCAGAAAAGTTATTATGAACTTGGAAAAGGGACAACAACCTATCATCCATTTTCCGTAGCGAAACGCTCAAAAGTACAATTTGATATTACATCCATCGGAAAGAAACATGAAAAAATGTTGGAGTATACATTGAGAAAAATGTAAATGGGACATGGAAAAAGTCGGATACAGCACAACGGTAAACCAGATAAATATGACAGTACAGTGCTCTATGGATTAGAGGCAGGAAAATATCGTCTGGCGTTAAAAACACCGAAAGATCAGATCATTAATGTAGAATATACAAGGGATAAATCAAAGGAAAAAGGCAGCTTATAAGAAATCTAAAGCGATCCATCTAAAATCAGATATTGACAGTATATATACTTTCCACAGAAAAAGCAGCCCGTTGGTATAAGGTTTCTGTTTCATCTACCCAAAAAAGAAAAGCAGTTACGTTGTCCAAAGATTCTGTAGGCGGAGGTTTTAAATTCTGTGTTTATCAAAAGGGAAAACGATTTAAAAACAGTAAAAGTCACAAAGAATGATAAAGTTAAGACAGTAAAACTTCCCAAAGAAAAAAGGAGCATATTATGTGAAAGTTACGAAACTTACAAGCAAAACAACAGGGGCATATTATTTGGGAACATATACATATTAAGAATCACAAGGAGGGAAACAGGATGAAAAAAAGTGAAAAGTAGGTCATTTCGTATTCTTATGGCAGCAGTCATATCAGCAGCGATGCTGTGTCCGCAGGTTAAAATATCAGCAGCGGATGGCTTAGTATCAAAAGCAGTTACATCATATTTTCCGAGTAAAACAGTAATGAAGAAAACAGCAAGAAAAACAGAGCCGGAAGAATGGAATCAAAAAGAAATTAAAGCATACAAATTTGGAACTCTTGAAGATGCCTTATATTATGCGCTAACTGGCGGGATCAAATATTATGATCAGAATTATTTTAAAAATCCAGATCTGATCAAGCTCACTCCAGTAGAATCAGGAGCTTTAGGACTGGCAGTTGTTGGGGATAATAAACAGGAAGCAATTCTATATGATTCCAATAAAAAAATTGATCAAGAAATTGCCACTGTCCTATGTAAAGGCGCAGGTAAATGCAGGAGAAACTTATTATATAGAATTTCCAAAGAACTGTAAAGAAGGATTGATCACAGCTTACGTATTACAAAATGAATGTGGTGGGTTAGCAAAAAACGACCTCAATATGCAAAAAGGTGAAGAAAAAGAAACTTATCACACATTTAAAATGACAAAAAGAGGATTTGCAGGTTTTGTTGTTGCATCCATGGTAGAAGATGGTGGAAATACAAGCTATAAAGTTCAGAAAAATGAAAAAGGAAAATGGATCACAATCGGAAGAACAAAGTCATTTAAACCAACAAACGAAGACGAAACACAGATTGCAGTAGGTTATGGACTTAGTAAAGGAAACTACCGTCTAGTATTGAAGGCTCCAAAAGAGCAGCTCAATACAATGTTGTATACGACAAAAAATTATGCCAAAAAGAAAGTTGCCTATAAGAAATCCAAAGCAAAGAATCTAAATGCAACAGAGATGTATACAATGAATGAAAAAGCAGCCCGTTGGTATAAAGTATCTGTAAAATCTAGCAAAAAGCAAAGTAAATTGAAAATTTTAACAGTTGCAGATCAAGGTGGATTTAAGTTTACGATCTATGAGAGAGGTAAGAAAAAACCAGTTAAGACAGTAAAAACATCTGCAAAACACTTAGAAAAGACAGTAAAACTTCCAAAGAAAAAAGGGATGTATTATGTCAAAGTAAGCAAGCGTACTAAGAAGACAAATGGATACTATGAGATTAAGAAATAAACGGTTAGAATAGAACAGTCAAAAAAAGGAATTGTCAGAAAAGACAGTTCCTTTTTTCTTAATGGAAAAAAAAACTCACTTACTATTCTTGAAACAAAATTAAAAAAATTATAAACTATAGGTTAGGAAATACTAACCTAGAAGGATGAAATAAATGAAGCTAAAAAAGTTAATATGCATAGTGATGATCAGTGTTTTAGGGGTACTATCATTCGCCGGATGTGCCAAGAAACAGGACGAAAAGAAGACAGAAACAAGTAGTGAAGCAAGTACACAGGAAGCAAGTGCGCAAGTTTTTGCCATGGATACCTATATGAATCTGAAAGCATATGGAAAGAATGCGCAAAAAGCAGTGGATGATGCTAAGAGTGAGATTGAGCGATTAGATCAGCTATGGTCAGCGGTAGATAAAAACAGTGAGATCTATCAGACTGAATCAGAAGCAAAAAAATGAAAATATCTGATGAGACATTAGAATTGATCGAATTTGCAAAGAAAAAATCAAAAGAATCAAACGTGCTTTTGATATTTCTATCTATCCGATCGTGGAATTATGGGGATTCCCGACACAGAAATATCGTGTGCCATCGGACAGAGAAATTCAGAAACTTCTGAAAAAACGTAAATAGTCAGAAAATCAAAATTAATAAGAAAACAAATGTTGTGACATTAGAGAAGAATATGAAGATTGATCTTGGAGGAATTGCTAAAGGATACACATCACAAAGAATTGCGAAAAATCTATCAAAAAGGATGGTGTGAAAAGCGGTGTGATCAGTCTTGGTGGTAACGTACAGGCAATCGGAACAAAAACAGATGGAAGCCGATGGAAAGTCGGAGTGCAGTCACCAGATGATACAGAAAGTATGATCGGTGCATATGAAGCTGCTGATGAAGCAGTCATTACATCTGGAGCATATGAAAGATACTTTGAGAAAGATGGGAAAACATATCATCATATCATTGATCCAGCAACTGGAAAACCATCCGAAAAAGATCTGAAATCAGTAACGATCATCAGCAAAAATGGTACATTATCTGATACATTGTCAACAACATTGTTTGTTATGGGGAAGGATAAAGCTATTTCTTACTGGAAGGAACACAGCAAAGAATTCAATATGATCCTTGTTGATGAAAATAATAAGGTATATATTTCACAGGGAATCAAAGATCATTTTAGTTCAGATAGTGATTTTACAGTAATAAAAAAATAAAACGTTAACAGATAGAAAGAGAGAAGGAAAAATAAAAATGAAGATCATTGATCAGTTAAAGAAAGTCAATCTGATTCAGTTTGTGCCTGCGACTTTTTGTGATCAGTCTGGTTGGAAACAGTGTTTTTGGATATACGGCACCAAAGTCAGAAAAATCAAAAAATAATTCTGAAAATCAGGTAGAAGCTGCAACGACACAAGCGAAAAAGAAAACAAAGAAAGCAAATGCTGGGGATATTGATCTAAGCAAGATCAAGGATGGAACTTATGAAGGACAGGCAAACGGATATCGTGGTTTGGTAAAGGTTTCAGTTACTGTAAAAGATCATAAGATCACAGCGATCAAAGTATTAAGTAATTCCGATGATGCCGCATTTTTCAATCGTGCATCAGCAGGTGTGATCAAAAATATTCTGGCAAAGCAGTCATTAAAAGTTGATGTTGTCAGTGGAGCAACTTACAGTTCAAATGGAATCATTAAGGCAGTAAAAAATGCGTTAACAGGGGAAGAAGATAAATCATCTGCAAAAGCGGGCGGATCTTCTGCAAAATCTGCAGGAAGTGTTGGTACAGCGGATGAATCAGGAACATACAAAGATGGTACATTTGTTGGTACAGCCGCTGGATATCATGGTACTGTAAAAGTTTCTGTGACGATCAAAAAGAATAAGATCAAATCAATTAAAATTTTGGAAAATCATGATGATGCAGCGTATTTTAACCGTGCAAAAGGTATTTTACTTCCATTGATGGTTAAGAAGCAGAGCACAAATGTAGATGCTGTCAGTGGGGCTACATTTAGTTCCAATGGTATTATCAAAGCCGTGCGTAATGCGTTAAGCAAAGCGGCCGTTAATAAATCATCTAGTGACAGCAGTTCTACATCTACAACAAAGGACACAACGAAGAAAGATACAACAGAGAAAGTATCAGGAACATACAAAGATGGTGTTTACGAAGGAACTGGAACAGGATTCAGAGGAAAGATCACTGTCAGTGTTCGTATCAAGAAGAGCAAGATCGTAGAGATCAAACTCGTGAAAAATGAGAAAGATGATGCAGCATATTTTGAACGTGCATGGTCTGAAGTGCCATTTAGTATTATCGCGGTACAATCAGCTAATACAGATAAAGTTGATGCAGTTAGTGGTGCTACATATAGCTCAAAAGGTATCATGGCAGCAGTCAGAGATGCGTTAAAGAAAGCATTGGCGAAAAAAGATACGGAAACTACAGTAGAAACAAATAATACGAACAATAGTACAAATGATAATAATACGAATACTGATAATTCATCTGAGGATAATACAACAACTGTACCAACAACACCGACAGATCAAACGTATACAGGAAGTGCAGTATGTGAGCCAGATGAAGATGGAGATTTTGACGCATATGATCTTACTTTAGAAGTTGTAGTTTCATCTGATGGAAAAGTAAAGGAATCCAAAATATAAATGGTCAGATAAAAGCATGCAATCATGGTATAAGGATGCGGAAAAAAAGATAGTTCCTCAATTGATCGCAAATGGTTTGGATACTTCAAAAAATTATGACGTGGTAACAGGAGCAACATGTTCAAGCAATGCATTGATCAATGCATACAAGAACGCAATTTCAAAGATTAACCAATAGGTAGAGGAACAAAAAAGAGATATGAAACAATTAAAACAATATAAGCATTTCTTAATGAGACTTCTAAATCATTGTGCTGATCGTTGGAGTATGTTTTGCATATCATAATATTGCAACGATCCGGGCAGAAAAAGAAGCGAAGATCGCAGCTGAGAACAGTGGTTCGGGTTCATGGAAGGACGGAACTTATGAAGGCAGCGGTCAGGGATTTGGAGGTCAGATCGTTGTGAGTGTGACCATAAAAAATGGTTCCATCGATGACATTCAGATCAAAGAAGCGAAAAATGAAGATAGTGCATATTTTGATAATGCGAAAAAAAATCATAGATACAATGAAACAAAAGCAGACAGCCGATGTTGATGTAGCCAGCGGAGCGACGTACAGTTCGAAAGGTATCATTGCAGCTGTACAAAATGCTTTGAAGGAGGCATCATAATGAACCTTAGACAAAAGAGAGACTTAAGACGCCTCACCCGGCAGATCATTCAGATCATCTTTTTCCTATGGATGCCGGCATTATACACATCAGCATTTTCTGGTGTGAGATATGTGATCGAACAGATCAGGGCAGGCAAGCCGATCGAGCAGAATGCATTTCTTGTAATGCTGATCGCATTATGTGGATTTACCATTTTGTTTGGCAGATTCTTCTGCGGATATGCCTGTGCATTTGGAACCTTGGGGGATGGAATGTATGCCCTATCCCAATGGATTCAGAAAAAATGTAAAAAAGGAAGCTTCCGTGGGTATCAGAAGAAACAGGACGGAAACTTCAAAAAATTGAAATATATAGTGTTATTAGTCTTAATGCTGATTTATGTATTAGGATTTTACGAAAAAAGTTTCATGGAACTAGTCCGTGGGAAGTATTTTCTATGTTGTATACAGGCAAGATTCCAGATGCTGCATATTTGGCAGGTTGGATCATTTTTGTACTGATACTGGTAGGTATGTGCTTTAAAGAAAGATTTTTCTGTCAATATCTATGTCCAATGGGAGCAATCTTTGCATGGTTACCGACATTGCCGTTTTCCGTACTCGACAGAGACCGAAGCAACTGCATTCCAAAGTGCCGTGCATGTGAGATCAAGTGCCCTGTAGATTATCAGATCAAAAGGGACCAGAAGAATGGCGGGGAATGTATCCACTGTATGCAATGTGTAGATGTGTGTCCGAAGCAAAACATTCATCTGGGTTCAGGTAAGAAGTTAAAAGGTAATGAAATCTTTATTATTCTCCTGAAACTTGTATTGTTTATTGGGGTCTGTAATTTTTGCACAAAGTTTGTAAGACAATTGACGAAATAAGAAGGTGCCCAATGCCTTATAAAGGCACCTTTCTTAAAAAACAATAGTTAGCAAAAACTAACTTAATGTGAAAAATTCTCAATTATGATCGGAACATGCAAAAATCGAGATAAATATATGAAGATATTTCAGTACTTATATCTTTGTATAAAGCTATTAATTATTACAATTTAAAGGAGGTTCACATGAGAAAAGGAATGTGGAAAAAAGGTTTAACAGTAGCTATGGCTGCTGCAATGTTGGCCGGACCTGTAAGCGTGCCAGCAGTATTTAATAATGGTGTATCTGTTGTTAAAGCAGATGAAACGAATAAGGGACAAGATGTCTATGTGTTGATGAATATCCCATATGCTGATTTTTATAAGGCAGAATTAAATAAGAAAAATACTGTGAAAGTAGATGCGACAACTTCAGCAACAAAGACAAAAACAAGAAGTACATTAGCCAATGGATCTTATCATGCAGACAATACTGGAGAGCATATTTCAGGAATCACTTATCCTGTAAAGATCAAAGCAGGAACAAATCTATCTAATTTAACAAAAATTACAGACGCTTCTAATGTTTCAATTACAGTAAATATGAAAGGAAAAGAAACGACAAAAGAATATAAAGGCAAAGATGCTTTATTTGAAAGTGCAGAATTATTCATATTATGTATTAAGTACAGCACCAGCGTACTATAAAGAATTAACTGTAAATAAGATGGGACTTATTCTTTTGGCAAGACTACAGCAAACTGAAAAAAAAAAAGTAGAAAGGTGCAGCAAATTGAGAAGTTTAAGACATCATCTAAGTATGGAGATTATCAATTAAATTTAAACTTTGATAAGGTTGCGGATAGTGATCAGATCAGTGGGAATACGAAAGTTCTTGCAGCAGTGATCACAACAACTGATGGAACACAATATGGATTAAGACATGTAGAAAATATCTGGAAAGGGACAGAATTTGCATGGGGAACAGGATTTACAACACAGTCTCATGGTTGCCCAATTTCTGGAGAACATTATGCATCTATGATGGGAAAAACAATTGATGCAGTAACATATTATACAGAAAATGGTGTAGTGAAATATGATATTGATGATACATATGTACCATATAAGTTTGATACAAGTGCATTTAAAGTTGAAAATGCAGATGTAACTTCAGGAAGTGCAAAAGTAACAGTGCCAACATTACCAAAAGCGTATGATGCAGAATATGCAGTAGAAGGGTTAACAAACGTCAGTGTTGAAAATGGAACATTAAAATATAATGCAACAGGTGTGAAACCAGGACAGTATACATTAAATGTAACAGATAAAAGCTCAAAATATGTACCATTTAGCACAAGTTTTACCTTAACTACAGATAATGTTGTGGCAGTATATAACAATAATGTTAAAGCACCTGCATTAGTAGCAGCGAAAGATGTACAGGCAGATGATTTTGCAAACTTTGTGAAAAAATATTCAGAAAGTATCTGTGAACGGAAAAGAGTATGCAGCATCAGGAAAAGGATCTGTCAAAATTGATCAATGAAGATGGAACATTGGTGACAACAGCAGATGCATTAAAAGCAGAAGGTACATATAACATTGTTGTAACAGCGACTGGATATAATAAAACATTAGAATTTACATATACAAACAAGTCAGATACAACAGCAACAAAGCCATCAGATGCTACAACAGCAACAAAGCCTGCAGCTACAACAACAGCGACAAAACCAGCTGTAAAACCAGTCAAAAAAGTAACAGTTAAGAAACAGACAGCAAAAGTAAAAGCAGGAAAGCAAAAAATTAACAGTTACATGGAAGAAAGACAAAAACGTATCTGGATACCAGATCAAGATCGCACGCGACAAACAGTTTACTAGGAAAATAAAGACTGTTAACATCAAGAAAAACCACAAAAGTGAAAAAAGACAGTCAAGGTAAAAGGAAAGGGCAGAGCAAAATATTATGTAAGAATCCGTTCCTACAAGATCATTGACGGTAAGAAACAATTACGGAAAATTCGGCTATCAAAAAGCTGTCCGTGTAAAATAATGCAGTCCAGAGGAGGCAAAACAAACCATGCAAAAAAGTATTATGTGCGATGATGCTGTTTGCAGCAGCAATCCTGTGCCTGCATCAGAATGTATCCGCAGCTGAGGGGGCAACCGTAACGGTAAACGGTGACACACTTCAGGCAGGAAGTGATGCGTGGAAAGTTACCCTTGATATCAGCGGCGATACGAAAATTACAAACGGCAAGATCCGTGTGACGTATGACAGCTCACAGCTGAAGCTGGTATCAACGGAAGCAGGCTCCATGATGAATGGCGTTCTGACCGACATCAACGATCCGGTCAGTGGCAATAAATCCGAAGGAGAAGCAGTGTTTGTATTTGCATCCTCTACAGAACTGGATACAAACGGAACACTTTTTGAAATGACTTTCCAGGTACAGGATTCGGTTAAAGACGGTGACAGCGTAACGGTTTCCGCAAAAACGGAAGAACTGCAGAATAACAATGCAGCCGTTGCCGTGACCGATGTACCGCTGAACGCAGCGGTGGGAAGCCAGAGTAACAATAACGGAAACAACAATGGCGGAAATGATTCCTCCACAGAACCACAGACCGAGACAGCATCCAATAATGGAAACAACGGAAACGGAAGTGGATCGGATAACCAGGGCGGCTCCGGTATCCAGACCGAGGCACCTTCCGGAAACAGCAATACCTCCGGTGGCAGCAGCACCTTCGGCGGAACATCTTCCGGAAGCAGCAGTACTGCGGGAACCCAGAGCGGAAGCAGCACGGTTACATCCGCAAAAAAAGCAGGAGATAACACCAAATTGTTTTAAAGGACCACTTATCATCGCAGTGATCGCACTGATCGTGCTGATTGGCGGATATGTATGGTCCAGAAAGAAAAAAGGAAA
>ENA-OQES01001003-OQES01001003.1-human-gut-metagenome-genome-assembly--contig:-NODE-1003-length-11219-cov-3.038316_pt1 | contig 11219 bp, 19 predicted proteins | sample MGYA00242798_ERZ504641 | MGnify/ENA primary metagenome ERZ504641 (study PRJEB26092, sample SAMD00036327) | human gut metagenome | host: Homo sapiens | study: EMG produced TPA metagenomics assembly of... | reverse complement strand
AGAGAACACCATACATCAGGTGGTTGCATACAAAGGTTTCCTGCAGTGTTGGAAACGCTGGCAGGAAGTCCGGCATTTTCGCATGATTCTGTAACCAATAGCCTTAATTGGAAGAGTAGCAAAATAAGCAGGAGCACCGTCTTCAAAGATCGTCACATCAATAGGCTGATTGCCTTCGTTGTCTTTGATGCGGGCGTCATCTAAGTTGATGGCAACACGCTCCGGTGTCAGGTCAAAGCGGCCTCCGGCCTGTCCTATACAGAGAACAGCGTCCGGTCTTTCTGCCTCAATAGCTTTTGCTACTTTATCAATGGATTTGCCGAAAACAGTAGGTACTTCCAGTTTTACTACCTGGACAGATCCAACGGTATCGGAAACCAGTTTTACAGCCTCTAAAGCAGGGTTGACAGGCTCTCCGCCAAATGGATCAAATGCAGTGAGAAGAAGTTTCATAGTATATCATCCTTTCTGAAAAATTGTTGAAAATTATTTCCCAAAATATCCCAAAATATTTTGAGATTTACCCGGTAAACTTCGTTAAATATTAGATATAGTTTATGCATTGTATACAAAAAAGAACAATATTTTAACGAAATGCCAGAGTATACATTAATACAATGTGAACAGCGAGCATTACCAGTGCAACCGGCAGCTGGCTTAAGATAACAATGTATTTGTTCTTTGTTTCAAGAAGAGCTGCAGGCAGAATGTTAAAGTTAGCTGCCATAGGAGTCATTAAAGTACCGCAGTAGCCAGCAGTCAGGCCGAGAGCCCCTACAACCACCGGGTCAGCGCCCTGTGCGATGAGGAATGGGATACCGATACCTACAGTGATAACAGAGAAAGCGGCAAAACCATTACCCATGATCATGGTAAATAAAGCCATTGCGATACAGTAAACGGCAGTAGCTGCAAACAGATTTCCGGCCGGGATAATGGCACTTACGCCCCCTGCGATCACATCGCCAACACCGGCAGCTGTAAATACAGAGCCAAGTGCTGCTAAAACCTGAGGAAGGATACCGGTAACACCTACATTGTCAGTAAGACGGGTACAGTCTTTTACCGCATAAACAGCCTTTGGCCTGAAAAAGATAAAAGCAGTGACCAGGGCGATGGAGCCGGAGATACCGATAGCATTATTGGCACCAAGTACCTTTAAGAAAGTAGCAACTAAAACAGCGCTGACAGCCAGTACCAGCGGTGGGATAAATACGCTGTAGCCCAGTCTGTCAGCAGCAGCACGGGTTTTCTGCCTCTTTTGGCATATCGCTTTTGCTTGGGGCTACACGTTTAAATGCAGTAAGGATGGCTAAAATACAACGCACAGACCTGTGATCCATTTTGGAAGATAAGGTCCTGCAATAAAGGTAAATGCAAGGATGAACCAGAAAAGAGCAGTTGTAGTTCTGTGAGCACAGCTTTCATCTTTTAAAGCCTTCATACCCGTTGCGATAAAGATAAGTCCGATGATGCAGTAGAAAACTTCCGCAACAATGGTGCTTATGTTCCAGGTCATATTATTTATCCTCCTTTGCAGCTTTGGATGCCAGACGGCGTTTTAAGATCTGGTCAAAGATCAGGGCGTAGATCACGCCTACTACAGCAGAAATCACGGCGATCGGAACAGACTGGCCTGCGATCTGGAGTGCGTCTACAGGATAGCCCTGTTCGCTTAAGGTGGATACGATCAGAAGTGTTCCGGAAGATCCCATGAAACAGTTCTGTGCAAAGAAGTTGCCATAGTTTTCGCATTCCGGCGCACATTCCCTTGATCTGGTCTTCGGATTTCTCATCCAGTTCCTTATACTGTACAACTGCTGCCGCCTGGGCCATAGGATTGATCAGCGGGCGGATAAACTGAGGATGGCCGCCGATACGCAGGGAGAAAGCAGAGGCAAAGGTACGGATCACCTGCCAGATGGCGATCAGCTTTCCTGTGGTCATGTTCTTTAAAGAACGGATAAAGTCCACTGCCTTATCTTTTAAGCCATTTCGCTCACACAGTCCGATCACCGGCAGTGTAAGGATGAAAAGGGTGGCAGTACGGTTGGTGATAAATGCGGTGCCCAGTGTGTTCAGGATATCCATAGGACTCATGCCTGCAACCAGTCCGGTGGCAAGACCTGCCACAACGACTACAGCCAGAGTATCTAATTTAAGGATAAAGCCGATCACGACTATAAGTACACCAATTAATTTGATGATTTCCATAAATAAAAACCCTCCTAGTTAAAATATAGTATGGAGAATTGTAACATAATTATAATCTGCGGGCAAGGAGAAAGGCCTGGAAATCGGGGATAGAGCGGATATTGGGAAAAATTTGTCAAAAAGAAAACGAAGAGTTTGTGAAAAACGTAACGTCCGTTAGAGAATTGTTAAGACAAATCAAAACAAAAAAAAGGCATTAGAAATGTCTAAAAAAAAGTTTGCAAACAATGCAAAAAAGTGCCATTGCTTATTTATAGAATATCGAGTATAATCTATTCAAGTTGTACAAAATTCAAGGGGATAATTTCGGTATTTCACGATTGTATTTATGAAAAAAAACAACCAAAAAACACCCAGGTGTTTGATATACTATTGACAAGGAAAGGAAGATGGTCCATGAAAGACTGGCAGTATATTTTGAAAAATCTTTCACTACTCAGCCAGATGGGGATCTCCTTAGCGGCTCCGCTGCTGCTGTGTCATTTTTTTATGCAGCTGGCTTAACAGCCGTTTTATGATAGGCGGGTGGATCTACATCCCTGGTTTTATCATGGGACTTGGGGGTTCCTTTATGACGGCATATAAATTATATCTTGCCATTATGAAAACACAGAAGAAGAAAAAAACCAGAGAACATGAGAAAGCCTTTAACAGGCATGTATGATCTGAAGACACATATGTGTGCAGCAGGGAGGTAGAAATATGAAGATCCAACCGGCAGTAAAGAAGGAAACAGGACATATCGCATGCTGGAGTGGTGCAGGTACGATCCTTATGATCGTTGCTTTTGCAGTCTGCCATAAACTTTTTCCAGATGCAGTACCATTTGATTACAAGGTAGTTCTTGGCGGTGTCATTGGTGCAGCTGTTTCTGTAGGAAACTTTTTTGATTATGGGACTTACGGTGCAGAAGATCGCATCCGGGGAACAGAGTGATGAACAGGCCTACAAAAGTATGAAAATAAGTTACAGATATCGTTCCATGGCCCAGTTGTTATGGATCGTTCTGGCAATGGTATTACCATTTGTTAATGCTGCGGCGGGCATTATATCCGCTGTTTTTCCCCAGTCTGAGCATTAAGCTTATTAACATTCTGGGAATAATAAAAGCAAAGCCAAATTTATAAGAAAGGAGATGAAAATGCGGATATGAATTTTAATATTTCAGGTGCTGCGGTTTATTTCAGGATTCCTACAGGGATACCCATCCTTGGCGATTTCCTGATATCCGAAACACTGGTAGTCAGCTGGATCGTAATGATACTTATTACGGGACTGTGTATCTGGCTCACCAGGGACCTGAAGGTAGAGAATATATCCAAACGGCAGGCAGTGGCCGAGATGCTGGTAGAACAGGCACAGAAGTTCGTAAGAAATAATACCGGCGGAACAAAGTTTGATAATCTGATCCCATTTGTGGCAGCTTTGTTTACGACCAGTGTAGTTTCCAATCTTATCAGCCTTACCGGTCTTAGAAGCCCGACGGCTGATCTTTCCACAGAAGCAGCCTGGGCAGTGGTAGTGTTCATTATGATCACTTCCAATAAGATCAAGGCAGGCGGCATCCTGGGATACTTAAAGGGATTTACCACCCCGATCCCAGTCATGACACCTTTCAATGTTCTGTCTGAGCTGGCAACACCGGTAAGTATGGCGTGCCGTCACTTTGGAAATATTCTTTCTGGCGTTGTTATCAACGGGCTGATCTATGCAGCTTTGGCGGTAGCAACATCAGCGCTTCTTGGCTGGCTGCCAGGTGCGCTTGGACAGGTCTTAGGAAGCATCCCATTCCTTGATGTGGGTGTTCCGGCTATTCTGTCTGTCTACTTTGACTGGTTCTCCGGTTTCATGCAGGCATTCATTTTCAGTATGCTGACGATCATGTATATTGCAAATGCGGCAGAAGGTTAAAAAAAGCACGCAGTAGGAAAATCTTATCAAAGATATTATTCACATTATTCTAGGAGGAAATTTATTATGACAGATTTTCAGTTATTAGCAAAAGGTATTGCTTTAGCAGGTTGTGCTATCGGCGCTGGTGCTGCTCTGATCGCAGGTATCGGACCTGGTATTGGTGAAGGTAACGCAGTAGCAAAGGCACTGGAAGCAATCGGACGCCAGCCAGAGTGCAAGGGCGATGTAACCAGTACAATGTTACTTGGTTGTGCGATCGCAGAGACTACTGGTATTTACGGTTTCGTTACCGGTCTGCTGCTGATCTTCGTAGCACCTGGTACTTTCATGAACTACCTGTCCTAAATTTTTACAGAAACACTTACTGTTTCAAAGTCTGCATATAATATGTGAAGACTTCTGAAAAACAGAAGGCGGTTTCCACAGACAGGAGGGTAGAAAGATGCGGGAAACACAGGATTTAGTAACGATCATACCGTGGACTTTCATTGCCCAGATCTGCAACCTGTTCATTCAGTGCTGGCTGATCAAGAAGTTCTTGTTCAAGCCTGTATGCGCGATCATCGAGAAGAGAAGAGCATTAGCAGACTCTCAGATCCAGGATGCGAAAAAGGCAAAGGAAGAAGCGGATGCCATGAAGGCTGATTATGAGGCTGAAATGGCAAAAGCAAAAGAAACTGCAAATTCCATTCTCCAGAATGCCCAGAAGGACGCTGCAGCACGCAGTGAAGCCATGATCCAGGAAGCTCAGACACAGGCAGCCGGAATTAAGGCAAAAGCTGAGGCTGATATTGCCCAGGAGAAGAAGAAAGCAGTTAATGACATTAAAAATGAGATCGGTGGCATTGCCATGGATATTGCTGGCAAGGTAATTGAACGCGAGATCTCAGAAGAAGACCATAAGAAGCTGATCGACGAGTTTATTGAGAATGTAGGTGAGGCATCATGACCAAGACCGCAAAGATCTACGGGGACAGTCTCTATGACCTTGCCGCAGAGGAAAAGCTGACGGAAGAGATCCTTCCGCAGATGGAACAGGTGGCAGTTCTCTTTAAGGAGAACCCGGATTACCTGACCCTGCTTTCTGAGCCGTCCATCCCGAAAACAGAACGTGTCGGGCTGTTGGACAAGGCTTTTGAAGGACAGCTTTCCCTGTATCTGTTAAACTTCTTAAAGCTGTTATGCGAAAGCGGTATGCTGCGGGAATACCGTGACAGCTGCAGACAGTTTAAGGCGCGCTACAACGAGGACCACAACATTGCGGAAGCAGTGGTCACTACAGCAGTAGCCCTTACAGAAGCACAGGCACAGGCATTAAAAGAAAGACTGGAAAAAAACTCAGCGGCAAGACCGTCCTTCTTACACAGAAAACGGACAGCACCGTACTTGGCGGTATCCGTGTGGAGTTAGAAGGAAAGCAGCTTGACGGCACCGTACAGGAGCGTCTGTCAAGTCTGAAGAAAAAATGTTACGGAAATCATCGTATAAAGGATGTGAATGGAATGCAATTAAAACCGGAAGAGATATCCAAAGTCATCCGAAGCCAGATCAAATATTACCAGAATGCTATTGAGCAGAGCGAAACAGGAACCGTTCTGATCGTAGGTGATGGTATTGCCAGAGTAAGCGGCCTGACCAACTGTATGTCAGGAGAGCTGCTGGAGTTTGAAGATGGCACCTTCGGAATGGCTCAGAACCTGGAAGAAAACAGCGTTTCCGTCGTTCTGTTCGGTTCTGATCAGGGGATCAGTGAAGGACAGACTGTTAAGCGTACAGGAAAAGTAGTAAGCGTACCTGTAGGCGAGGCAATGATCGGACGTGTTGTAAATGCGATCGGCCAGCCAATCGATGGCGCAGGCCCTATTGAGACAACCGAATACAGACCGGTAGAATCACCGGCACCCGGCATCTGCGACAGACAGCCGGTTAAAGAACCATTACAGACTGGTATCAAGGCAATCGACTCCATGATCCCAATCGGTAGAGGACAGCGAGAGCTGATCATCGGCGACCGTCAGACTGGTAAGACCACCATCGCTACTGATACCATTTTAAACCAGAAGGGCAAAGACGTTATCTGTATTTATGTTGCTATCGGACAGAAACGTTCTACTGTTGCCAGCCTGGTAGCTGAACTGCAGGCAGGCGGCGCTATGGATTATACCATCGTTGTTGCTGCAACTGCATCTGAGACAAGCCCATTACAGTACATTGCACCTTACTCAGGCTGTGCAATGGGCGAGTACTTTATGAACAAGGGAAAACACGTACTGATCATCTATGATGACTTAAGTAAGCATGCGGTTGCATACCGTGCACTTTCCCTTCTGATCCGCCGTCCACCGGGCCGTGAGGCTTATCCTGGTGACGTATTCTACCTGCACTCCCGTTTACTGGAGCGTGCAGCAAAGCTTTCTGATGAAAAGGGAGGCGGTTCCCTTACAGCCCTTCCGATCATCGAGACACAGGCAGGTGACGTATCTGCATACATCCCTACCAACGTTATTTCCATTACCGACGGACAGATCTTCCTGGAGACAGAGCTGTTCCACTCTGGTATCATGCCAGCTGTAAACCCGGGTATCTCCGTATCACGAGTTGGTGGTAACGCACAGATCAAGGCAATGAAGAAGGTTGCCGGAACCCTGAAACTGGTATACTCCCAGTACAGAGAGTTACAGAGCTTCGCACAGTTCGGTTCTGACCTGGATGCAGATACCAAGGCACGTCTGGCACAGGGTGCACGTATCGTGGAAGTCTTAAAGCAGGGAAGAAGTACACCTGTACCTGTAGAGAAGCAGGTTGCTATCCTGTATGCCGTTGTAAAGGGTGTCCTGACTGATGTTGCAGTAGAAGATATCCAGGCATATGAAGAAGGACTTTATACATTCCTTGACAGTGACGCACAGGGCGTAGCTGCTATGGAAGGTATCCGTACCACCGGAAAAACTGGAAGGCGAGACAGAAGAGAAGTTAAAAGCTGCTTTAGCTGACTATACCGACCGGTTCTTAAAGACCAGATAAGAGTGATATCGGGTCCCCTGCTGCCTTCATTTTGGGGGCGCGGGGGCTGATGATATGAATTATAAGGAGGGAACACATGGCTGCAAATATGAAAGCCGTGAAGCTCCGTATGAAGAGCATACAGAGCACCATGCAGATCACCAAAGCAATGGAACTGGTGGCATCCTCCAAGCTGCGTAAGGCAAAGGAACGGGCAGACGCAAGCCGGCCTTATTTCCACACTCTGGAAAACCACACTGAAACAGATCGCTGCAGGCAACACAGACCTTTCTTCCGTGTATACAAAGAAGAGCAAAAGTGAAAAAGTGGTGCTATGTAGTGATCGCCGGTGACAGAGGACTGGCAGGTGGATACAATTCCAACCTGTTTAAGGAAATGGAGAGCGAAACTGCCGGGAAAGACTACTGCGTACTTCCAATCGGAAAGAAAGCAGTGGAATACTACAAGCGCAGGGGCATACAGCTGGTAACGGAAGACTTCGCAGAGGCAGGAGATATCTCTGTATCTGACTGCTTTGAGATCGCAGCCTTACTGTGCAGGGCATTCAAGGCCGGTGAATTCGGTCATGCAGCCCTTGGCTATACCAACTTTGTCTCCATGCTTTCCCAGAAGCCGGGTGTATCATCCATGCTTCCGTTAGAAGACCTTTCAGGGGAAGAAAAGGATATGAAACAGATCCATTCCCTGATCTTATATGAGCCGGACAGCGAAACGGTGTTTGACGCCATCGTGCCGGAGTATCTGGCTGGTATGGTATATGGTGCCATGTGCGAGTCTGTTGCCAGTGAGCTGGCAGCGCGAAGGACAGCAATGGATGCCGCATCCAAGAATGCAGGAGAGATGATCGAACAGCTCAGCCTGTATTACAACCGTGCCCGTCAGGCCAGCATAACCCAGGAGATCACTGAGATCGTAGCTGGTGCAGAGGAGCCTTAAAGAGGAGATAGATATATGACAGAGAAACACATTGGAAAGGTGGTGCAGGTTACCGGACCGGTACTGGATATCCGGTACAAGGAAGGGGAACTGCCTGCACTGCTGAACGCGATTGAGATCGACATCAACGGTCATAAGCTGATCGCAGAAGTTGCGCAGCAGATCGGTGATGACGTAGTGCGCTGCATCGCCATGAGTTCTACAGATGGACTTGTGCGTGGTACAGACGCAGTAGATACAGGAAGCCCTATTACCGTACCTGTAGGCGATGAGTGCCTGGGACGTGTATTTAACCTGTTAGGCGATCCTGTAGACAATAAACCTGCTCCGGAAGCAAAGAGCGCTGGGCGATCCACCGCCAGGCTCCGTCTTACGAAGAGCAGACACCTGCAACTGAGATCCTGGAAACAGGTATCAAGGTCGTAGACCTGATCTGCCCTTATGCAAAGGGTGGTAAGATCGGTCTGTTCGGAGGTGCAGGTGTAGGTAAGACAGTCCTTATCATGGAGCTGATCCACAACGTAGCAACTGCACACGGCGGTCTGTCCGTATTCACCGGTGTAGGAGAGCGTACCCGTGAAGGAAACGAACCTTTACGGAGAAATGCAGGAAAGCGGCGTTATCGATAAAACTGCCTTAGTATATGGTCAGATGAACGAGCCGCCGGGCGCACGTATGAGAGTTGCCCTTTCAGGCCTTACCATGGCAGAGTACTTCCGTGATGTTGAAAAAATCAGGACGTGCTGCTGTTCATCGATAACATCTTCCGTTTCACCCAGGCTGGTTCTGAGGTTTCCGCGCTCCTTGGCCGTATGCCTTCCGCAGTAGGTTACCAGCCAACACTGGCAACAGAAATGGGTGCTTTACAGGAGCGTATCACTTCTACCAAGAAGGGATCCATCACATCCGTACAGGCTGTATATGTACCTGCGGATGACTTAACTGACCCGGCTCCTGCAACCACATTCACCCATCTGGATGCAACCACCGTACTTTCCCGTGATATTGCCAGCCAGGGTATTTACCCTGCAGTAGATCCTCTGGATTCTACCAGCCGTATCCTGTCCCCTGAGACAGTAGGCGAAGAGCATTATCAGGTAGCACGTTCCGTACAGAGAGTGCTGCAGCGTTATAAGGAACTGCAGGATATCATCGCCATCATGGGTATGGACGAACTTTCTGAAGAAGATAAGCTGACCGTATCCAGAGCACGTAAGGTACAGAGATTTTTATCCCAGAGCTTCTCCGTAGCAGAGCAGTTCACAGGTATGAAAGGCCAGTACGTGCCACTGAAAGAGACTATCCGCGGATTTAAGAAGATCTTAGACGGCGAATGCGATGACATCCCGGAGAGCTGCTTCCTGTTTGCGGGCACCATTGATGATGTATACGAAAAAGCAAAACAGCAGCAGTAGAAGGGAGGAACAGGTATATGACGACCTTCCATTTACAGATCGCGACCATGGACGGAAATGTATTTGACGGCCAGGTACAGAGCGTATCCTGCCGTACCATCCACGGAGACCTTGCCATTCTGGCCCGCCATATGAATTACTGCACGGCCATTGGAATGGGAACAGCCCATGTAGTATTAGAGGACGGAACAGAAAGGAAAGCAGCCTGCATCGGCGGAATGCTGACCATGATGAACGGCGAATGCCGTCTGATCCCAACTACCTGGGAGTGGAGCGAAGACATCGACGTAGCCCGTGCTGAAGAAGCAAAAAAGAGGGCAGAAGATAAACTGAGCCAGTCCGGTATGGATGACAAAGAAGTAAAGCTGGCAGAAGCAAAGCTTCACCGTGCGTTAGTCCGTATTGGAACTGTAGGGAAATAAAAGATTTAAAATAAAAGGCTTCAGGCTGATTTTAGGCAGTCGTGAGAATGTTAGTGTTCTCACGACTGTTTTTTCTTTTGGAAAATATGCTATACTCTGAAGGTGGGTTTTGCCTGCGTCAGCGCAGGGAACCTGAGTCTATAAGCAAAAAGCACACATAAACGGAGAAATTCACTATGGAAACCAAACGAATTAAAATAAGTGATACCAAAAATATAAATGATGAAGAATTAAAAGAAGCTGCCCAGATCTTACGTGACGGAGGTCTTGTTGCATTTCCAACAGAAACTGTATATGGTTTAGGGGGAAATGCCTTGGATGAGAAAGCGGCAGGAAAGATCTACGCTGCAAAAGGCAGACCTTCCGACAACCCTCTGATCGCTCACGTATCCTGTGCAGCGGAAGTTACACCACTGGTAAAATATATCCCGGAAGCAGGAAAGAAATTAATGGATGCGTTCTGGCCAGGTCCGTTGACCATTATCTTCCCAAAGAGTGATATTGTACCTTATGGAACCACAGGTGGACTGGATACAGTAGCAGTGCGTATGCCAGTTGATCCGGTTGCAAACCGTCTGATCGCACTGGCTGGTGTGCCGGTAGCAGCGCCAAGCGCCAATACTTCCGGCCGTCCAAGCCCTACTACTGCTGATCATGTATGGCAGGATTTAAACGGCAAGATTGAGATGATCATTGACGGTGGTCCTGTTGGGATCGGTGTGGAGTCTACGATTGTAGATGTCTCCGGTGATGTTCCTGCAGTTTTACGTCCAGGTGCTATTACCATGGAAATGTTAAAAGATGTTTTAGGGGAAGTGACCATTGACCCGGCTATCTTAGGACCGATGGCAGCTGGTGTCCGCCCAAAAGCACCAGGCATGAAATATAAACATTATGCTCCAAAGGCAGATCTGACTCTGGTGGAACCTGCAAATGTGGCAGAAGCCAGAAAAACAGGGGAAGCCGTTGCCATGACACAGGAGCAGGTAAACGCTATGGTGGAAACTGTGTGGAAACTGGCAAAAGAAAAAACTAGATGCAGGATACAAAGTAGGCAATCATCTGTACCGATGAGTCAAGATCCCATTATCCGGAGGGGGAGGTACGCAGCATCGGTGCCAGAAAGAGCCAGGCATCTGTAGCCCCCATAACCTGTATGCCCCTCCTTCGTGAATTTGATGATTTAAAAAGATAGACTATATTTATTCCGAAAGCTTCAGTCAGGATCATTTAGGACAGGCCATTATGAACCGTCTGTCCAAAGCAGCCGGATACCAGATCTATAAAGTCTGAG
>ENA-OQES01001002-OQES01001002.1-human-gut-metagenome-genome-assembly--contig:-NODE-1002-length-11221-cov-3.373896_pt1 | contig 11221 bp, 13 predicted proteins | sample MGYA00242798_ERZ504641 | MGnify/ENA primary metagenome ERZ504641 (study PRJEB26092, sample SAMD00036327) | human gut metagenome | host: Homo sapiens | study: EMG produced TPA metagenomics assembly of... | reverse complement strand
CTTCCTCGGCCTGCTCCACATGGAGATCATCACCGAGCGTCTGGAGCGCGAGTTCGACCTCGACCTCATCACCACCACGCCAGCGTCCGCTATCGTCTGACCCTGACCGACGGCACCGTGGAGATGATCGACAACCCAGTCCAGCTACCCCGACCCCTCCAACATCGTCAAGCAGGAGGAGCCCTTCGTGGACGTCCACCTCTACACCCCCCAACGAATACGTCGGCAGTCTGATGGACCTGTGCCAGAACAAGCGCGGCGTCCCTCATCGACATGAAGTATATGGATGATGTGCGTGTGGACCTGCACTACGCCCTGCCGCTGGGTGAGATTGTCTACGACTTCTTCGACGCCATCAAGAGCCGGAGCCGCGGCTACGCCAGCTACGACTACGAGTTCAAGGAGTACCGCGAGAGCGACCTCGTCAAGCTGGACTTCCTGCTCAACGGCGACCCCGTAGACGCTCTGTCCATGATCGTCTTCCGCGACAACGCCTACGCCAAGGGCCGCCGCATCTGCGAGAAGCTGCGGGACAACATCCCGCGCAACCTCTTTGAGATCCCTGTTCAGGCGGCCATCGGCGGCAAGATCATCGCCCGCGAGACGGTCAAGGCCATGCGCAAGGATGTGCTGGCCAAGTGCTACGGCGGCGACATCTCCCGCAAGGAAAAAACTGCTGGAAAAAGCGAAAGAGGGGCCAAAAAAGAAGATGCGCCAGCTCGGCAGCGTCTCCCTGCCCAGCGAGGCGTTCACCGCCGTGCTCAAGCTCGACAGCGACGACGATTGATCTTGATTTTTCCGCTCCCCTGCCCCCCGGAGGGGAGATTTTTTTCATGTCTGGCGGGCAGCTAAGGATCTTAGTTCAAATCTTGACCCTTTCTTTCGATCTTCCCGCCCCCCCAAAAAAGGACGAAAAAAAGCCCCCGCCTCCGGGAGTACCGGAGGCGGGGGCTTCGCCGAACTGTGGCTTATGAAGAAGGTTTTCGGAAGGTACCGTTATGCAGCCTTTGCGCCGTTCTTCTTGCTGGCGATGGTGTCGAGCATCAGCACGCCGACGCCCAGAACCACACCGATGATGGAGGAAATGACCTCAGGAGCGATGAGCAGCAGAGCCGCGATAAACAGGGCGACGCGCTCAAAGGGCTTGAAGTTGCGCTTGAAGTAGCCAGCGACAGTGACTGCAAGGAAGAAGGTGCCCAGCAGCATCTGGGCTGCGCCGATGACGATCTCAACGACAGTGCCTTCCAACAGGATAGCGGGATTGTAAACGAAGACAAAGGGAACAAGGAAGCCGACCATTGCAAAGGTGAAGCCCTTGATGCCGGTCTTCATCGCGTTCGCATCTGCGATACCGGCTGCGGTGTAGGATGCCACGCAGACGGGAGGCGTGATCTGAGCCATGATGCCGTAGTAGAAGACGAACATATTGGCGCACAGAGCGGAGATGCCCAGAGCACGCAGGCAGGGAACGAAGAGGATGACGCCGACCAGATAAGCGGCGACGGTGGGCAGTGCCATGCCCAGCAGCATGCAGCCGATCATTGCGATGAGCATTGCGGCAAACAGGTTGGTGGTGCCGAGGCTGCTGATGAGGGCGGAAAGGTTGGTGGCCAGAGAGGTCTGACCGGTGACGACGTTGATGATGATGCCGCAGGCAGCGGTGGGGATAGCAATCTCAGCGGCCTGTTTTGCACCGTCGAGGCAGCAGTTCCAGATGCCCTTCAGGTCAACGAAGTCCTTTTTCTCATTGATGAAGTAGCTGACGACGTCGCAGATAAGGCAGGATACAATGCCCATCATACCGGCGCGCATCAGGGAGGCGCCGCGGATGATCATGACGACGAGGATAACAGCGGGCAGCAGCAGGTACAGGCGGGGAAGGATGGTGCGCTCGACCTTGATCTTAGCGTCCTGCTCCTGAGCTGCGTTCTGGTGCTTGGCAGCCAGACGATCCACCAGTATAAAGACGGCGAAATAGTAAGCGACAGCAGGCAGGATGGCAGCAGCAGCGACGCGGCTGTACGGGACACCCAGCATCTCAGCCATGATGAATGCGCCGACGCCCATGATGGGGGGCATGATCTGACCGCCAGTAGAAGCGACTGCCTCAACAGCGCCCGCCTCCTCAGGCTCGTAGCCGACCTTCTTCATCATCGGGATGGTCATGACACCGGTGGTTGCGACGTTTGCGACAGCAGAACCGGAGATCATGGCCCATCAGGCCGGAAGAGATGACGGCTGCCTTTGCGGGGCCGCCGGAGGACTTGTTGGAGAACTTCATGCCGATGTCGATCAGCAGCTGACCGCCACCCATCGAGGAGAAGAAAGCACCGAACACGATGAAGTAGAACAGGGTATTTGCGGAGGTGTACAGCGGAGTTCCGAAGACGCCGCTCTCGCCCATCGTCATGCCGACGCAGAACTGCTTGATGAACTTTGCGAAGGTCTTGCCCTTGGTGAACAGGATGCCGGGCAGATAGGGAGAAGTGAAGGCGTACAGGATGAAGACCGCAATGAAGATGGTCAGGACGATGCCCAGCGTGCGGTACACGGCGATGAGCAGCAGAACGATGGTCATGACCATGAAGATGTAGTCGATGCCGTAGACCGGCTGCACGGAGACGAAGTCCAGCAGGCGGTTGTTCTGGCTGACGACGTACCACAGCATGTAAGCCAAGCAGATGAACAGGGGGATGTCGAACCAGTTCATCCAGGCGTGGGCGTTCAGCTTCTTTTCGTCCACAGGCTTGCCCTCAGCCTCGGCGGCTTTGGTCACCTTTTGCGGTAGGCCTTATCGGCGGGGTTGTACAGGAAAACCAGAGTCAGTGCAAGGATCAGGTGCAGCGGGCTCTGCAGCATGGGGTTGAGCTGCTTGACCAGAGCCAGATACATCTGAAAGGCGAAGAACACAACGGTGACGATGACGGCCAGCCAGTTGCGTATCGTTTTCTTTTTGGCGTCCATAAGCGCGTTTCCTCCTAAAGAATATGGATACGTTTGCCTTATAAAAAAAGCCTGCCGGGCTTCCATACCGCCCGGCAGGCCTTTTAAGACCTAGTGATTCGGAATGCGGGGCAGCTTATCAGTCGCAATCGTAGCCCATTTCCTCGTAGTAAGCCTTGGCACCCGGGTGCAGGGGGCAGCCGGTGTAGCCAGAACCGCCTGCGATGGTCGGGTCGAAGTACTCCAGAGAAGCAACAGCGGTGACCAGAGCCTCCTTGTTCTCGCAGATAGCCTTGGTCAGGGTGTAGGCCACGGCGGCATCCATGTTGGCGTCTACGATCAGGCACTGCTGGCTGCCGACGGTCTCGACATCACGGTCCTGCTTGTTCCAGGTGCCGGCCTCAACGGTAACGGGGGTGTAGCCCATCTCGCACAGCTTCTTGCGGGTATCCTCGTTCAGCTCGACATCGTACATATCGTGGGTCAGGCACAGCTCCGTGGTGTTGGACTGGCCCTTGCCGATGTGGTCGATAGTCATATCGTACAGGTCATCCTGCAGGCCGCTCTTGATGGCGTCGCCGCCGGTCTTTTCGACCTTGCCGCCCCAGCTCTCGATGTCGTCGAAGGTGATGCCCAGAGCCTCGCAGACCTTTTCAGCCGTCTGCTCACCAAAGCTGCCGTTCTTCTTGATGGCCATCTTTACAGGATACTTGTTGGCCACGACCTCCTCAAAGGTCTTATAACCAGTGGTATCCACAAACTTCTGGGTGAACATGACGTTGATGAAGTTCTGGCCCAGATCACCGGCCAGACAAGCGATCTCGGTGCAGCCGCCAAACTCATACTCAGAAGGGCTCTGCTCGTAGCTCCACTTTGCAGGGCCGGCATTGGACATGACCAGATCGCACTCTTCGCCGCCGTTGACGATCATGGGAGCGCCCACGCCGCCGGGAGAAGTGGTGGTGATATCAATGGTAGAGCCTGCGGGCAGCTGAGGCAGCATGACACTCTGCAGGGCAGCAGCGTAGTTGTAAGCAGCGGTGCCGACTTCCTGTGCTGCAAAGGTCAGCTGAACCGGCTCAGTCAACTCCATGTTGCCAGTTGCGGCAGCAACACTGCCTGCCGCAGCAGTAGAGGTCGCGGCGGAAGCTGCAGAAGAAGCAGCAGTCTCAGCACCGGGAGCCATGCCGGCGCAGCCTGCCATAGCAGCAGTTGCACCAACCACACCTGCGACCTTCAGGAAATCTCTGCGAGTGATCCTTTTTCATAACCCATTTCTCCTTTTCTCTTGGGGTTTCGTTGTCAAAACCAGACTGTGTCTTTCAACCTTCTTCTGCGGCGTTGCCGCTTTTCACAGTCTTTGTTCGTTTATGTTGTCTAAATTATATTCAATTCGGTCAGCTGTCGCAAGAGAGAAGTTCCGCCAGACCATTTCATTTTGCAACACAAATCAATTTTTTGCCCAAAAGCGTCCCAGAAATCGTTCCATTTTGGAACAAATTCAGGAACTTAACCAGAATTATTGTTTCAAGATAGAACCTTTTATAGATTTCGTTCCTTGTGTGTCATTTTTGTCCTCTATGCAGAAAGCCCCCGGCTAAGGCCGGGGCTTGTTTCTGTGAACTTCTGCTTTTACTCCATCAATTTTCCGCCGTTTGCATTCAGACTCGCGCCAGTGATATAGGCCGCCTGCTCACTTGCAAGGAACACGGCACACCGCGCCACGTCCCAAGGTGTTCCGAGACGATGCAAAGGTACTGCCGACATCACCTTTTCGCGGTATTCTGGCGTCCAGCTCTGGGCACATATCCGTCTCGATGGGGCCGCATTGCACCGCATTGATGCGAACGCCTTGCGGCGCAAATTCCAGTGCCCACTGACGAGTCAATGCCGTGAGACCAGCCTTGGACGCGCCATAGGCCGGGTTCGCGTTGGGATGAGGCGCACGGGAAGCGGAAGATGTGATATTGACGATGCAGCCTTTGCTCTCGCACAAAGCCTGCAGTAGCTTCTGGGTGATGCGGAAGACCGAGACGAGGTTGACCTGAATGATATGGTCAAAGGTCTCCGGGGTAGTCTGAAGCGTGCCGTCACGGTCAAGGATTCCGGCGTTGTTCACCAAAATATCCAGTCCGCCCCATTCCTCTGCGGCGGCGGCAAACTTCTCCGCCGTCTCCGGGGTGCAGATGTCGCCAAGAACGATCTGGCATTTCTGCCCCATGGCGGTGATCTCCTCTCTCAATGTAAGCAGTTCGGGCTCCTTGCGGGCGTTGATGATGACATCTGCGCCCTCCAGCGCCATCTGACGGGCGATCTCGCGCCCGATGCCGCGGCCTGCGCCCGTCACCAGCGCACGGCGGCCCATCAGCAGTTTCTGCGGAAGTGTTCTGATCTCGTCCTGCATACCTTTTCCTCCTTCAGCCATTTCTCTTATTTCTGCCGGTCATCTTGACGGCATACTTGATGGCGTTGACAAGGCTCAGCTTATTGCCGTTGCCCTTGCCTGCATGGTAGAAGTCGGTGCCATGGTCCACACTGGCGCGGATGATGGGCAGGCCCAGCGTGACATTGACGCCCTCCACAGCCTTCCACTCCTGCTTCTCACGGTCGTAGACGAAGCCCACGGTCTTGAGGGGGATATGGCCCTGATCGTGGTACATGCAGACCACGATGTCGTACCAGCCGCCGATGGCCTGCGAGAACACGCTGTCCGGCGGGCAGGGACCCACAACACCGGTGATGCCCTCGGCCTTGGCAGCCTCGATGGCCGGGGTGATCTCCTCGATCTCCTCGCGGCCGAACAGGCCGTTCTCGCCGCAGTAGGGGGTTCAGGCCGGCCACCGCGATGCGGGGGTTCTCGATGCCCATATCCTTGCAGGCCTTATTGGCGATCTCGATGACTTCCAGCACACGCTCTTTCTTGACCCGGTCGCAGGCTTCGCGCAGGGAGACGTGGGTGGAGACGTGGACCACGCGCAGGTCGTGGTGGGCCAGCATCATGGTGTACTTCTTGGTGTGGGTGTAGGTGGCGTAAATCTCGGTGTGGCCGTCGAAATGGGTGTAGCCGTCCGACTTCTCGCCGTGATAGTATTCCAGAGCCTTGTTCATGGCTTCCTTGTTCAGGGCGTTGGTGCAGGTAGCGTCCACCTCACCGGCCATGGCCAGCTCGATGACCTTCTTGACACACTGGAAAGCGGCGTTGCCGCCCTCCACGCTCACCTTTGCCATCTCGAACTTGTTGATGTCCTCGATGAGGTCGAGGTGCAGCACGTCGATGGTTCCAGGGGGTGAACAGGGCATCCGACACCTTGTCGCAGCGGTGGATGACGATGTCCTCACGGCCAACGAACTTCCTGGCCTGCTCGAACACCTTCACGTCGCCCACAACGATGGGGCGGCAGTAGGTGTACTGCTCCGGGTCTGCCAGAGCCTTGATGGTGATCTCCGGGCCGGAACCGGCGGGATCGCCCATCGTAATGCCAACGATAGGTTTATTCATAGCAGCCTTCTCCTTGCTTCAGCGCGTTTCAGTGCAGACCCTTGGCCTCGTTCTCGGCCAGGACCTTCTTGATGGCTTCCAGACCCTCTTCGGGGACGTAGTTGAAGGGGGCGCGGCACTTGCCGACGTTGTGGCCCTGCAGGGCCACTGCGGTCTTGATGATCGGTGTTGGGGTTGCCGTACTTGAAGGTGCTGCTGCAGGATGGCGATCGCGTCCTGAGCGGCCTGTGCGCCCTCGAGGTCACCAGCCTTGAAGCAGTCGTAGATCTTTGCAACAGTGGCAGGCCAGATGTTGGCGCGGCCTGCAATGCCGCCTGCGCCGCCCTCTTTCAGGCAGGTCAGGATCGCGCCGTCGTTGCCGGCGAGGATGGCCACATCCTTGTCCAGCTCACGGGTCAGGCGGATATAAGCTTTCAGGTTCTCGATGTCGCCGCTGGAATCCTTTGCGCCGACGATGACGTCCACGTCACGGCAGAGGGCCTGCACGGTCTCGGGCAGCAGCTTGTTGCCGGTGCGGGCGGGGATGTTGTACAGGATGATGGGCAGGTTCACGGCCTTTGCCACGGCGGTGTAGTGATCGTACAGCTCTTTCTGGGAGGCCAGTGCGAAGCTGGGGGTGATGATGGACAGTGCATCTGCGCCCATCTCCTCGGCGCGCTTGCTCATGCGGATGGTCTCGGCGGTGGTGATGCAGCCGGTGCCTGCGTAAACGGGGACGCGGCCCTTGACCTGGTCGATGACGGTAGCCAGGATCTCTTCCTTCTCCTTAAAAGAGAGGGCGTAAGCCTCGCCGTTGGTGCCCATGGGGAAGATGCCATGCACGCCGCCTGCCAGCAGGCGCTCCACCTGCTCGCGCAGAGCCTCGTGGTTGACGGTCTGCTCAGGGTCGTTGTTCATCGGGGTGATTACCGGAGGGATAATGCCTTTGATGTCGCTGGTCTTCATAACGTGTTCTCCTTTTCTATTACATGATCTCCTGATACAGTTTGCGGGCGTCGTCAGCGGTGACGGGGCGCATATTGTTCACCAGCAGACGCTGCACCTGCATACCGGACTCGACCAGACCCTCGAGGTCCTCAGCGGGGACGCCGAACTCCTTCAGGCTGGTGGGGATGTCCAGATGCTTGACGATCGCTTCGAGGCGGGCGATCATCCATGCAGCCTTCTCCTCCACGGTGGTGCAGGTCTTGTTCTCGTGGCAGCAGCGGTCATAAGCCACAGCCAGACGCTCCTTGACAGCCGGATGCTCGCTGTTGAAGCGCATGACAGGAGCCAGCAGGATGGCGTTGGAGACGCCGTGTGCGATGTGGTACTTGCCGCCCAGAGGATAGCTCAGAGCGTGGACTGCAGTGGTGCCGGAAGCGGTGATGGCCAGACCGCCGTAGTAAGCTGCGATCTGCATCCGGTTCTTCTCGGCCATGGCATCGGGGTCATCGCAGGCCTTCTCAATGTTGTTCAGGATGAGGTCGAGGCCCTCCAGAGCGTACAGGTCGCTGAAGGGGTTGGCCTTGTTGCCGGTGAAGCACTCGATGCAGTGTGCCAGAGCATCAACGCCGGTAGCAGCTGCGATCTTGCGGGGCAGGTTCTTGATCATGCGGGCGTCGAGGATGACGTAGTCCGCGATCATGTTCTCGTTGACGATGCCGACCTTCAGCTCCTTCTCGGGGACAGCGACGATGGCGTTGGGGGTCACCTCAGCGCCGGTGCCGGCGGTGGTGGGGATGAGGACGATGGGAACACACTTCTGAGCCATACCGGGGTTGTCCAGCAGCTCCTTGACGCCGTAGTCATCGGTCACCAGCACGCTTGCCAGCTTGGCTGCGTCCATGACGGAGCCGCCGCCGCAGGCCACGATGAGGTCGGCGCCGGAAGCCTTGAACTCATCCACCAGCTTCTGGACAGCCATGTAGCTGGGTTCGGGGGGCAGCTCGTCCAGAACATAATACTCTGCGCCGGAAGCCTTCACAGCTTCCTCGGGCAGGGCGAACAGGCCGGCGCCCTCAATGCCCTTGTCGGTGAACATTGCCACCTTCTTTGCACCACGGGCCTTGATGATGGCGGTGATGTTGTCCATTGCGTTCTCGCCGCCGTAAACTGCGTGCGGCATCTTCAGATTGTACTGGGTCAGCATAACAAATTTCCTCCTTCAAAAAAAAATCAGCGGGTCTGGGCGGCGGTGGGGTTGTACAGCCCCACCGTCTCGCGCTTCGCGCCCATGACATCTTCTTCACGGAAGCGGATGTATTTGATGCCCTGACGGGTGCGGGCCGCGTAGGTCAAGTGCATGGCACCATCGCGGCTCTGCATCAGGTAGGGATACTCGTACTGCTTATTATTGGTCTTATTCTCGTCCCCCATGAAGCCCTCGCCGCGCTCCATCCAGCGAATCATCGGGAAGGTCTTGCCGCCGTCCTCAGAGAGGGCCACAGCCACCGGGCAGCGCAGGCCGGGCCATGCAGCTTTGCCCGGCTGAGGGGTCGGGGTGCAGGTGGGGTTGTAGGCGATTGCAATGCGGCCGCTCTGCAGTTTAAGGGCGCTGATGCTGGAATTGTTGTTGGGCAGCGGAGTAGCCACCGGCTCGCTCCACGTCTCGCCCCAGTCGAAGGATTCGCTGCGGTGAATGCGGTAGGCCTCGCGGTTGCGCATGAAAGCCACCAGATGGCCCGGCTCAAGCTCTACGACGTTGGCATGGACATGACCATTGCTCTTCGGCATCATGACCATATGCCAAGTCTTGCCCTCGTCGTCCGAAATGCGGAAAGCAGTGGGGTCGCCGGACAGGCCCTCAGCCGAGTCGGTGCAGAGCCAGTTGGCGAAGATCCAGCGGCCATTGCTCAACACCTGAATGGGCTGGCGGCAGAAGGTGCCCTCCTCGGGGAAGATCGTCTCATAGAGTCCCCACGTTTTGCCGCCGTCGGTGCTTTTCTGGCAGCGGACGACCGCTGTGTACTGCATATTGTCCTTGCCAGCCTGTCGGTCGAGCTGTGCAGTATACATGGCCCACACCGCGTTGTCCGGGCCGTAAAACAGCGAGGGGTTCTGCTCGCTGCGGGTGGGGTCGCCAGAGATGTCCACCGGCGGCAGCCACTGGGCACCATCCTTGGGCAGGACAGAGCAGATGATGCGGATGTCTGCGCTGCCCTCATAAGTACCGGCGAACCAGCAGCACAGCAGCGTGCCGTCGGGCAGCTCTACCATGGCAGGTGCATGGGCGGTGGGATAGCCGCCGGTGGGCAGCAGGGCTTCCAGCGTACCCATCTCTTCGTTTTCGTAGATCGTGCCGTCCCAAGTCAGGCCGGGAAGTTTTTTTAATATGTCATAGTGTCCTCCAAAAAAGTCAATCGTTCTATCGCGTTTTCAAAAGCAATGCCTTTCAAACCGGGCATATTTCGCGATATGCAGTTTGCGGATGTTGCTTGTGCATTAAAAACCGCAAACTGCTATAAATTTACTCTGCTGCAATGCGGTCTGCAAGGTCGAGCAGCAGTTTTTCCGTGGCCGAAGCCGCCCGACTTGGTGATAACGTAGCGGGTGCAGCCGCGGTAGGTAAAGCGGGCCAGCACGACGCCCTTTTTCCATCTCGCACACCGGCTCAAGCTCCTTGATGCCCCACGCAGTTCATGCACTGTAACAGCGTGTCGCCGCCGGTGAGCAGCAGGGTTCCCAAGCACGGGGCTGGTGAACAGTTTGCCCAGCATATGGCCGATGCTGCTGGCGATGCCGACCCGCAGGCCCTCGAGGTCGAGGCCCCGGGCGGCGGCGTAATCCGCCGTGGGCTGGTTGCCGCCCTCGTCGTTGGTCTCGATGATGCAGCGGGGGTTCGCGGCCAGCATCTCGTTGATGCCCTGCAGGGCCTCTTTGCCGTTCTCGCTCTCCCAATAGCCGGGGTCGAGCTTCTGGCGGGGGGTCAGGCGCAGGCGGGAGAAGCCGTTCTGTTCGGCCACATCCAGCTGGCGCAGGGTGATGGAGTTGACGCTTCCGCAGACCACCAGCAGACGGGGGTCCAGCTTCGGCATGGTGACCGTCCTGCGCTCGGTCATCTTCATCAGGTCGGGCAGCAGCGCTGCAAAGCCGGCACAACCTGCCATCAGGCGGGGCCTGCCATTCCGGAACAGAGCGCGGCCCGTGGAGGCAAGGTCGTCGAGGCTCCCGGCGTCAAAGACCAGGATGCCCTCCTGCTCCGGCGCAGCCTCACCCTCTTTCAGGGTCGGGAAGCTGTGGGCAGGCACATCGGTCTGTTCCCCGATGAGCTCCGTCACCCTGGCGTGGCGCACCGGCTCGAAGGGGTCGATGCCGAAGGGGTCTCTCGGTCACAGGCACGCCGCTGATATAATGTACTCCGTCCCGGGTCACACGGTCGATCTGGGGGAAGGCCGGCAGGAACGGCAGCCGGCGCTCCCCGCTGGTTTTGAGCAGGGCCGAAAGCTCTGCGCCGATGTTTCCGCGCAGAGCGGAGTCTGTCTTTTTATAGATGCTGAAAACGCCCGCACTCATCGCATCCCGGGTCAGTTTTGCAATGACGGCATAGGCCTCTGCAGCGGGCAGATGGCGTGTCTCGGTGTCCACCACCAGCACAGCGGCGTCACTGGCTGCAAGATCCACCTGCTCTCCGACCACGACGCGGGTGGGGATGCCGCAGGCGGCGAACTGGACGCCCGTGTCCAGCGCACCTGTAAAGTCATCTGCAAGGATCAGCAGAAGCAGCATAGGTTGCTCCTCCTCTCATGATTTATTCTCGTGATACCATTATGCCTTATTTTGACACAGCGTGCATGGAAA
>ENA-OQES01001001-OQES01001001.1-human-gut-metagenome-genome-assembly--contig:-NODE-1001-length-11227-cov-3.170721_pt1 | contig 11227 bp, 15 predicted proteins | sample MGYA00242798_ERZ504641 | MGnify/ENA primary metagenome ERZ504641 (study PRJEB26092, sample SAMD00036327) | human gut metagenome | host: Homo sapiens | study: EMG produced TPA metagenomics assembly of... | reverse complement strand
TGAACAGCGCCTCGCCCTGCTCGGTAAACAGCGGCTTGCCGTCACAGAGCAGCGTCAGCGTAACGTTGCGCAGGGCCAGGCCCATCATGCGGCGGCAGGCCGGGTCGGGGCTGACCAGACTGCACAGGCTGGGCTGCGGCGGCATGATCGTGTGGCCCCGCCTGCCGCGCCAGCCTGTAGCCGCTGCCGTCGCTGCCGGTGGCCGGATAGCTGATGCCGCCCGTGGCGATCAGCGTGTTTTCTGCCCGCAGCGTCTCGCCGCGGTCCGTCACAGCACCCTTGCAGACGCCGTCCTCGATGACCAGCTTTTTTTGCGCTGCCGCGCACAAATTCCGCATCGCGTGCATAATCGCGCAGCGCGGCCAGCACGTCGGCGGCGCGGTCACTCCGGGGGAAATACCCGCCGCCCGCGCTCGGTTTTGAGCGGCACGCCGAGCGACTCGAACAGCTCCATGGCCGCCGACGGCGGGAAAGCGTAAAGGCTCGAATACAAAAACCGCCCGTTATGCCGCACATAGGGCAGAAACTCCCGCACGTCGCTGTCGCTTGTGACGTTGCAGCGTCCCTTTCCGGTGATAAGCAGCTTTTGGCCCGGTCCCTTGGGGTTGTGCTCCAGCACGGTCACGGTCAGCCCGCGGGCACAGGCGGCCCCGGCTGCCATCAGGCCCGCCGCGCCGCCGCCGATGACCAGTAGATCTGTCATGCGTTCTCCCTTCGTTTGTCAGGTTTTCCTCGGTCTGCCGTACAAAAGCAGTCCGGCAAATGCGTACAGGACCAGCAGCGGATGCACCGTTGCCAGGTACATCGTGCTGGTGCCGATGCCGAAGCTGGACACCTCGACAAAGGCGATCATGGCACAGCGCAGCAGCGCAATGCCAAAGATGCCGAACAGCAGCAGCCACGGCACAACGGTCTGTGCCGTGCATTTTTGACGCCGCTGCGGCAAAAGCTCTGCCAGCTGGCACAGCACGGCGCAAAGCACGCCCACCGTAAGCAAAATACTGCAGACCCGCGTCCAGCCCTGCATGACGGCAAAAACCGTCTTTTGGTACGGGCTGTAGTAGGGCGTGTCCTCCCCCGCGTTGGCGGCGCTGTTGAAGCCGCAGTGCAGGTAGCCGGACCAGGCGGCAAAGTCGTCCTCGGTGCCGATGGACCGCAGCGTCTCATAGGGCGCACAGTCCCGCAGGCCCAGCACATGCCAAAAGCCGTTCCAGGTCTCGGCCAGCGTCGAAGGGACGTAAGCCGCCGAGATCGGCTGGCTCGTCGCCACGCGCTTGCCGGTGCGGCTGGCAGTGTGCCCGCGTCGCAGGCGGCGTTGATCTTATCGGCCACAGTCTGCCAGTAGGCGTCGGCGGTCTTAGCGTCGGCGTAGATGCCCTCAAACTGCGCGGCGCGGCGGATGGCCCAATAGAAGCTGCCCGCGCGGTAGTCGCCGAGATTTGGGTCGCGGAAATCATTCTGCAGCTGGGCGTCCTCCTCCAGCCAGTAGGCCAGCGGCTCCAATTCCGGCACAGCGTCGTAAAATTTTCTCGCGGGCGTCGGCGGGCACGGAGAGGTAGGGCGCGGTGCTGTCGGTGTCCACGCGCATCATCGCGCCCATGGCCGCGGCAAAGGAGCCTTCCGAAAAGTCGGACAGCGCAAACACGCCGTAGTGTGTGTAATTGAGGGTGCAGAAGGTCAGCACGCCGACGCCGAGCATGACATACGGGATGACCTGCGCGGCCAGAGCCTTCCAGCAGCGCCTGCCCGCCAGCACCACGGCCACAATGACGGTGGCCGCCGCGGCGAACGGCAGCAGGAACAGCCCGGCGTCCTCGCGGTCCAGATAGCCGCAGGCCAGACCCGCGCCCGCCGCGGCCAGCCACGGCCAGAGCGGCCTTTCCGGCGTGAACACCGCGCGCAGCGCCATGCCCGCCATGCCCGCAAAGAAGTACAGACACAGCGCCGGAAAGATGTTGTCCCGGTAGACGCGCAGCGTGTAGGCCGCCCAGCTCGACGGCAGAAACGCCAGCGCCGCAAACAGGCCAAGCGTCAGCACGCGGCCCTGTGCGGGGTCTTTTTTGCGCCACAGCGTCGAAAAAGCAAACGTCGTCAGCAGTGCCGCCCCGCACCAGAGCGCCGCGCCGCTGATAAGATACGGCAGGTGCAGCGCGTGCAGCAGTGCCAGCCACACCGGGAAGAACATGGCCTTGGACAGCGTCAGATAATCATACGCGCCCAGCCACTGCCCGGCTGTGATATGGTTGGCCGCGCGGAACATCAGCTCGTCGTCCAGCGGCGCACCGCCCACCCAGATGTACGCCTGCTGAAAGCCCGTCAGCGCCAGACGCAGGCAGACCAGCAGGGCGCAGAGCACCCAGAAAGCGCGGCGGGACAGCCGCGGGCGAAAATGCTTCATCGGTAACTTCCTCATGCGTTATTTTTGCAGCTTCTCAATGCTTTCCACAAGATATTTCTGCTGCCTGAACGTCAGATTTAAGAGCAGCGACAGATACTTGACGACGATGGTCAGCACGGCGAACAGCCCCGCAAACCCGACGGTGATGACGAACATCGTCGTCGTCCAGCCCTCTACCGGGTGGCCGGTGGCGAAGATGACGAGGGTATAGATCAGCTCGGCCAGCGCCAGCGCCATCATGCAGAGCGTGACAGTCACGCTGGCCTTGAAGCCGAAGTTCGTGTAGAGCGTCAGGCTGTCCAGCGCCAGATTGAACCGGCCCTTCTGCTTAACGGTCAGCTGGCCGTCAAATTCCAGATCGACCATCCGTAAGCCGCTGGCCGCGTAGGCCGCCTTGCGGTAGGGCAGGTGCGTGCTGGACGCATGGACGCGGTTGATGGCGCGGCGCGTCACCAGACGGAACGCATCGGTGCGCAGGCGGTAGGCGCTCTGGGAGTGGGCGTTGAACACCTTATAAAACAGGCTGCTGCCGCCGCGCACGGTGCGCGGGCAGACCGACACAATATCGCTGCCGTCCAGCGCCGCCCTGTATGCCTGCATAATAAGCGTCGGCGCGTAGCAGAGCTCGGTGGAGTCGAACTCATAGACATAGTCGCCGATGGCGGCATCGAGGCCGGCGTTCATGGCGTCCTCGAGCCCGTGGTAGATGCTCATGTGCAAAATCGTCAGCGGGGCGTCCTGCTCCCTGCCCCAGGCGCGCAGCTGTTTGACCGTGTCGTCGGTGCAGGCGTCGTCCACGACGACCAGCTCATATTGTTTAAAGTTGGCGTCCAGCTCTGCGGCCACCGTGCGGCAGAACTCCACGGCACGCGCGCCGTCGTTGTGCAGGTAGACGACTGCCGAAATAAAATTGTTGTCTTTAAGCATCATACATCCAATACCTCGTCCAGGTCGTATACCGTGTTGATCTTGCCGGACAGCACGCTGACGAGCTTCGGCTCGTCGTTCATCACGCGGACCACCGTCGGGCGCGAGTCGTCGATCTCGCTGGCCTTTAAGATGGGCTTCATGCTGAACAGGCTGCTGTGGTAGGCAAAGCCGTATTCTTCCTTTAAATACTTGCGGGCCAGCTGGCTCATGTAGGGCCAGGCGCTTTGCGGCTTGGCCGGGCACTCATTGCAGTTGTACAGGCTGCCCGGCTTGCACACGCCGCCGCATTCCTGCTGGCACGGGAAGGTCGCAACGCTGTCATAGCTCGTCTCATGCGGGGTGAAGGTCACGCTCGTCAGGCTGTGCAGGCCGGTCCGGCCAAAGGGCATCAGGCTGAAAAACGGCCCGTCCATGACCGTGATGCCGGTGTTTTTGCAGGCTTTTGTCCACGGTGCACAAAATGATCTCGCACTTTTCGTACTTAATGCCGAACGGCGGCAGGCCGAGCATGGCGTGTACGTCGTTGACGCCCGCATAGGTCGCGTTGAGCAGGTAGGGTGCTTCGGCGGTGATGTCTCCCGCCTGCACGCGCCACGCGCTGCCGACCTTCTCGATGGCCGTCGGCTTGTGGCTGTACAGTACCTCAACGTTGGGCAGTGCGGCGAGCTGCTCCAGAAACCCGGCGCTTGAGTATCTGCGCATCGTAGGTGTACTCGGTGGTCAGGAACGCGCCGTCGCAGAGGCCCGGGTTGAAGTAGCGCTCGGGCGCAACGTCGTCGCAGCGGATGCCTGCCGCCGCGCAGAACCGGCGGAATTCCGCCGCGTTCGTCCAGGAGAAGTGCGCACTGGTGGCGTAGACCTGGTCAAACTCGGTGTGCAGGCAGAAGCCGTAATCATTGCAGAACCGCTCAAAATAGTGGGCGGACTTGATGGCCGTGGAGTAGCTGCGCGGGTAGTGGTAGCCCATGTGGACACGGGCCTGGTTGATGTAGGTCGCGCGCATGAAGGGCGCGGGGTCGCGCTCCAGCACAAGGACGCGCTGCCCCGCCGCGCCGCATTTCTGCGCCGCGTACAGGCCGTACAGCCCCGCGCCGAGGATGATTTTATCGTAGGTCATAGAGCGTTTCCCCTTTTTACATTCCTTCGGACGATTGCCGGGTGGATATGGGATCCGCCCCGGCATTGTAGGGGTCGATGCTCGTCATCGACCCGGGCACTTTGCGGCTGCCGCCAAGTGCCGCGGGCGAGCACTGCTCGCCCCTGCATCTTTGCAAAATAGAACTTACGGATTATACTTCCCGGCCAGCGCATTCAGCAGGACCTTCATCAGGTCGCTGTTGCCCTTGAAGCCGCTGATCTTCGTCGGCGTCTTGCCGGTGGCAGGGTAGGCGCGGGTCACGGGGACCTCGCAGGCCTTCAGGCCCAGCTGCGTCGCGCGGATGCTTAAATACGCCAGCAGCTCATACCCGCCAAAGACATCGCGCAGCGGGCGGACATCCGGGTGGGTCAGGTACTCGCGGCTGTAGGCGCGGTAGGCGTTGGTCGTATCGGTGAACCACTGGTGCGCCCCCAGGCTGACGAGCGGCGCGTGGATGAGCCGCACAGCGGCATAGCGCACCGGCGGCGTGTTGATGGCGTGGCCGCCGCGGATAAACCGGCTGCCCTGCACGAGGTCATAGCCCTCCTGCAATTTTGCGATAAACTCGGGCACGTCCTCGATGGAGTCCTTGTTGTTGCCGTCGATGGTCAGGATGCCTTTATAATTGCGGTCCAGCGCAAAATACATGCCCATGCGCAGCTGGGCGCCCTGCCTGCCGGGGCCGGTTTTCGTCAGCAGCGTGTTGACGTGGTAGAGCGCCAGCGTCTCCCGCTTCATGCTGCCGTCGGTGGAGCCGCCGTCGCAGATGACGATGTCGCAGAGCTGGTCGATGCCCGCCTTCTGGGCGCGGCCCAGCTCGGTCAGGATGCGCGCGCCCTCGTTGATGACGGGGATCAGCAGGCAGTAGTCATGGCGGCGGCCCTCAAACTCCACAGCCGTGTAGTCGGGCACGCCGTTCAAGTTTGTGCGCTCATACTCGATCATGCGAACACCTCCGCAATATAGTCCATCGTGCGGCGGATCGTATCCACGTCGGTGTGGGCCATCTCGACGGAGACGAAGCCGCGGTAGCCGACAGCCCCCGAGCAGCAGCGCCAGCTCCTTGTGCTCGGGGCGGCGCTCAATCGGGACCAGACCCGGCTCACTGATGTGGACATGGCTGACATACTGCATATCATCGATGAAGTTTTGCAAGTGCTCTCCCTGCGCCAGCACGGTGGACAGGTCCAGATTGACCGACAAGCCCGGGTTGTCCAGCCGCTTGACGAGCGCAAAGGCGTCGGCGGTGCCGTTCAGGTAGTTCGTGTACATCGGCGGGTTGGCCTCCAGCGCCAGATGCACGCCGTACCGCGCGGCCAGGTTGCCCGCCTGCATGAAGAACGCCTCGGCGGCGGCATCGTTGGCCCCCAGCGGGCGCATACGGTTCTTCGGGCAGCCGAACACCAGCGACGGGCAGTTCAGGCTGTGGGCAAACTGGAACGCCTGCGCCGTGTAGTCCAGCAGGTGCTCGGTGTCGGCAGGGTCAAAGATATTGCCCTTCTGGCCGTACCAGATGCTTTGCAGACTGGGCACCGAGAAGCCCCAGCGGTTTTTTGAGGTAGCCGCCGAACAGCAGCGCACTCGTCAGGGTTTTCATACGGTGCTTCGGAGAAAATGCGGGTCGGGGCCAGCTCCAGGCCGGTGAAGCCCGCCTGCTGCATGGCCGCGTATACGGTTTCGTCATCGTCCTTCTGCCATGCAATGTTCGAGATGGCAAGCTGATAGCTCGGCATGGTTCAGTCCCTCCAACTGCGCATAAAGCGCGTAATATCATCTAATTCTTGTTGTTTTGGTGCAAAGGTAATCGCCGCTGCCGCCCAAAAGCGCCGCGTGGCGGCTGCGCAGGTCGTAGTCAAACGGGGGACTTGGGCAGTTCATTGTGCCAGTCCGCTTGCCGGTCACGGCGGTGTAGACCTCGGCGGCGGAGACCGGCGGCGTGCAGAGGTGCAGCAGCTTTAAATCAGCGGCGCGGGCAGCCTCCATATCCGACCAGAGACGGCCTAAATTATAGAACTGGTAGCGGCTGCGGGCATCGGTGAAGGCCAGGGCGTTGAAGTCGTTAGCTGCAAAAAAATGGCGCGCAGCGCTGCCGGGTCGGCGGTGCCGTTCAGCTTGTAAAAGCCGTTGTCCGCCAGCGTGTAGGCTGATTTGACAAGCGGCGATTTTGCCGCCAGCTCGCTGTATTTTTCCCGGCCTGAGCATGGCCGGGGTTGATGGTGTGCAGGTCAAAGAGGAAGTTTTTTCCTGATGCCGGCGCCGTACAGTGCGGGCAGGCGCACAATGAGCGCGTCGGGGAAGTCCTCGCGCACCCAGCGCTCCAATTGCAGACGGTTTTTGCCGTAGGCGGGCAGAGCTTCGGTGTCCCGCGCGGGGCTGTCCTCATAGACGCCGCGGCTGTCTGCCAACACGGCAATGCTGGAAATCAGGACAAGTCTTTTGGGCGCGATTTGGCGGACATTCTCCCGCGCGGCGCGCATAACGGCAAGGTCGGCCTCCGGGTCGGCGTTGGCCAGGAACATGGCCGCCGGCACGCCCGCGTAGACACAGAGATCCGGGCGGGTGCCGTACTGCGCGGTTATGTCACTGCTGTGGCATGCCGCGGCGAAGGTATGTTTGGCCAGCAGGTTGCCCCCCAACAAACCCGGTGGAGCCGACGAGCAAGTCACAGAACATAGCAATTCCCCTTTGCACATTTATACAAGGTACATTATAGCCTATTGCGGGGGGAAAAAACGCAACGCCCTGTACGGAATCGCACAGGGCGTTAGCTATAAAGCCTTCCCCCCATTGGGGGAAGGTGGCCCCGCAGGGCCGGATGAGGGGCAGGTTTGCCATTATTGCCCGTTGATGGGCTGCAACGGCAAGGTCGGCCCTCATCAGTCAGCGGGCGGGGCCGCTGACAGCTTCAGTCTCCGCGCTAAGAGCCGCCTACGGCGGTTGCGCTCCGACACGCGCCTGTGGGCGCAGCCCCGCGGGGGAAGCCCAGACCGTCAATAAATTGCATTCTTGCCTTATTGCGTGCGTAGGGGCGACCATTGGTCGCCCGCCAACTTACCGCAGCAACGCATTTTCCGGGACAGTTTTCTTGCAAGGCAAACGGGCACGGGCGAGCAATGCTCGCCCCTACAAGCGTTTTTCGACAGTCTGTGCTTTCCCTCGCGGGGGAACCCTTTACTTCTTCAAAAAACTCCTCAATAATTTTCAGTCCGACCTCCCCGGATTTTTCCGGGTGGAACTGGCAGCCGAGGACGCTGCCGTGGCTGGCGGCGGCGCAGATCTCGCGCCCGCCGTAGACGGTGTCGGCCAGGCGGTCCTCATCACGGACGGGCTTGGCCTCGTAGCTGTGGATAAAATAGCACTCCTCGCCGGGCTTGAGCGCGGCCAGCGCCGTGCCGGAAAAATCCGTGCGCCCGCCGCCGGGGTAGAGCGGATCCCAGCTGATGTGCGGCACCTTCTGCGGATGGCCGTCCACGTCCGTGTCGGGGATCTTTACCACACGGCCCGGAATAAGCCCAAGGCCCTTGTGCAGGCCGAACTCCTCCGACTCGTCAAACAGCATCTGCATTCCTAAGCAGATGCCCAGCAGCGGCGTACCGGCGGCGGCCTTCTGGCGAATCGGCTCGATCAGCCCCAGCCGTGCCAGACCGTCCATGCCGTCCTTGAACGCGCCGACGCCCGGCAGCACCAGCTTTTCCGCGGCCAGCACGTCCGCCGGGTCACTGGTCAGCAGCGTTTCGGCCCCAAAGTGGGCAAACGCATGGCGGACGCTCAACAGGTTGGACAGGCCGTAGTCAATCACTGTTACCTTCATACCCGGCGCACCTCCACCCCGCCCGCGCGGATGTCCTCTTTCAGCTCCGTCACGGTTTCTTTTTTCGTAATGCAGCACAGCGGCACAGGCCACGGCGTCCGCGCCCGCGTTGGCGGCGTCCACAATGTCGTCGCCGTAGCCGACACCGCCGCCGCAGATGACCGGCACGTTCACGGCTTTCGTCACGGCCTCGATCAATTCAAGGTCCATACCCTGCTGTAACCCCTCGTTGTCAACGCTGGTCAGCAGAATTTCGCCCGCGCCCAGCGCCACGCCGCGCTTGGCCCACTCGACGACGTCATAGCCGGAGTGGGCGCGGCCATTGTCGTAGTAGGCTTCCCACTTGCCGGGCCAAGTGCGGCTGCGCTTGGCCTGAATCGACAGCACCATGCACTGGCTGCCGAACGCCTCGGCAACCTCGGTGATAAGCTCGGGGCGCTTGATGGCCGCCGTGTTGATGGCCGCCTTGTCCGCACCCATCGACAGGATGTGGCGCACATCCTCGACGCTGCGCAGCCCGCCGCCGACGCAGACCGGGATATAGACGTCGTCCACGGTTTTGCGCACAATATCACTTAGATTATTGCGGTTGTACAGGCTGGCGACGATGTCGATATAGAGCAGCTCGTCTATCCCGGCCTCATAATATTCTTTGGCAAACGCATTCGGGTCGCCCAGCTTGCGCAGTCCCTCGAGCTGGATTCCCTTGACAAGGTTGGTGTCCTTGACGTCCAATCTTGCGATAAGTCGTAATTTTTTTGCTCATAGCTGAACCTTTCTAAAGCCTTCCCCTGTGGGGGAAGGTTGCCGCGCGAGGCAAGGCCGGATGAGGGGCGCGTATGCCGCGATTGCCCGCAAACGGGTTGCCGCGGAAAGTCCACCCCTCATCAGTCCGCTTCGCGGATAGCTTTCCCTCAAGGGGGGAAGCCTTTTCGCTCAAATTTCGTGGTGCGTCCCCCTCGGGTCGCCCCACAGTACCTCGCTGTCGCCCTCGTAGGGGGTGTGGCGCAGCTTCCACATGTTGTCCTCCCACTTCCAGATGTGCGGAGAGCGGAACCGGTCGGCCAGATCCATAAAGTAATCGCGGTCCATCCGGGGCTGCTCAAACAGCTGGCTGGCCCAGGGGAAGTGCTGGCGGTCCAGCGACAGATATTTGAAGATTTCCTTTTCAAAACGGTCCGGGTACTCGCCGTCAAACTTCTTGCAGAGCGCCTTGCCCTCGTCCAGCGTGATCTCCTCGTTGCGGATCTCCTGCGCGGCGTCGTAGGTCGTGCGGCCGATGCCGTACTTGATGTAGGTCGTGTAGTAGAAGAAGTCGTCGATCTTGTCATCGATGGAGTTGTACTTGGAGTAGGTGCCCTGGGTGCGCTCCGGCGCGGGGCGGAAGCCGCCGTGCTCGACGCTGTAGTAGTACGCGCCCTGCGGATGCCACTTCTCGTAATAGCCCAGATACCGCACCTGAATGTGGCTTTTTCTCAAGGTTGGAGGTTTCGGACGGCAGGTAGATGGCCAAATCGGCCTTGTCCACTTTGTAGTCCTCCTCCAGCTGGCGCAGGCTGACACCGCCCAGATAAATGTGGTCGTAGTCGTTGACCGCAAAGAAGTGCTCATCGCGCAGGGCGGAGTTGTTGTCGGCAATCGGGTTGCCGAACTCGGCCTCGTTCTCGCCGTAGAACACCAGCGGGATGCCAAACTTCGCGGCCATCTTGGGCGCCAGCTGCTTCTGGCCCAGAATGAACGGCTGGAACGGGTGGAACAGGTTCTCCGTCGCAAGGCGGGTCAGCAGGCGGTGGGTCATGCCGTTGGGGTGCACAGGTAGTTGTCAAAGCCCGCGTGGATCCACGCCTGCATGTTCTCCCAGCCCCAGGGCGTGTAGATGTGCGGGGCCCAGGTGACGGTCAGCGGGTGCATACCGTACTTGTATTTCAGCAGGTGCGCAGCGTAGAAGCTGTCCTTGCCGCCGGAGCCGGGCACAAGGCAGTCATAGCTGCCGTCGTTCTTGCGGTACTGGTCGCAGAGCTCGCGCAGCTCCTTCTCACGCAGGGCCCAGTCGATATGGCCGTTGGCCTTGTTGTGGCAGGCATGGCAGGCATCACAGACGCCGTCCTCCTGAATGACCATCGTTTTCTTGATGGAGTTGATCGTGTGCTCAAACTCATAGCAGGAGTTGGGCTTCTGGTTGCTCATGACGCATTCCTTGCAGAACTGTACGTGCTTGGGCAGGCCGTAGTAGGCTTCGAGCCGGTCCTCCGGGATGTCCGGTGCGTACTTGCTGTAGTCAATGTCGATGTGACGGGGAATCTTTTCCATATTCTTTACACTCCAATCGGCTCTGTATCAAAATAAAAAGGCGCCGTCCGATAGCAATGCTATCAGACGGCGCCTTTGCCGTATGCGGGTATTATAGCACAAGGAAAAATCATTTTTGCAAGGGGTGTTATTCCGCAACCTGCACGCCGTCGATAAATACGGCCCGCACCTCGGTCATGACCTCGAAGGGGCAGCCGTTCGTGATGACGACGTCCGCGTCCTTGCCCAAAAGCCGGGAATACTCAAGGCCGTCTGCGTCGAAAACCACGCGTCCGCCGGGGCGGTCAAAATCGGTCCCGATGGCGGCAATTTTGCCGTCGGCCAGCAGAATGTCGGCCTCGCAGCGTCGCGGTGGACAGCGTCATGGACGAGGCCGCCGCGGATGAGGGTGGTCATGATTATTCCTCCGTTATACCGTAGGGGCGCATTCTATATGCGCCCGCAGAGTCCGCGGCTGCGGAAGCGTCCACGGGCGGATATGGAATCCGCCCCTACATTTTATTTTCTGCTTACTTACACGTTAAAATCCAAGCACGTCCTTACCGCGGTGTACGGTCTTACCTTGCCGTCCGCCACGGCGACGTGGGCGGGGTGGGTGGAGTAGCCTTTGAGCGCGGCGGCGTCGGTGAAGGTCGTGTCC
>ENA-OQES01001000-OQES01001000.1-human-gut-metagenome-genome-assembly--contig:-NODE-1000-length-11229-cov-3.767609_pt1 | contig 11229 bp, 15 predicted proteins | sample MGYA00242798_ERZ504641 | MGnify/ENA primary metagenome ERZ504641 (study PRJEB26092, sample SAMD00036327) | human gut metagenome | host: Homo sapiens | study: EMG produced TPA metagenomics assembly of... | reverse complement strand
ATGCATGATATCCGGTCGCAAATGCATCTTTTCTGAAATCATCCAGCCCCAGAAGTGCTCCGAATCCAACTCCACGCATGCCGCCTTTCAATGCTCTTTCCTGTGCATTTACACGATACGGGTAGATTCTCTTATGCCCTGCAAGATGAAGTGTCTCATATTTATCTGAGTTATATGTCTCCTGAAATACCGTTACATAATCTGCCCCACATTCATGCAGATATGCGTATTCGTCTGAATTTACCGGATAAACCTCCAGACCAATAACTTTAAAATATTTTCTGGCGATCTTACATGCTTCACCGATGTATTCTACTGTAGATTTGTTACGGCTTTCTCCTGTCAGAATCAGGATTTCCTGCAGACCTGTCTCAGCGATCGCCGCCATCTCTTTTTCGATCTCTTCCGCATTTAACTGTGCACGGTTGATTTTGTTATGGCAATTAAAACCACAGTAAATGCAATAGTTCTCGCAATAATTTGCGATATAGATTGGTGTGAACATATAGACACTGTTACCAAAATGTTTTCTCGTCTCGATCTGCGCTGCCTGCGCTATTTCCTCCAGAAATGGCAGTGCTGCCGGTGACAATAACGCCTGAAAATCTTCCGGTGTGCGCTCTGCATGTGCCAGTGCACGTTTTACATCTTCTGCTGTATATGTATTATAATCGTAAGCTTCCATCGCTGTTACGACCTGGTCGAGGATCTCTGATCCGATATCCTCCATACCCGGAAGATAAGTCATGTGATCGATCCGGTTCTTCTTCTGGTCTTCCAGAATCTCCTCGCTTAAAATACTTTCATTAATATGTGTATCTTCATGATTTGTTCCCATTTGTCGTGCCTCCTAATCCTGCAGAAATCCGGTCAGCGGTGAAGATGCACTTGCACCACGCTCAATCGTTCTTCCAAGTCCGGAAAGGTACGCACTTCTGCCCGCTTCGATTGCTTTCTTAAATGCTTCTGCCATCGCCGGTACATCTCCTGCTGTTGCGATTGCCGTATTTGCCATCACTGCGGCTGCACCCATCTCCATTGCCTCGCATGCCTGGGACGGACGTCCGATTCCGGCATCTACGATGATCGGCAGATCAATCTCATCGATCAGGATCTGAATAAAGTCTTTTGTGCTAAGCCCTTTATTTGATCCGATCGGTGCGCCAAGCGGCATGATACATGCTGCACCGGCATTTGCAAGATCTCTTGCAGCATTCAAATCTGGATACATGTACGGCATAACCACGAATCCTTCTTTTGCAAGAATTTCTGTAGCTTTGATCGTCTCATAATTATCCGGAAGGAGATATTTCGAATCTCTTACCACTTCCACTTTGACGAAATTGCCACATCCGACTTCTCTGGAAAGTCTGGCAATACGTACCGCTTCTTCTGCATTTCTGGCTCCTGATGTATTCGGAAGAAGTGTCACATCTTCCGGAATATAATCCAGAATATTTGCCAAACCGCCTTCATTTGCACGACGGAGTGCCAGTGTGATAATCTGTGCCCCTGCTTTTTCCACACATGCTTTCACCAAATCCAGTGAAAATTTTCCTGAACCTAATATAAAACGAGAAGTAAACTCTTTTCCTCCAAGTGTAAATGTATCTGTATTTTTTAATTTCTTTTTTATCCATAATCAGGACCTTCTTTCCTATTATTTTCTGCTCATGCTTTTTTATTTATCTATCTTTTTTTTGCGGCATGAATCTTATGTTTCTTACCTGTCTTCCTACACATCCTCTTCTCCAAGGATCAGACGTGTGATCATATTCGCCTCATGTGCTGCACAGATTGCAACTCTTGGTGCCATAAGACCATTCCCATAAGTTGGTGCCGTCTCGCGGTCTCCGCACAGGTAAAAGTTCTTCATTAACTTCTGTGTGCGAATCGTATTACTGCTTCCGTATCCTGCCATACCGGTTGCCGATACCAGTTTCTTTTCCGGAAAATGTTCCAGTATTCCATTCACCAGCATTGCCTTCGCCTCTGGATTATCTAATGCTTCACATACAATAGGCTCGTCACGAAATAGTGTCTTAAGATTTTCTTCTGTGACTTTCACACAGTCTGTATAGATATCCAGATACGGATTAATTTTTAACAGTAATGATTTTAACGCATCTGTTTTATACATTCCGATATGCTCCATAAAGTACTGCTGCCGGTTCAGGTTCGTAATATCTACTACATCAAAATCTATCAGATGGAGATGTCCGACTCCGATTCTGGCAAGTGCATATGCCACATTTGATCCCAATCCGCCAAGTCCGGCTATCGCAACCCTTCCTGCAGACAGATGCTTCTGCTTTTCCGGAGAATGTCTTTCATTAAGCGCAGCCATAATCTCTTCTTTACTAAGTACTTTTGCGTTCGCATTTTTCGTCATATTTTCTGATACGATTTCTCCCATGAATGTTAGCCTCCTCCCACGAATGTCACAACTTCCAGACGGTCGCCGTCTTTTAACATGGTATCGGAATAACTATATTTTGGAAGAATATCTCCGTTTAACTCTACAGCAATTCTTTTTACCTGATACTGATTCTGCTCCAGATATTCTGCAACAGTCGTATCCTCTGTCAGATTGATTTCTTTTCCATTTACGATAATCATGTATGTTCTCCTTTCCCGGATATATACAGCGAACTTGCCACTGACAACTTCTCTTGCATACTTTAGTATGGAAAAAAAGAGTTCACGAAGTAAATACACCCGTGGTGGTGCACCCCTTCATGAACTCTCGTTCACTCTCAACTTATCCGATATTCAATTGTTCCTGATTTCCGTCACATAGTAACAAAAAATGAGAGCTACCAACTAAATGCATCTCTCCTAAAATCTACGTTATACATTCCTACGTTGGCATTATCCAAATCAGGTATATGGGTCGAAGTTCTTAACTTCCTCTCAGCCTGGTACACAAGCTCCCCGTGTTTTGATCTACACATTTAAGTATAAGAACTCATACACGAAATTGTCAACTCATTTTTTTGATTCATTTGCTGACTTTTTTTACGAAATCAACTATTTTTTAATTCATTCTATTTATTATCAAAAGTAATATTCCGTACCATATTTCTGTTAATCAGCTGTGTCCCTTTCTTTGTATCAACCTTTACCCACTGTATATCTGCGTCCATGAGCTTTCCTTTGATTGCTCCTACTTCGTTGAACAGACTTATCGTACATTCTTTTCCCATATACTGATCTAACATTGAACCATCCATATCTTCTTCCATCCTTTCTCCATTTACGATCGTGATTACATTATTTGCCGCCTGTACTGCCATCACTGTAACCATATTCAGGTTATTAACTCGCTACCATCGTTGCAACATCCATGTAGTCCACCTCCATCTTTTTTTAGCAGGTCTTGTTATCAGTATATCATACTTCCAGATGATAGAACGATTTTAATGCTCACACCCATTCCCGCTGCCGCCATCGCATATGTTGCCTGAATATCCATTGTCGAAAACTGTACATTCGGCTTAATCCCATGCTTATCCAGATAACGTGTTCCATCAATATCTAATCCTGGACATGTTACAATATAGGCTTCCGTCTCTGCAAATTTTGCCGAAAATGTCTTTCTTTTTGCCAGCTTGTGTCCCTCTGGCAATAATGCAACCATCGGATCCTTGTACAAGGTACGATCAATACCGGCGGAACCTTCACCGGTACTTATAACGGACTTTGGAAAATGGTTCTGACGTTAGCCGGAAGTACGCTCCAGATTGCACTTCACGTAATCTTAACCTGGTTCTTCTTCCCTCATTTCGGGCTGGCAGCCCCTGCCATTGCTACCGGTATCGGCTGGCTTATGGCCAATCTGTTCTGGCTTATCTGTCTGACCAGACTTCGTCGGCAATCTCTTTTACAAGCTTAAGCTTTGCCCACTGTTCTTCTTCTGTCAGCTTATTACCGATCTCGCAGGATGCAAATCCGCACTGCGGGCTTAAGTATAAGCGGTCAAGCGGAACATATTTTGCTGCTTCGTGGATTCTTGCGATTACTTTTTCTTTATTTTCCAGTTCCGGTGTCTTGGTTGTTATAAGTCCAAGTACGACCTTCTTATCGCCGGATACCTTTGCAAGTGGTGCAAATCCGCCGGATCTCTTGTCGTCATATTCCAGATAATATGCATTTACATTTTCTTCTCCGAATAACAAATCCGCTACGGAATCATATGCTCCGGAACTGAAGAATGTAGAATGATAATTTCCACGGCATACATGTGTATTGATCACCAGATCTTCCGGTGCCTGTGCTACTACCTGGTTATTCAGTTCCAGAAGGAGTTTCTTGTAATCTTCCAGTCTCTGTCCTGTTCTTCCGGTCAGTGCAACTGCCATCTTCGCATCTACCATTCCGCCCCATACGCAGTCATCAAACTGAAGGTTACGGCAGCCTGCTGCATAGATTTCCTGCACGAATTCACCGTATGCCTTAATCACATCCTCGGCAAATGCTTCTTCCGATCCATAGATTTCTAATGTTGTATTCAAAAGCTGTGCCCCGGTAAAGTATGCATAGAACTGTCCCGGTGACGGGATAGTCTGTTTTGCGACAGTATTTTCATCTTCTAATGCTTTGATGAATTTGAAATGCTCTACGAAAGGATGATTCTTTACTGAAATCTTTCCCGTCATGTATGTATCATCAATCATTGCAGCTTCTGCATCAAATGTTGTATTCCCCTCTACTGTCTTCTGATGCTCGATTCCTTCAAATCCCCACATGAAATCCAGATGCCATGTCGATCTTCTGAATTCTCCGTCTGTGATCACATGATATCCAAGTTCCTTAATCTTTGCCACCAGTTCCAGGATGCATTCATCTTCCACTGCGGTCAGTTTTTCCTGTGAGATTGTCCCTTCTTCGAAATTCTTTCTTGCGTCTTTTAATTTCTGTGGGCGTAAAAAACTTCCTACAAAGTCGTAACGAAATGGTGTGTTCATGATTATTTCCTCCTTGCCGGCAGGGACTTAGGTTTTCTGTCTTTTTTGTTGTCCCTGATGGCTTTCTTTTATATTTTTCATATTCTTGATGATGTTCTCGATCGATGGATTTATTATAATTTGTTTTGATAAACTTGTATAATACAAAAAAAATGTGTATTTGTCATAGTTTTAAACTATATCAAATATCCCTTTCAAATCATCAACCGACTATCTACAGAAGCTGCCACCGGCAATTTTTCTTACATATTTTGACATCTATATAGCCTGCCACCGCCACCCTTTCTTGTATACTTTGGCATAAAAATCTGAGATTTCACTTCTTTATTATATCACAATCATATATCCGCTATATTAATTATAGCTTTCACTTATCTTTATCATAGTTGTATAATTTATTTGGATGAAAATATGAAAGGAAGCGCTTTATTATGGAGGAAAAAATCACTTTTCCCAGAGAAGAAAAACTCAGAAATCTTATTTAAGAAAATATCCGAAGATAAATGGGCATGTGAAAAACTGATGGAAACATTCTGCAGTTATTTATTCAGTAACGATGGGGTAGACCTTCCCGATTCTCCGTCATCTACAGAATTCGCACAGGCTCTTTTTAATTCTTATCGCAATCGGGATTTATCTGCGTTTCTGATGGCTATCTGTCAGAATACAGTCTTTGATCTTTTAAGAAATGCATTCCTGATTCCCTATCGGTTCAATGCGGACGGAAAACCAGAATCCGATGATCATGACAGATGAAAACGGAATGTTACTTCCTGAATATAAGAGATCCGATTCATGAACGGGAATACCGTCATTTCCATGAGGTATATACAGATCTCGGAGCTCCAAAAGAATATTTTTCTGGCACAGGCATACCGCTACAGCCATTCTTATACATCTGACGATATGGAACCGGAACAAAACATTCTGGAAAAGAATAACGGTGTACTGTTGATCCGTGAATTACCGGATACCGTAAAATTAAAAGAAACCGAAGCAGAAGCTTATTCTGCTATTCTGGATATTGTCATTAAAACTTCAAAAAGAGCTTCCTATGTCCTATGTATTCTATGGACAGGATTCTCTTGTTGAAGATAATACCCGTTATGATGAGATCGGAGTTTTCCTTCCGAATTCACATTTCTTCAAAAAAATCTGGAACGCCACGTTTCCAAAGCAGAGGCGATCATTTATGCAGACAACTAATTCTGACTTTATTGATATTATGGCAAAAAAATCATATGGAGATTCCATGGCATGACTACGCCAATGATGACAGTAATGTGTTGATTGCAGAAGCCGGACTGATCGAGAAAGCTTCTGTCATCGGTCGTGTTGGGTTAATCATGCTCTCCTGTGGAACCGGTGCATGGCGTGTACGGACTTCCATGAACCGGCTTTCCAAAGAGCTTGGTGTAACCTGTACGGTAGACGTGGGATTGATGTCCATTGTATTTAACTGTTTCGATGGAAACGATTGTGTTTCCCAGTCGTTGAGTATTGCCAATACGGGAGTGAATACCTCCAAGCTTTACCGCATGGAACAGTTTGTAGATCATTTTCCGGAAGAAGAAGCACATATGACCGGTGAAGATATCCATAAACGACTGGATAAAATTGAAGAAATCCATGCTCTTTATTCACCTGCAAAGCTGGGGCTTGCCGCAGCTCTTGCCTGCTGCGGTTTTACATTTTTTACTCGGAGGCGGACCGATTGAGATGGCTCTTGCTTTTATTGCCGCCGGGATTGGTAATCTGATCCGTACGAAACTGATCAAACACCATTACACACTGTTTTTGAATATAGCAGTCTCTGTTTCAGCAGCATGTTTTACCTATGCAGTCTTTCTGAAACTTGCAGAACTTGTCTTTCACATTCCGGAATTTCATGAAGCTGGTTATATCTGCTCGATGCTGTTCATCATCCCGGGATTTCCATTTATTACAAGTGGGATCGACCTTGCAAAGCTGGATCTGCGTTCGGGACTGGAGCGGCTTACTTATGCAATCATTATCGTTATGGTTGCCACTTTATTTGCATGGATCATGGCTTTACTTCTGCATCTGGAACCGGCCGATTTTACGGCACTGCATCTAAGTGCTGCTGCCCGTCTGATTTTCCGTGTGATTGCAAGCTTTTGCGGAGTATTCGGTTTCTCGATCATGTTCAACAGTTCTCATTCGATGGCGGCAACGGCTGCATTTATTGGTGCCATTGCCAATACACTCCGGCTTGAACTTGTTGATTTCACACATATGCCTCCGGCCGCCGCCGCATTTATCGGGGCTCTGACTGCCGGATTGCTCGCTTCTTTTATTAAAAAGAGTAATGGATATCCAAGAATCTCGCTTACCGTGCCTTCTATCGTGATCATGGTTCCGGGACTTTACCTGTACCGTGCGATTTATAATTTCGGGATTATGTCCCTGACGGATGCGGTTTCATGGTTTACTTCTGCGATTATGATTATTGTGATGTTGCCGCTTGGACTGATATTTGCGAGAATTCTGACCGATCATACGTTTCGGTATTGTACGTAAAATCTCTCAATTTTAAAATCATCAGTAGTTAACAGACATTATCGATTCTTTCGGACCGATGAACAGTCTGTTTCTGCCTGTACCGACTAAAAAGGCTGGCACAAATCACGAGAATGCACTCGCAGGAAATCTTAAATAAATCCGTAGTTTCTACAAAATCAGGCACCGGAAACGAGTTTTCATTTCGCCTCCGATGCCTGAATTTTTTTACTTCTGCTCCTTATATTCCATCACAACATTAATAGTCTACGATAGAACTTGTATACATTTTTATTAATTATCTCTTACAGCATATGTGCTCTTAACTCTTCCGGTGTCATCTGAGACAGCATAGCCGGTGCGATATCGAATACGCTTCTTGCTCCTGATTCACCTTTCTTAGAAAGTCTGTGTGCAGCACGTGCATAAGCTACCAGAACACTTCCTGTGAATTCCGGGTTGGAATCCAGTTTCAGAGAATATTCGATCACATGCTTGTTGCCTTCGCATCCTGTCTCACCGGTACGGATCACGAATCCACCGTGAGGCATCTTGCTGTGGTTTTCTTTTAATTCTTCTTCTGTGATAAATGTTACCGTTGTATCATATTCATCAAAGTAGTTCGGCATTGTCTTGATTGCCTCTTCAATGGCTGCTTTATCTGCTCCTTCTTCTGCTACTACATAACACTCTCTTAAATGTTTCTGTCTTGTTGTCAACTCCGGTTCGCTTCCGCTTCTTACCTGGTCAACCGCTGCTTCGATCGGTACCGTATACTGGATTCCGTTCTTCACACCTTCGATACGGCGGATTGCATCAGAGTGTCCCTGGCTGACCCCTTTTCCCCAGAATGTATAAGTGCTTCCCTGTACCAGGATAGACTCTGCATACAGACGATTCAGAGAGAACATTCCCGGATCCCAGCCTACTGAGATAATACTTACATTCTTTCCTTCTTTTGCTGCTTTATCTACATTTGCAAAATACTCAGGGATCTTAGCATGTGTATCAAAGCTGTCAATGGTATTGAATGATGCTGCTACCTTCGGTCCGATTACCGGAAGGTCTGTTGCTGATCCGCCGCAGAGGATCATTACATCGATATCATCTTTCATAGCTTCCATATCATCAAAGTGCTTTACTTCTGCCCCTTCTGTCTGGATCTTTACACTTGCAGGATCTCTTCTTGTAAATACTGCTTTTAATTCCATATCATCATTACGCTTGATAGACTGCTCTACTCCGCGTCCGATGTTACCGTATCCAACGATACCAATTCTGATTTTTCCCATAATTCTACCTCTGTTTCTTATGATTTGCCGCCTTATTCTGTGGCCGTTTTTTATTCACTGATATCAATCATTTCTACTGTTCCTTTACAGTTTTGCACTGTCTTTTCTGCCGCTGATATCTTTGTAAATTATATCATATATTCTTTTCACGACAATCTTTTTCTTTTGCAAATTTCTTTATTGATAATTTTTATGTTTCTACTCACAGAGCAGCTTCCGTTTTTCTTATCTTCTGCCTATCCCATCTCATTATAATGCGCATAGATTCCGCCCTGTTTTAACAGTTCTTCATGTGTTCCACGCTCTGCGATTCCATTATCTGCCACTACAAGGATCTCATCCGCATTGCGGATTGTTGATAATCGATGCGCGATCGTAATCGTTGTCCGATTCTTTGCAAGCTCTTCCAGACTCTTCTGGATCCAGCGTTCGCTCTCATTATCCAGTGCACTTGTCGCCTCATCCAGAATCAGGATTGACGGATTCTTAAGAAATACTCTTGCAATCGAGATTCTCTGTTTCTGTCCGCCGGAAAGTCTTGTTCCACGTTCACCAACAAATGTATCATATCCGTCCGGCAGTTCCATAATAAAATCATGAATGTTCGCTTTCCTTGCTGCGTCTTCAATCTCTTCCATAGATGCTCCCGGCTTCCCATATGCGATATTCTCTTTAATACTTCCACAGAACAGATACACATCCTGCTGTACCAGTCCGATCTGATTACGCAGACTTTCCAGTGTCAGATCCCGGACATCTTTTCCGTCAATCGTAACACGTCCGCCTGTTACATCATAGAATCTCGGAAGCAGAGAGCAGATCGTCGTCTTACCACTTCCCGAAGGTCCGACTAAAGCCACGGATTTTCCTGCCGGAATGTCGAATGTAACATTAGAAAGCACCGGTGTATCATCATCGCTATAATGAAACGATACATTTTCATAAGAAACGTGTCCGTTTACTTCATCTATTGATTCTGCGTCCGGTGCATTCACGATCTCCGGCTCGGTCTCTACCACATCCAGAAATCTGCGGAATCCGGACAGTCCTTTCTGCATCATCTCAGTAAGCTCGACCAGAATCTGTATCGGGCTGATAAAGATCCCAATATAGAGTGCGTACATCGCAAGATCCGCTGCCTCCATCTTCCCATGTGCGATCAGCCATCCTCCGAATACCAGCGTTACCAGATACATCATCCCCTGAAAGAACAGGTTGCCGCTCATAAAGCTTCCCATACATTTATAATTGGCATCCTTGGAACGCAGAAATCCCTGGTTGCTTTTTCGGAACTTCTCCCGTTCAATCTCTTCATTTGCAAAGGACTGTACAACACGGATCCCGGCCAGTGTATCCTGAAGACTCGAATTAACATCCCCGATCTTACGCCGGTTGTCCATGAATGTCGCCTGCATCTTCTTATTCTGCCCGTACGAGAAGAACAACATGAACACTACCAGAACCAGAAGCGGTATTGCCAGTCTCCAGTTGATCAGAAACAGGAATATGAACGAACCGATAATTTTGATCAGCGAAATAAATAAGTTCTCCGGTCCGTGATGTGCAAACTCTGAGATATCCAAAAAGGTCCGATACCAGCTTGCTCATCATCTGCCCGGAATTATTCTGGTCATAATATGAAAATGACAATTTCTCATAATGGTCAAAAAGCTGCTGCCGCATGTCCCGTTCCATATTGGCGCCCATATATGTCCCTGATAGCTGACATAATATTTACACAGCGCCTGTAAAATATAAATTACAAGAAGACCCCGCTCCGATTGGGAGAAGGGCCTGTAATATACGGTCTGCCGATTCTGCGAACAAGGTCTTTGTAAGTGTCCGCAATATCTGCGGAAATGCAAGATCTACCAGACTTATAACCGCCGCACAGATCAGATCCAGAAAGAATACCGCCTTATACGGGGCATAATACCGGATGAACTTTTTCATTGTATACATTGTATATTCCCTGCCTTTTCCTATAAACTCAATCCACTATATTATAGGATATCCGGAAGGAATTGGGAACCATTAAACTCATTTATAAGAAATTTTCTCTATCTCACCACACGCCAAGCATTTTCAGAAGCTCTGTATGCGGATGTGCCTGATCCTTCTGATATACGTCCACATAATTGAGTGCTGCTGCGCCATCCATAAATGCCGGGAAAAGAAAGCCGCACTCCGGTTCTCCGGGCTCATAGTCTCCACTCACCGGACAGATAGCGCAGATCAGATATTCGAACATCTCCTCGGATTCCCCCTGGCGGACATGATCTTTGCCCTTTGCCGGAATGTCATACCTGTCATGAAATACATAGACCGCATAATCTCCCATTGCCTGATATTGTTCCCCGACAATCTCATAAAAGGTCTCCATTAATGCATCATTTTTCAGTCCACACACACGCATTCCCATTAAAAGCTTCCACATACTGTCACCTTTC